>Ga0193728_1001333_pt1 | contig 12477 bp, 10 predicted proteins | sample U1c1metaG_FD_143037 | JGI IMG/M metagenome (GOLD analysis project Ga0193728, IMG submission 143037) | Soil microbial communities from a riparian zone of the East river system, Colorado, United States - U1c1 | ecosystem: Environmental > Terrestrial > Soil > Riparian zone | place: USA: East River...
AACTCGGGATTTGGCCTCGAAAAAGTTGGCTGGTTATATCGCGCAACTTTTTCAGGTGCGGCCCGAGCATTTCCTGTTGACGAGTAAAGTTCAAATACAATGCGAGCAGGAGTTTATTCCACGGTTTGGAACGCCAACTGAGCTCTTGATAATCGGATTGCAAGGCAGAGGCGGAATCTAATCCCGGGCGCGCTCGATTTGTGACAAAATAAAGATACGTGCTGCGGTAATAATCAGCTGCGGCGCCTTGCAATGCGTGACTGATCCCCGCCGCAAGAGCGAGAAGACAGATCGCAGGCGATGAACCTTCGGCGAGGTAACGGAGAGTCAAATGTACATAAATACTTAGAAAGCCAAGGTGGTCGGCAATGCTGTCAATAACGCGGCCTTCGCGGCTTTCCCGGTGAGTCAGGCGTGCGAGTTGACCGTCCGCGTTGTCGAGCGCATTGGCGCAAACATGAAACGCCATGCCCGCAATGTTGATGCGTAAATCGCGATAGTAATAAAGGTGTCCCGCTAACACTCCGAAGAGACCGGCAAGCCAGGTCACGCCTGCCGGCGTCATTTTTAGCCTCTCGAAAAACCGAGCCAGTCGAAGTCCTATTGGCCTGTAAAAATAAAGATCAAAAACTCCCTCGACTTCGCGGGCTTTGTAAGTGGCTTCGACGCGCGGATGCTGCGCCTCTGTTCTCTCCGGCATCAAAGTTCAGTGCGATAGCGCGCTCAGGCGCTCTGGCTCTGCAGTGCCGCCGGAACGAGTGTGTCCTCGAGAATGTTGAGTGCTTCGTCCAGATCCGCGCGCGTATGTTTGGCCGTCACGCAAGCGCGGAAGCAGATTCGGTTTTGCGGCACGGCGGGATAATCCACTGGCGCAACCCACAGACCGCGCCGCCGAAGTTCGTGACCGAGCCGATACATGCGCTCCCGATCGCCAATGACAATGGGCATCACGTACGTTGTTGATGCGCCAGTGTCGAGGCCGAGGCCGCGAAGTTGCGCGTGAAAGTAATCGGCGTTTTCCCAGAGTTGCGCACGCAGTTCCGGTTGACTCGTGCCGAGCTCGAGCGCTTTGAGGATCGCCGCGATCACAACCGGCGGCAGCGCACACGAGTAAACATAGGGATGCGCATAGAAACGCAGATATTGCAGCGTCTCTTTGGAACCGGCAACGAAGCCGCCCAGCGCCCCGAAAGCTTTGGAGAATGTCCCATAAACGAGCGGAACACGATCTTCCACGACAAACTTCTCAGCGGCGCCGCGACCATGTTCGCCACAAGCCAACATGGAGTGGGCCTCGTCAATAAAAACGCTCGCGCCATGGGATTGCGCGACGTCAGTTAATTCCTTCAGATTGCCGAAATCGCCATCCATTGAATAAATGCCTTCCACGATGACGAGTTGCCGCCGGCCTTTTTGACGGCTCAGCGCTGTATCGAGGGAGACCGGATCGTTGTGTTCGAATTTCTCCGTGCGGCATCGGGAAAGTACCGCTCCATCGCGAAGGCTAAGATGCGAGCGATTGTCGAGAAGCGCCACGTCGGTTTTGCGAAGCAGCCCGGAGATCGTGCCCAGCGCGCCGCCAAATCCGCTGTTAAAAAGCATCGCATCCTCGCGGCCGAGAAATTTCGCCACGCGTCGTTCGAGTTCCCGATGTAGATCGGTCATTCCGGAGAGCATGGGCGAACCGCATGCGCCCAGCCCATGAGTCCTGAGAGCTTCGTGCGCGGCGACGAGCACTTCAGGATGATTGGCAAGCCCGAGATAATTGTAGGAGCAAAGGTTAATTACGGGGCACGGTTTGCCGCCGTAGGTGATCATCGTGCGCGCATCTGCCGTGGAGAGAAGCTCGGGTTCATACAATTCGGCCGCCCACGCCCCGACGCGCATCCAATTTGTAAAGCTCGCTGGAGCTTGCAGCGGGTCGTTGCTCTCGCCCGCCAGAAAATTACTCAGACTAAGTTTTGCCGGGTCTTCGTTCATCACGCCGTACACTCCCTGCCAGCAAATCCCATTATCGCGCCAACAACCATCGGGAGCAAAGGCGCCACAGGAATCAATTGAACAATCGGCGCGAGCGCGCTGGGCCGCGCTTTCAGGCGAAATTGAAATTCTTTGTCCTTCACTAGACTCCTTACGAAGTTCGGGCTGTCACTGCGCGCCACGAAGTTCCGTGTCGGGGCAACCATTTTACCGGTTTTCGGGTTCCGGACAAGACTTTTAGTGAGACCGACTGCGCCTACCCCCGAGCGGACCAAATTTCCTGAGAGGCGCGTTATCTTCGCGTCGTCCGAAAAACGTAGTCCCAAAGCGGCGAGCTGATGCCGTATCCGACATGATCATCTTTGTAATGATGGCGGAGATGGTACTGCTTCAGCCAGAGCAACAGACCTCGCTTCATGGGAAAGTGGTGCGTCGCGTAATGGAGCATGTCATAGCAGACGTAGCCAAAAACCAATCCGGCAAACACGCCAGGCGCCAGGCGCCAGAAAATCAGAAGGAAGAGACCATAAAAAAGAAACGCAAGCGGGATGCTGATGCTTGGCGGCATCACGAGCCGCCGTGCGTCGTTTGGATAATCGTGATGAACACCGTGAATAATGTAATGCAGCCGTTTCCCCAGATGGGTCTTGGGTTCGTAATGAAATATGTACCGGTGGATGAGGTACTCGATGAGCGTCCAGAGTAAAATTCCCAGCGTGAATAGCCCGGCCACAGCGAGGATCGCCAATTTTTGTTGCCAGATCGACACATAAAGCATGTAGCCGACCACTGGCAGGTACAACGCCAGCGGGATCGCCGGATGCACGCGCGAAAAAAACTCCATGAAATCGCTCTCGAACATTCGGACCGTTTCATTCTTATTCGAGACGTAAGGTCGCTCTGCCATAATTAAAAAGTAATCGGCCTCGCGCTTAGATCAACGCCGCTCATTCGACCGGTCGTTACGTCCGGAATCGCTGGAGAACTGACCCTTTGTTTCATTCGTTCAATCCGCGAATACAAACTGTAGCGCTCGTCAAAAATGAACTGGAAAAGCAATCGGGTCCACGACGTGTGATACTTCAGATTATCGTAAAATTCCGGCGCCATCACGCGCAGCTTCGGCAGATTGTTCCACGGGATCGAAGGCAAATCGTGGTGCTCGTTGTGGTAGCCCATGTTCAGCGCGACGAGGTTGATCGGGCCGTAATAGCTGAATGTCTCCTGGTCGAAATCGTACGTGTAATGCTCCTGAATCCAACGCGCACCTACAGGGTGCAGCCCGATCGAGAAGAAAAACGCGAACGTAAGATACAGAAATCCGGGCCACCCGCAGAAGTAAACAACTGCGGCATCGTACGTCGCCGCGCAGGCAAAATTAATAAAGAACCACCGGTCCCACATCTTGATGGCTTTCAACCGGGGCGGTCGGGTCAGTTGGAAAAACGGAAAGAGCATGAGCCAGATCGCCTTGCGATACCATTTGTTGCCCACCAGACGCGCTTCCCAATGATTTGCGAGATCAGCGTCGTATTGGTAATCGCCCTGATGCGAATGATGCTTCAAATGATAAACGCGAAAACCCATCGCGCCGGGCGTGAGATTCGGGAGATCGGCGATGATGGCCACCATTTTGTTCCAGCTTTTGCTCCGAAGAATCAGGTTGTGGGTTGCATCGTGGATGATTACGTAATTGGCATGATTCGCGAACGCGCCGATGCAATATGCGATGAGAAGGCTGAGCCACCAGTAACCGAATCCCAGCGTGCCCATCCAATAGGCGATCGCTGTTTGTATCGTCACGATCGAGACCGCGATCAACGCTGTCCACCGATTGCGCACCATCAACTGGCGAACTTCCGGGTGCGCCTTGATGATCGCCCGCGCCCGAGCAGGGTGTGGCTGGTCAGCTTCCGACTGATAAAACGCGGCCTGCATGTGCAATTCCACTCTACTATCATAGCCCGATGTCTCAAACGACGTTTTTCCAATCAATTCTTCCGGCGGAGCAAACGTTTACTGAATCTCTCGCAGGTCTCCACCTGGCGGCATCACAGTTTCAAGCGATTTTCGAGATCTGCGCCTAGCGTAAAGCAAAAGAGGCAGCCCGAAAGCATTCGGTGCTGCCCCTTTCTAACCTAACTGACGGAGAAAGCTAGAATCTCTTCTTGATTCCGACGTACCAGAACCGACCTTTGATCGTGGCCAGCGACTCGTCGCAGCCGTTCTCGAAGCTGCCAGCCACAAACGGTGGATCTTCATCGGTCACGTTCTGCATCCCAGCGCTGATCGTCGTGCCGTTCATGCGCCGTGTCCGGTTTGCATGCATCAGGACCCAATCAGCAATCCTTTCACAGACTTTAGGTTTGCGCAGTCCTTTGCCGCTGGGCACAACAATCGTGTCCCATTCCGAAACTGCTTCGAGCGTCTCTTCGGGCGTGCAAATCATTCCGGATTCGGCTCGGCAACAGGCGGGACTCAAACCGATCACGTGAGTCTGATAACATGGAATTCGGTTACTGTATCCATCATCCAGAGCAGCGGCTGCGAAAGTATCCGCAGGGCCCACAAGGTGTGATGCGGTCACGCCGTCGAATCCGACAAATCCAATCCGTTTTGGGGCCATCAATTCGGTCTAACAGTATCATGTTCCTAACCTTAGTTGGTAGGACATAGAACCGACGATACGCGCCACGAGGAACCATTAGAACCCACCTCACAAATAGGCAATGAGTGCGCTAAGCTCTAGCAGGCGGCTGGCCGCTGCAACCCGTTGTTAGACGACCGTTCATGACAATTTCCATTTCAGCCAGACAGTCATTCGCTACTTGGTTGCATCATACTCAGGCGGTTGCCTTCTACGTCAAAAAACGAGACGTAAAGGCCGTAGCCGGGTATCTCCATTGGTTCGCCAAGGACTGTGCCACCCCGCTTCCGTAACTTTCTTCATGGCCTCTTTGATATCACCCACACCGATTACGACGGACGGATACTGCGCCGGCATATCAGCGGATTTCTCGTAAAAGCCACCGTTGATGGCTCCCGGGTTTTTCGCACGACCGTTCTCGTCGGGCTCGGTAGTGGTAACGAGCACATATTCGTTCATCTCGGGGCCGAGCATCTGCGTCTTCCAGCCGACTGCTTTTGTGTAAAAGTCCGCCATGCGGCTTTTATCCTCCGCAGACATTTCAAAGTGGACCACTGATTCATTGTTTTCCTCCATATCAGTTGAAGTGTGTTTTTCGAAGTGCGTGGTGACCGTGTAACGTTGAAGTGCCCTTGCCGTTCGTCCCTCTCAACATCAGGGCTTCGGCTGGCTTTCTAGCTTCTCTAAAAACATGTCGAGCACGTGATTGAATTTCTTCGGCTGATCAATGAACACTGCATGGCCAGCCTCAGAAATGACTTCGAGCTGTGCGTTTGGGATGGATCGCTGCATTTCGCGCTGACTCTCTAATTCCTTCGATTCAGCGGACGCGATGATAAGCGTCGGTTTGGACAGCTTCTTCAAAACCGGGCGCCGATCGACGGTGAAGAGATCGGTCACAAGCATGGCGAGACCGCTTGTTGTTGACATTTTCTCAGAATTCGTCGTGAGCTGCTGTAGTTGCTCGGGAGAGATCTCATGCTTGATGATACTCTTGATCATGCCCGCGTAATATTCTTTCGGATGAGCGGAATAAATAGCCATTAGTTGGAATAATTGCTGGCTAAATTCTGGATGGAGTTTGATCTCAGCTGGACCGGACGAGAACGGAGAATCCACAAGAACAAAGCCCGCGATTGAATCGGTACCAAATTGCTCGACGTAGGCGGAGACATCCTGAACGCCTTGTGACCAGCCAACGAGAACAACGTTTTTCAATTCTAGCTGTTGGATAATCTCTCTGAGGTCTCGCGCTCTCGCTTCTGGTGTGTTATCGCCGTCTGTTTTGGTCGAGTCTCCTTGCGAGCGCGGATCGATAGCAATAACACGCCGATTTTTCGCGAAATGTTCCAGCTGCGTCTGCCAGATTTGGCTCGTGAAGCTCCAACCCGGGATAAAGATCATGGGCGAATGAGCGTTCTTCTCACCGTTGCTTAGGTAATGAATTCGAATGCCGTCCGAAGTCGTGATTTTTCCGTCCTGCTGGGAATATGCTGGAAGACACAGAACTTCCTCCGCCAGTAGCAACAATATTACCAATCCGAGTTGGGCACGAATCATAAACTCAACCGCGTTGTTTTATATCTCTTAAACCCAGCTCATTGGCCGTGTCCATTGCTTCTTGTCAACATTTGCCACAATGATGAAGCCTTCGCGATTTCAGAGTCGTGTCCGACATCGGTTCACGCTGTAAGAAGCAATTCGCCCACCGGAGAGTCCCCGACAGAATTGTCGCCGTTCCTTCGGCATCAAAAGAAAGGCTCTTCTGATTCAAGGGATGGGCCACGGCGTTGATTGGCTTCATCGCGCGACCAGGACCTTCGCACTCTTGAGCAAGGCGGGAGGGACCGCACCGCCGATGGCCCCTCCCGCTTCGTAGATTACTGCATTCTGTTTCTGAGTAGCATTATTATCATCTCGTTAATGCCTAATGTACAGGTACCGCCTTATACGCTGTTCTCACGAGGTTTGGATCGATAGCTCTACCCGTAATCTCTCCGAGGTTATTTATGTCTTTGGCGCTCTCGAGACGGGCAGAATAGCCAGGTCCTTTGAGATCGTTGAGGTCTGTGGGGAAGGCACCGTGATTCCAAATAACGGCACGACAATCTACCCCGTCCGCGTCGCATGAGACACCGACTACCTGGCGACGTTCGTTAATACCGTAGGCCTCACTGTCTACATGTTGCGGTACACGTCCCCGCAACGGTTTGAGAGGTCGGATGCCGTCTTCCCTGGTCCACATAAAAGCGTGTAATACCTCGCCTTCAACAAAGGCCGGGTCGCCGGCAAACCCGACGATATCGCCTCGTTGATTGATTGCCGTCGGCGTGTTCCACCAATTGGCTCCAAGATTGCCGATGTCAGTTACCCCGCCGTTTTCCCAAAGCACTGCGTGCCTCGCCGTATGTCTTCCAACGGCTTGGTCGCAGATGCCCGAAATGCCCACGATTTGACCATTGTCATTGATCGCCGTGGCGGATCCGGAAGTGTCGCCGGCGATCAAAGGGAGGTCGTGGATCTGGTCCGGTGGTCCGAGTTCCCACACAGCTGGGCGAAACTGGAGGACTTGGGGGGAGACGCATGCGGGGTCATGAACATCGTTCTCCGCCCACCCGACCACCTGACCCAAGTTGTTGGCTCCGGTGGCAAAGCCGTTATTTCCACCCACAAATGTGGGAAGTCCCCTCATCTGGCCCTGTTCCCAAACGAACCCGAGATTGATAAAGCCGACGTTGAAAGGCGGACCGTAGAAAGCCGCGCTACTCCAGGCCTCCCCCAACGGCTCCGACGTGGCAGTTTGGGAAATACCCACGATGATACCCTCGGTATTTTTCACGTTCCATGTTACACTGCTGTTCCATCCGCCGAGTGTGCCGAGGTCTTCGGCCGTCAATCCGTTTCGCCACAGAGTAGCGTGCCGGCTCTGGTTATCCGGCAGTCTGGAATAGCCTGCCACCCAGCTCTGGTCGTTAATGCTGTTTCCCCCGCTACTCGTTCCGCCGAGCGAATCGAGGTTGGATACTTGGTATTGCGCCTTTGGCTTTGGCTTTGTCTGTGTCTGTGCGAGCGCCGCTCCGCAGCAGCCTGCGGCGATCAACACGGTTAGAAGCATGTAGCTGATTTGTTTTTGTGTGGTCATAATTTTGTCTCCTTTAATGAATGTTTACTGAGCCAATTTTTGGGCCAAGAATGGTATCGTCACAAGACCCATTTAACGAAAAACCATGGGTCCACCTTCGGACAGAATTGCGGCTAAGAGCGTCGGAAAGGCGATGCTCGCGATATAACTGCTGCGTGTCCGTTTTAATGTTGCTCGAGCTATGGCGAAACGAGCATTTTTCGCCATTCGCTGGGGAATTGTAATTATATCACCTGAGCGGGCTGGAAAAATTCCGGGTGGAGCCTTTCAAGAAACCATTTCAGCGAGTCTGCAGGAGCAATAATCACCGTTGTTTAGACTCTTCTTCGAGTCGGGAGCGTGATGCTCTTCCATCTATGCTGGTAATTGCATGCCCAAAATATGAATCCCCATTTCAGAGGTGAACGGCAATCTTATTTTCTCCTTTCAAGCCACGTAGAGCCCTTGCGAGGTTGCGGACGCCTCGACGAAGATCGTTCGGTGTGTAGCCAGTATAGCCGAGCCGGAGCGCTCCTCGCCGTTGTCGTTTGATGCTGTAGGCTGAGAGCGGGGTGACTTCGACTCCGTGTGTCGCAGCCCTGCGGAAGGCAGCTTGGTCATCAACTCCCCGAGGCAACCAACCAATCAGGTCCATTCCAGCTTCATCCGATTCCAAATCAAGCAAGCCGTATAACTCCTTATTGGCTTCCTTAAGCACTACTGCCTGGCGCTCCGCGTAAAGGGTACGCATTGCCCTAACGTGACTGGCGAACTGTCCCTCGTTTATAAAGTCAGCGAGGATCGCTTGTTCGATTAACGATGATGCATGGGTGACGATCGCGCGCGCCTTGACGAAGGCATCTATCAAGTCAGTTGGCGCGACAATGTAACCTAGACGCAGCGAGGGGAATAAGATCTTGCTGAAAGTTCCAATATAGATAACGCGTCCTTCGCCATCCAATCCTTGCAAGGATGCCAACGGCCTGCCCACATAGCGAAACTCGCTGTCGTAATCATCTTCCAGGATCCACGCGCGAGCTTTACTCGCCCATTTTAAAAGCGCGAGTCTTCTCGCTAGACTTAGTGTCGCTCCGAGGGGAAATTGGTGAGATGGCGTTAGATAAACTACGCGTGCCTTACTTCCACGCCTTATTCCTGCTTCGACGTCTAAGCCTTCTCTGTCTACCGGTACCGGGATTAACCTGGCGCCGGCCGCCAACAACGCCGCACGCGCTCCGTGAAAGCCGGGGTCTTCAACCCACGCCGCGTCGCCCGGATCAAGTAGGACCCGCGCGGCGATGTCGAGGCCTTGTTGCGAACCCGAAACCATGATGACCTGTTCCGGAACACAATGCACCGCGCGCACGGCGCCGAGGTACGCAGCAATCGCCTCGCGCAACGGCCGGTATCCCGCTGGTTCTCCATACCTCATTAACTTTAGCGGCGGGTTACGCCAGTAGCGCGCAGTCAATCGGTACCAGGTTTTAATTGGGAATGTGTCAAGTGCAGGAACCCCGCTCCGAAACGGACGGGGTAGGCCGCTGGCGAGGGCTACACTGACCACCGTCTCACCAATCACTTTCCCGCGCCGTGAAAGAGGCCGGCGGCCAGCCAACATCGGAGGATTAGACGGACGATTGCCACGCACCTCCAGCATTTCGTTGGGCAGCAATCGCGAAACGTAGGTGCCGGATCCGATACGCCCTTCCACGTAACCTTCGGCGAGGAGTTGACTGAACGCGCCTAGAACGGTGTTCCGGGAAACATTCATCTCGGCCGCGAAGTCCCGCGTGGATGGCAACCGCGTCCGAGGCTTTAGCCTTCCAGTCAAAATCGCTTTGCGCAGCTCATCGTAAAGCTGCCGATGAAGTGCCACGGAAGATTTTCGATCGAGCAAGACGCTCAAATTCACGAACGCTGTGGCGCGCTTTGCCATTATGATTTGGTTCCTTGGAGCAGTATCAAGTGGCCCTATACCATTTCGCTAAATGGGCCTTGTGGCAATACCAAAACTTCTCAGCGTTGGCGTAGCCTCCACAGATGAAACCTAATCTTGCGATGTGGCTGATAGGATTATGGCAATGTCGAATTTTAACTTATGAGAAATTTTCTTACTGCAGCCAGTGCTCCCCAAATTTTCAGGCGCTCTTTCCTGGCATCGCTGGCAAGATCTGCGATAGCTCTTCTTGCAACTTGGGTCGTCCTTGTGACTGATAATAACAAATCTTTTGCATCCGCCAGCGACGATGAAAAGATCGTGGCTGCGCTGGACACTCAATATCAAGCGGCTGTCAAAAACAACGATACCGCTACGATGGATCGCATCCTGGCTGACGATTTCGTACTCGTGACGGGCCGGGGCAAGACCCAGAACAAGGCTGATCTACTTAAGGAGGCACGCAGCAAAGCCATCATCTACGAGCATCAAGAGGATTCCAACCAGAAGGTCCGCGTGTGGGGGGATACAGCAGTCGTGACGGCTTTGCTCCGGGCCAAAGGCACTGAGGAAGGCAAACCGTTCGAATACAAACTGTGGTTCAGCGATACATACGTTCGGACCGCGACGGGTTGGCGGTATGTATTTGCCCATGCATCACTGCCACTGCCCAAAGACACGATGACGGAACCAGCCACCAGGCGTTCCGAACAATATTGCTGTCCTATTGTAGAACTCAGGCAATACACCCTCCACCCAGGAAAGCGTGACGCCTTTATCGACCTCTTTGATCGACAATTCATCGAAAGCCAGGAGGCGGTTGGCACGCAAATGATAGGTCAGTTCCGAGACGTCGATGATCCAAACCGATTTGTCTGGCTCCGAGGTTTTCGTGACATGCCTTCTCGCGCACAAGCGCTGCAGGCATTTTACGGCGGACCAGTTTGGAAAACGCATCGCGAAGCAGCGAATGCCGCGATTGTTGATTCCGACAATGTGCTGCTTTTGCGTCCTGCACTTCCGGCGTCGGGATTCGCGCTTGATAGTGAGGAGCGTCCGCCGATTGGCGCGAGTGAAATCCCCAAGGGGTTACTAATTGCCACCATCTATTATTTGCCTGCGCCGGCGGAGGCGGAGTTTCTCGAGTTTTTTACGAATACGGTCGAACCGATCTTGACCCGGTCTGGGGCTTCGATCCTGTCGCGCTTTATTACCGAAAATAGCGCCAACAACTTTCCCGCGCTTCCGGTGCGCGAAGGGGAAAATGTCTTCGTCTGCTTTATGCGCTTTCAAGATCGAGAGGCGTACGAGCGCTACCTCGGCAAGCTTTCTCGATCTCAGGAATGGAACGGCAAAATTTCGAACGAATTGACACGGCACCTCAAGAAAGCGCCAGAAGTATTGAAACTATCGCCGACAGCACGCTCGCGGCTACGTCCTTGAGGCATCTCGAGACAAATTATCACTTCTGTTGAGTCGACGTAAAACAATTAATCCGGCTCAGGCTCTGTGCGGAGAAACTCACTTACCTGCGCATCCGTCATTACTTCGCCGAAAATGGAATAGTCCGCGTTCGCCATGACAGCTTCGGCTATCTCCACGAATTTGCGCAAAACTGAGCGAAAGACAAAAGGACCGAAGCTCACTCGGTTGACGCCAAGTTTGCGCAACACTGAAAGTGGGGCAGCCGAAGGCGACGCCAGGATATTGATCGGAGCCTTGATGCGACCTCGCAGGATGCGAATGGTCGCTTCGTCTCCCGGGCCAATGGGGTAAATGCAGTCGGCCCCAGCCTTCGAGTACGATTTGGCTCTTGCGACCGCCTCTTCTGTTGCATCTTCTTTTGTTGACAAGCAAAAGTAAGCGTCCACACGAGCATTAATTACCAGCGGCACTCCTTTCCGCTCGGCTACTTGTCGAACTTTGGCTATTCTGTGACACTGTTCTTCAAGCGCACGCAACGTTCTTTTTCCTCCCCTCGTTTTCAGACTGTCCTCAAGGTTGAGGCCGACTGCTTCGGACTCGATCAACTGCTCCACGGTTTCTTCCAACTCGACTAAAGACTTACCGTAACCCATTTCGATGTCCGCAGTTACTGGAATGGCCACACTGCGCGCGATCCGCGCGATCAAATCGATAGCGGTGGAACGCTGGATTTTTTCTCCATCTTGGTAACCCAGAGAAGCCGACAACGCAGCGCTGGCAGTGGCGACCGCAGGGTAGCCTTTCTTTTCCAGAATCCGAGCGCCGATCGGATCCCACACATTGAGCAGCACCAGCGTATCGCCGCGCCGGTGGAGTGAAAGCAAAGCCTCCGCTTTCCTCTTCTGCGCTCTAAGATCCAGAGCCATTTCACTCTCCCATCCACCCGCTCGGCTACACGGCGCCAGTGGTCAAGCAGATTTCCATTCACGCAAAATCTGTGCTACTTCCACGCATCGCGCCAGACATCCTGTGAGGTAATCTGTGTGGCATAGGAAAATTCAGCAGCATTTTTAGGACTCTAGACTGTCCGGGTCGGGATCGCCATTGCCGGAACGCCGAAATCCCCGCTGGATCGAGAATATCATGGGTAGCAGCTCTCTATCTCCAAAGAGGGAGCGAGCATTACCTCTTAAGCGGTGACACGAAACCCTACGTACGAGCAGTTGCTGACCTTTTATGATTGCCGATATGGTGGGGGCCAAGGAATAAACAGGTGAGAAACGGCATCACAAACTTCTGGGGCGGGCAGCATGTTGCCGATCAAACGTTGGCGGCAATGCAGGAAATGGAATGCTACTGTGCAGTGCA
>Ga0193728_1001334_pt1 | contig 12472 bp, 10 predicted proteins | sample U1c1metaG_FD_143037 | JGI IMG/M metagenome (GOLD analysis project Ga0193728, IMG submission 143037) | Soil microbial communities from a riparian zone of the East river system, Colorado, United States - U1c1 | ecosystem: Environmental > Terrestrial > Soil > Riparian zone | place: USA: East River...
CGGTGGGCCTTTGGGCAATGAGTTCCTTGGGCAGTTCGAAGTGAAAGTCCGTGCGCAGCATAACCTCAAGGATTCTACCAAGAGCGTCAATCGCATATACTGCCGGGTCTGGCATGCCCGAATGGCGGAACTGGTAGACGCGCCGGACTCAAAATCCGGTGGTGGTGACACCGTGTGGGTTCGATTCCCTCTTCGGGCACCAGAATTTTTTTTGAGTGTAACTTTTGAATTTCTGCAGTAATTGCGGCTCACCGGTCGAATCCAAGATCCCCGCCGGGGATCATTTGCCGCGTTTTGTGTGCACCAGCTGCAATATGGTGCACTACAAAAATCCGCTTTTGGTCCTAGGGTGTGTGCCCGAATGGCAGAACAAAATCCTGCTGTGCCGCCGGGCGATCGAGCCGCGTCTGGGGTTTTGGACAGTGCCGGCCGGATTCATGGAGAACGGCGAGACCATGCAGCAAGCCGCGGCGCGCGAGTGCCAGGAGGAAGCCTTGGCTGAGGTTGAAGTCGGCTCCTTGCTGGCGGTGGTCAACGTCACGCGCGCCAATCAAGTCCATGTGATGTTTCGGGCCAAGCTGCTCGAGCCGAAATTCGCGCCGGGGCCGGAGAGCTTGGAGGTTGCCTTGTACGATGAAGCGCATATTCCGTGGTCGGAGCTGGCGTTTGCCAGCGGTGTATACGCGTTGCGGCAATACTTTGCCGACCGCGGCGCGGGCCTCGATGAACATCATTTCACCGAGCTGAACAGTCGATCGACACTGTGAGGCGGCCGCCTGGCAAATGCGGGGACGCGGCCTCGCTGCCGCCATCGGATTTCAAGGCTGTGGCAGAATAGTATTAACGTTTAACCGTGTAAGAAGGCGTGAGTATGGCGTTCGTCGTCACCGAAAGCTGCATCAAGTGTAAATATATGGATTGCGTCGAGGTTTGCCCCGTCGACTGCTTCCACGAGGGACCGAATTTTCTGGTGATCGATCCCGATGAGTGCATCGACTGCACGCTGTGCGAGCCGGAATGCCCGGTCGAAGCCATCTATTCCGAGGAAGAGATACCGGACGGTCAGGGAAATTTCAAAGAGCTGAACGCCGAACTGGCCAAGAAGTGGCCGGTCATCAGCGAAAAGAAAGAGGCGCCCGCGGACGCCAAGCAGTGGGAAGGCGTCAAGGACAAGGTCAAGCTTCTGGAGCGTTGAATCGGTCGCCGCTCACAGCCGGTGTATGGGCGCGATGAGGTTCCATTGACATCCTCCTCGCCCTCGAGGGCCGAGGATTCCTTCTGCAAGACGGCGATGTCCCGCCGCGAGGATGATGTGAGCTGCGTTATCGAATGAAATCGCAATTCTCTGCCGCCGCGGCGGCGCTCTTGGGCTTGGCATCGTTGGGCATGGCATCCGTAGGTTTCGCGGATTCCGCGCCTATCTCCGGAATTCAAACCGCCGACATGGATAGGAAGATTCGTCCGCAAGACGATCTTTTCGCGTACGCCAACGGCACATGGCTGCGTGAGGTGCCGATTCCGCCGGATCGGTCCTCGTATGGCGTGGACTCGCTGATGACCGAACACTCGCTGGTCCAGCAACGCGATCTCATCGAAGCGGCGCAAACTTCGACGGACCCCGAAGTACGCAAGGTCAGCGACCTTTACAGCAGTTACCTGAATGAGGCACGCGTCGAGCGTGCCGGAACCAAACCCCTTCAGCCGGAACTTCGACGCATCGCCATCATCAAGAGCGCGAGCGACTTAGGGGCGCTGATCGCACATCTCGATCGCATCGGCATTCCCTCGCCCATCGGCACCGCCGTTCGTCCGGATTCGAAGCACTCGACGCAGTATGCGTTCTGGCTGACCCAGAGCGGCCTGGGGTTGCCCGACCGCGACTACTATTTGAGCGATGACGCACGGCTGGTCGGATTTCGCACCAAGTACCGCGAACACGTCGAAAAAATGTTGCACCTCTTGGGCGATACCGATGCAGCCGGCGAGGCCGACAAGATCTTGGCGATTGAAACCGCCATGGCCAAAGTACAGTGGACGCGCGTGGCCAATCGCGATGCCCAGAAAACCTACAACCCGCAGACGCTCGAGCAACTCGCGCAGCTCGCACCCGCGATCGACTGGCATGTCTACGTCACGGAAGCCGGATTGCCAGGTAAGCTGCCGACGCTGATCGTGCGTCAGCCCGACTATCTAACGGGGCTGTCCGCGTTGGTGCAATCCACCCCGATAGCCGCATGGAAGGCTTATTTCCGCTACCGGGTGCTCTCGAGCCGGGCGCCGTTTCTTCCCCACGCCCTGGTCGAGGAAGACTTCGCTTTCAATCAGGGTGTTTTGCAAGGCACGGAGCAAGTTCCGGAACGCTGGAAACGCGGCACTCAGCTGGTTGACCGGCTGATCGGCGAGGCCTCGGGAAAATTGTATGTCGCGGAATACTTCCCGCCTGCGACCAAGGCACGCATCGATGAACTGGTGCGCCATCTGCTCAAAGCCTACGCCTCGAGCATCGATCAACTGCCCTGGATGAGCGCGCCGACGAAGTTGGAAGCCCAGGCAAAATTGCGCAAGATCGACGTCAAGATCGGCTATCCGTCTCATTGGCGGGACTACAGCAAGCTGATCATTTTGCCCGGTGACCTGCTCGGCAATGTCAGGCGCGCGCAGCAATTCGAAAGAAACCGCAGGCTCGCGCAGCTCGGCGGTCCGATCGATCGCAGTGAATGGAACATGACCGCGCCGACCGTGAACGCCTACTACAACCCCGCCGTGAACGAAATCGTTTTTCCCGCGGGGATATTGCAGCCGCCGGCATTCAATCCCGCCGCGGACGATGCGTTCAACTATGGATCGGCCGGTGCAACCATTGGGCATGAAATCAGCCATGGCTTCGACGATCAGGGCAGTCAATACGACAGCGACGGCAATTTACGCGATTGGTGGACCGCTCAAGATCACGCCAAATTCAAGGCCAAGACCGAACAGCTCATCAAGGAATACGACGCGTTCGAGCCCGTGCCGGGTTTCCACGTCAACGGTGCGCTCACCCTGGGCGAAAACATCGCGGACATTGCCGGCATTGAGATCGCCTACAAGGCCTACATCGCATCCCTCAACGGCGCCGCGCCGCCCGTCATCGACGGCATGACGGCGGATCAGCGCTTCTACATCGGATTCGCGCAGAGCTGGCTGGGAAAGCGGCGCGACGCAAGCATTATCGCGCAGGTCAAATCCGATCCGCATTCTCCGGAAAAATATCGCACCAATGGCGTGGTCGTTCACATGCCGAGCTACTACAGCGCTTTCTCAGTGATGCCGGGGGATAAGATGTATTTGGCGCCGGAAAATCGGGTAACCCTTTGGTAGCTTGCGGCGGCCTTCGCATCGAGCCTCAGCGCTTCGCCACCTGAAACTCTTTGAGCTGATCCAACAGCTCGCGCGGTTCCATGTAGCCGGAGATGTAGTCGCCGTTTTCCGAAATGATGGCCGGCGTCCCACGAACCCCGATATTTTCGCCCAATTCATATTCGCGCTTCACCGGCGTCGGTGAACAGACCTTGTTCATGTCCAGCGCGGCGCCCGTCTTGGCGCGAGTCAGGGCTTCGTTGCGATTCGGGGAGCACCAGACGACTTCAGCCTTCTTCCAGCTCTCGGTTCCCGGTCCGGTGCGAGGAAAGAACATGTACCGAACGCGGATGCCGAGGCGGTTGAGTTCCGCCATCTGGCTGTGCAGTTTCCTGCAATACGCGCAATCGACATCCGTAAAAACCGTGACCGTGTATTTCGGGTTCGCAGGCGAGAAAATCAGCATCTCCGATTCCGGAACCGAATTGATCAATGCGACGCGTGCATGCGTGCGCAGCGTCTCGGTCAGGTTATCGCGCGACTTCATGTCATACAGATTGCCGTCGATGAAGTACTTGCCGTCCGCGGTCAGGTAGCTGATTTCGGCGCCTTGCGTGTACTCATAGATGCCGGCAATCGGCGACGGGCGCAAGTCTTCGAGCTTGGAACCCGCCGGCAAAAGCTTGAGCAAGGCGGCGCGCGGATCGGCGGCCGGCGGCTCGGCATTCGCCGCATTCGCGGGATTTGCCGCACGCGCGCTCGGTTGCAGGGCGCAAAGAATCAGGATCAAGGCAGCGACGTATCGCAACATGCGGGTGGCTCCGGAACTTAAGCTGTTCGACCTCCGCAAATCATGGAGGTTCACCCAATTCTAGCAGACCGCAGGCTCGTGCCCGGCGGATCAGCCGCGCGGGTGGTGCTGGGAGTGCAGGTCTTTCAGGCGCTCGCGCGCGACATGCGTATAGATCTGGGTCGTCGACAAATCGCTATGACCCAGCAGCATCTGCACCACGCGCAAGTCCGCGCCGTGATTCAACAGATGCGTCGCGAAGGCATGGCGCAACGTATGGGGAGAGAGTTCCTTCTCGACGCCGGCCTTCTTGGAATACCGCTTGATGATGTGCCAAAAAGCCTGGCGCGTCATGCGGTCGCCGCGGCGCGTCGGGAATAAATAATCCGTTTGGCGTTCCAAGAGAATTTCGACACGCGGGCCTTGCATGAATTGCTGCAGCCACTTGACTGCTTCCTCGCCCAGCGGGATCAAGCGCTCGCGATTGCCCTTGCCGACAACGCGCATGACGCCCTGATTCAAGTTTACTTGATTGTGCTTGAGGCTCACGAGTTCGGAAACCCGCAGACCCGTGGCATAGAGAACCTCGAGCATGGTGCGATCACGATGCCCCAGAGGCTCGGACACCGTGGGAGCTTCGAGCAGGGAATCCACTTCCGCCTCAGTCAGCGACTTCGGCAGCGATCGGCCTATTTTCGGCATGGCAATTTGCGCCGTGGGATCCAATGCAATCAATCCCTCGCGCATCATGAATCGGAAAAATCGGCGGAAGCTCGACAGCTGCCGGGCGGTCGATCTGGGACGGGATCCGCCCTCGACACGAGCGGCAATGAAGCCGAGCAATTCGATGCGCGTGGCTTTGAGCAGTGCGCTGTCGCGCTCCTCCAGCCATCGTGCCAATGCGGTCAGATCTGCTCGATACGCCGCCAGGGTATTCGCCGAAAGGCCGCGCTCCATCCACACCGCATCCAGGAAGCGCTGCAAGGCGGGATCCGCCGCTTCGCGAACAGCAGGTACCGCTTCGCCCGAGGTGCGTGTATAAACCGTCCGTTTGAGAGCCGTCGCCATATTTTCTCGCGAGGGGTTACGCACGAAATAGTGCTCTCCGCGCTTTCAGACCTCAGTATGCGAGGGGTGCTGGTAGGTCGGCGTGACCAGAATCACAGTACGGTTAAGTATTAACATAAGGAGAACCAGATCACAGAAGTGAAGCATTCAGGCCGGTCCGCAATTTGGAATTTACCGTACGTTGCGTACTGTGTCGTGTCCTTCACGGCCTTAGGGTTGACCGTGCTGGCCATCAATATGTTTCTGCCCAGCCTGCGTCAGCGCCGCGTGGTGGCCGGCATCATGGGACGCGTGTTTTTGTGGCTGTCCGGCATCCCCTTCACGGCTGAGGGTTTGGAGCGCCTGCCGAAGACGCCCTGCGTGGTCGTGGCCAACCACGCCAGCTACATCGACGCCATTGCGATCGTCGCGGCATTGCCGCCCGAGTTTGCCTTCGTCATCAAGAAAGAAATGGTGCGGGTGCCCTTGGCCAGTCTCTTATTGCGCCGTCTCGGTTCGCAATTCGTCGAGCGATTCGACCGGCACAAGGGTGCGACCGATGCGCGCCGCGTCTTGAAGCTGGCCGCTACCGGTCAGTCCTTGATGTTCTTTCCTGAGGGCACTTTCGACGAAACCCGCCAGATCGGCAAATTCCTAGGGGGCGCGTTCGCAACGGCGAGGCGTGCCCAAATGCCGGTGGTGGCCGTGGCCATCCACGGCACTCGCGATGTGATGCCTCCCGGCGGCGTGAGCATACGCCGGCTGCCCATACGCGTTGAAATTCTCGCTGTTCTTTCAGCCGATGAGGCCCGTCTGAAAAGCCGGGAATTGATCGCCCAAGCCGTGGGGGACCCCCTGGCGCCGTAATTCCCTGCATCGCGGCTATAATGTTTCGGTTCGAAACCCTTGGGAATGCATATGAATTCGGATCCAGTCGTTATTTTGAGCGCCCGGCGAACGCCGGTCGGCGCCTTTCAGGGCGCCTTTGCCACAGTCACCGCTCCCCAGCTCGGCGCCGTCGCGATCAAGGCCGCGTTGGCGGATTCGGGTCTGGCAGCGTCACAGGTCGACGAAGTCATCTTAGGCAATGTCTTGTCGGCCGGCATCGGCCAGGCACCGGCGCGTCAGGCGGCATTGGGCGCCGGACTGCCCACCAGCGTACCCAGCACCACGCTCAACAAGATGTGCGGCTCAGGCATGCGCGCCGTGATGCTGGGCGCCGACCAGATCCTGGCCGGCACCGCTCAAGTCGTCGTGGCCGGTGGGATTGAATCCATGACCAACGCCCCCTACCTGCTGCCGAAAGCGCGCGCGGGCTATCGCATGGGCAACCAGGAAGTGATCGATCATATGTTCTTTGACGGCCTGCAAAGCCCGTGGGACGGACAGCTCATGGGTTGCTTTGCGGACGCCACCTCCGAAAAGTATGGATTTACCCGCCAGGCCCAAGATGATTTCGCTGCCGAGTCGGTGCGGCGCGCGCTCGCCGCGGTCAACCAGGGTGCGTTCAAAGCTGAGGTTGCCGCGGTGAGCGCCAAAACCCGCAAGGGCGAGGTGGTCGTGGACAAAGATGAAACGCCCTTCACGCTCGATATCGCGAAGATTCCGACTTTGAAGCCGGCGTTCAAGAAAGACGGCACCGTCACGGCCGCAAGTTCCTCAGGAATCTCGGATGGGGCCGCGGCCCTCGTCCTGACGCGCGAATCTCTCGCGGCATCCAAAGGATTGAAGCCCCTGGCGCGGATTCTCGGTTACACCAGTTTCGCGCGCGAGCCGGAATGGTTCACGCTGGCGCCCGTCGGCGCGATACAGAAATTGCTGGCGCAACTGAACTGGCTGGCGAAGGATGTCGACCTGTACGAGATCAACGAAGCCTTTGCCGCGGTACCGATGGCCGCGATGAAAGACCTATCGCTGGATCACGCCAAAGTGAACGTCAACGGCGGCGCCTGCGCCCTGGGGCACCCGATCGGCGCCACCGGTGCGCGCATTTTGACCACCCTGCTGTTTGCGCTGAAGGCCCGCGGCAAGAAGCGCGGCATCGCCAGCCTCTGCATCGGCGGAGGCGAAGCCACGGCGATCGCCGTCGAACTCATGTGAGTACCGACACGCCGGTCACGCTCGAGATTTCCGGCGGCGTCGCGCGCCTCACGCTCAATCGCCCGGATAAACGCAACGCGCTGGATGGCGCAACGATCTTGGCCTTGAGCGCCGCTTTGAGGCGGTGCGCCGATGATCCCAAAGTGCGCTTGCTGCAGCTGACGGGCGCGGGAAACGTATTCTGCGCCGGCGCGGACTTGGGCGAAATGCGAGCGCAAGTCCAGGCGACCCAAAGCGAAAACTTGGCGCATGCAAAAAAACTGGCGAGTGTTTTGGGCGCCTTGGATTCGATGCGCAAACCCACCGTGGCCAGAGTCAATGGCGACGGCTACGGCGGGGCGCTGGGCTTGATCGCAGCCTGCGATATTGCCATCGCCGCAGAGGGCGCAAAATTTGCCTTCACAGAGGTGCGGCTCGGCATCATTCCTGCCGTGGTTTCTCCCTTCGTGCTCGGCAAAATCAGCGAAAGCGCGGCGCTGCGTTATTTTCTGACCGCGGAAACGATGAGCGCGGCGACCTTGAAGGAAATGGGGCTGGTCCATGAAGTAGTGCCGGCTGACGCACTCGATGCGGCCTGCAATCGTATTTCGGATGCGGTCTTGAAGGGGGCGCCGGGCGCCCTGTCGGAAGCCAAGACACTCATTCGCGATGCCGCTCACCGATCGGCGGAGGGCCGCGCGAATGCGTCAATTCGCATGGCCGCACGGCTGGCGCGGCTTCGGGTGAAACCGGAAGCGCAGGAAGGGTTTAGTGCTTTCTTTGCGAAGCGCAAGCCAAATTGGCGCCCGGATTAGGGCGCAATAATGGGGCGGGCGTCCTTGCCCCAGCCATGCCCAAATCCTTTGGCCATCCTGGAAGACGGCATCCGTGGCCTGTCAACATGGTAGTCCCCACTGAGTAAGGCGACGTTCCTTCGAAAATCTCGTCATCCCCTGTCCGCCTGTTGGTCGCCCCTCCCCCGCGGCCTTAAGGGGCCTGCCTGAGTGCGCGAAGTTTGTGATCTACTAAGCCGCCGATTTTTCATCGTTTTTAGCGATTTCAGGTGTCAATTTGATGAGCCAAGCCCAGCGCGATGTCATGGAGTACGAGGTTGCCATTGTGGGCGCGGGACCTGCGGGATTGTCCTGTGCCATAAGACTGAAACAGCTCAACCCGGCCTTGAATATCTGCGTGCTGGAGAAGGCAGCCAGTCTGGGGGCGCATTCCCTGTCAGGCGCCGTCATGGAGCCGGGCCCCCTGGATGAGCTGCTGCCCAAGTGGCGCGAAAATCCGCCCGAGATCTGCGTTCCCGCATCGCGAGACGATTTCCTATTCATGACGCGCCGCAAGCGCTATCGATCGCCGATTACACCCCCGCAGATGAACAATCACGGCAATCTGATCATTTCCTTAGGTCAGCTCGTGGTGATTCTGGGCGCCGAGGCTGAAAAATTGGGCGTCGATGTGTTTCCGGGTTTCGCCGCAGCGGAGGCCCTGTTCGACGCAGCCGGGGCCGTCAAAGGTGTTCGCATCGGGGACATGGGTGTCGAGAAAAACGGCGAGCCGGGACCCAATTTTGCTCCTGGTCCGGAGATTCACGCAAAGATCACCCTGTTTTGCGAGGGCTGCCGCGGCTCCACGTCCAAGCAATTGATTGCCCGTTACAAGCTCGATGCCGGCAAGTCGCCCCAGACTTATGGGTTGGGATTGAAGGAATTGTGGCAGCTGCCTCCGGGACGCGTGCAGCCGGGCCTCATTCAACACACCGCCGGCTGGCCGCTCGACAGCAGTATTTATGGCGGCAGCTTTCTCTATCATCTGAACAAGGATCGCGTCTACGTCGGTTTCGTCGTGGGCCTGGACTATGAGGATCCGCGCTTCAAACCCTTTGAGGCCTTCCAGCAATGGAAAAATCATCCTGACGTGAAGCGCCTGTTAAAGGGCGGTGAAATCATCGCCGGTGGCGCGCGCACCGTCATCGAGGGTGGATATCAGTCCATGCCCACGCTTGAAATGCCGGGCGCCCTACTGGTGGGGGATGCCGGCGGCACGCTCAACATGCCGAAGATCAAGGGCATCCATCAGGCCATCCGCTCCGGCATGACCGCGGCTGCGCACTACGTGGAAACGGGAACGAGCGCAGGTTTTGACAAGCGCTGGCGCGAGTCGCCCGGCGGGCGCGAGCTTTATAAGGTGCGCAATATCCGCCCCGGTTTCCGCCGCGGACTTCTGCTCGGCACCGCAAATTTTGCCTTGGAAACGCTCACCATGGGCAAAGTACCCTGGACCCTGGCCAATCACGCCGACGACACGGCGCTCAAGCGTCTTCATGATTACGTCTCGCCCGACCGCGGGTGGGGCGATCGGGAGCTGCCGCCGCGCGATCGAGTGGCCTCGGTGTTCTTTGCCGCCACGATGCATGATGAGAATCAGCCCGTGCACTTGCATGTGGCGGACACCACGCTCTGCGCCACTCGTTGCATCACGGATTTCGGCAATCCCTGCACCAACTTTTGTCCCGCGAATGTGTACGAAATGATTGCGGACGGTAAAGGCGGCCAAAAATTGCAGATCAACTCCTCGAACTGCGTGCATTGCAAGGCATGCGACATCAAAGAGCCCTACCCCGGGCAGATTACCTGGGTGACACCGGAAGGTGGTTCCGGCCCCAACTATCAGAGTCTCTAGAATAAAAGCATCGGTTGGCAACAGAAGTGAAGTCGATCGTATCGCGCCTACGGCTCAAGACCGCGGCGCACCGGCTTGTATTCGACGCCGGCCAGGAGGAAGCGGCCGAGCGGCTCGATGAATTGCGCGCCAAGCTTTGGGAGCAATCGCAGTCCGTTGGCCACAAGCTGCGTTCGCAGTTGCGCCGCCTCTCCGCGCAACCGGTGGAGACGCCGCTGCGCGGCCTGTACCTGTGGGGCGGTGTCGGCCGCGGCAAAACCATGCTGATGGACCTGTTCTACGACACGCTGCCCGCGAGCATGGGCGAGCGCACTCATTTTTATCGCTTCATGCGCCAGGTGCACGCGGGGTTGCGCAAGATCAAGAAGCGCACCGATCCGCTCGACGCGGTTGCGGAGCAGTTGGCGGCGCGCGTCCGCGTGCTCTGTCTGGATGAATTTTTCGTTTCAGACATTGCCGATGCCATGATCCTGGCTGGACTCTTCGACGGATTGTTCCGCCGCGGCGTGTCGCTGGTCGCCACGTCGAACATCGCGCCGCAGGATCTGTACCAAGATGGCCTGCAACGGCAACGATTCCTGCCGGCAATCGATCTGATTACGAGCCATGTGGACGTCGTGCACTTGAGTGGCCCCGTCGACTATCGATTACGGCAACTGGAACAGGCGCCCACTTACCTGGACTCGGCACTGCCGGACACCGACGATAAGCTCGAGCAGCGTTTCGCGGCGCTCGCCGGCGGCAGCGCCTCGGGTTCCACCACGCTGTCGGTGGAAAATCGGCCCATCAAAGCCCAGGCCACCGCCGCCGGCATGGTTTGGTTCGAATTCAAAGACATTTGTGAAGGCCCGCGCAGCCAGAATGACTACATCGAACTCGCGCGCCTGTATCACACGGTTTTCATTTCGCACATTCCCGAATTCACGCGCAGCAACGAAAACGCCGCGCGCCGCTTCATCATGCTCATCGACGAATTCTACGATCGCAACGTCAATGTCGTAGTATCGGCAGCCGCCGCGCCCGGGGCGCTTTATCGCGGCGAACGATTGCAATTGGAATTTTTACGCGCAGCAAGCCGCCTCATCGAAATGCAGACGCAGCAATACCTAGCGGGGCAACATCGTCCCTAGGAGCCTGCATGGGTATTCCCCGTGGCATAATTCGCGCCTGACAGGCAAGAGATCAGATATGTACCAAGTTTCCTCTGAACAACATCGCAGCATCGTCTCGGCGATTCTGCGAAGCCCCGTTCGACCTCCCAAATCCATGCGCGGGTTGGACTGGCGGCGCTTTCTTCAAACTTACTTCGCCAACGTGGATGCGAAGGACCTCGCCGACCGTGATCCGAAGGATCTCGCCGGGGCGGCGCTGTCGCACCTCATGTTTGCGATGCAAAGGCGCAGGACGGCGTTGGTGCGCGTGTTCAACCCCACATTTCGCGAACACGGATTCGTCTCGCCGCATACGATTATCGATGTGGTGAATGACGACATGCCGTTCCTGGTGGATTCCATCAGCCTGGCCCTGACCGAGCGGGCGCTCACACTGCATTTCTTGGCGCATCCGATTTTTGCCGCCACACGCGACCGCGCCGGCACCTTGAGCGCTCTGGAGAGGCGCGGCGCGACGAAAAATGCGAAGCAGCGCCTGGAGTCCTTCCAACACGTCGAGGTGGACCGCATCGTCGATCCTAAGGCGCTGAAAGCCCTGGCCGAGCAGATCGAGCGCAGCATGCGCGATGTTCGCGTGGCGTGCGCGGATTGGACGCGCATGCGCAGTGCCGTGAGCGGCACCGCGCAGGATTTGACTGCGACCGCGCCGACGTACGCGGCCGAATTGAGCGAGACTTGCGCCCTGCTGGAGTGGATGGAAAATCGTCATTTCACTTTCCTGGGCTATCGCGACTACCGGCTGCAGGGCGGCAAGGGCCGCGAAACGCTTGAACCGATGAAGGCCACCGGACTCGGCATCTTGCGGCCGGGTCACCGCAAGGCTGAGAGCACGAATCGTGTGCTGCCGAGCGACATCAGACGGCAAAGCCGCTCTCGCAGCTTGAGCCTGGTCACCAAGGCGAATTCGCTGTCGACGGTGCATCGACCGGGATATCTCGACTATGTCGGGATCAAGCGATTCGACGCCAAGGGCCGCTTGATCGGCGAGCGTCGTTTTCTGGGTCTGTGGACTTCCGCTGCATACAACAGCAACCCGCGGGAGATTCCTCTGCTGCGCCAGAAGGTCGCGCAGGTGGCCGAACACTTTGCACTGGCGCCCGACAGCCATGATGGCAAGGCGCTGCAGCACATCCTGGAATCGTTCCCGCGCGATGAGTTGTTCCAAGCCAGCGTCGCGGAACTCAATCGCATCGTCACGGGGATATTCGGCTTGCAGGAAAGACCGCGGGTGCGCGTGCTGCTGCGCCGCGATCCGTTCCACCGCTTTTACTCCTGTCTCGTGTTCGTGCCGCGCGAGAAATACAACACTCAAGTGCGCCAGCGCATCGAGCGGGTGATACGCGACGCATTTTCCGCG
>Ga0193728_1001335_pt1 | contig 12472 bp, 11 predicted proteins | sample U1c1metaG_FD_143037 | JGI IMG/M metagenome (GOLD analysis project Ga0193728, IMG submission 143037) | Soil microbial communities from a riparian zone of the East river system, Colorado, United States - U1c1 | ecosystem: Environmental > Terrestrial > Soil > Riparian zone | place: USA: East River...
CGTGTCATTTCTGCGAGTGTGCGGCGCATGATGATGTGCGACGCGGTCGCCGTCAATTTGCCAGACCCGGAAACCGGGGAACTGAAACTGTATGCCCTCGATTTTCCGGCCGCGAAGGGATTCCTTCACGAAGGTATGCTGCAGCCGCCTCGCTCGCCCGCTGCCACAGTGTTCAGCAGGGGGCAGCCTTCAACGTTCAGCCTGGAGAGGTCGCTGCCCGATTCAGAAGCCGACATGAACCTGTACAAAGACGAAGGTCTGCAATGCGTCTGTTTGCTACCCCTGATCAGCCGCGATCGAAAGCTGGGCGTTCTGGGACTTTCGCGGCTTGCGGCGACGCCCTTCTCGCAGGATGACGTCCAGTTTCTTATGCAAGTTGCGAGTCAGGTGGCTATCGCGGTGGAAAATGCTCTGGCCTACGGTGTGATATCGGAACTCACCCACAAACTTGCGCAGGAAAAACTCTACCTTGAGGACGAGATCCGTACGGAGGCTAATTTCAAGGAGATCGTCGGCAAGAGCCAGGCGCTGCACCGGGTCCTGAAACTCGTGGAGACCGTGGCGCCAACAGGATCCACCGTGCTTATTTGCGGCGAGACGGGTACGGGTAAGGAATTGATTGCTCGTGCTATCCATGACCTGAGTCCACGCAACTCAAAAACTTTCGTGAAACTGAACTGTGCTGCTCTCCCCGCTGGATTGCTTGAGAGCGAACTATTTGGCCACGAAAAGGGTGCGTTCACGGGCGCCATCGCGCAACGTATCGGCCGCCTGGAACTTGCAAACCATGGCACATTGTTCTTGGATGAGGTAGGGGAGATTCCAGTTGAGCTCCAACCGAAGCTTCTGCGCGTCCTGCAGGAGCGTGAATTTGAACGCTTAGGAAGCACACGCACCCTGCAAACCGATGTGCGTCTGATTGCGGCAACAAATAGAGACCTTGCGGGGATGGTTGAAAGCCAGAAGTTTCGTTCTGACCTTTTCTTTCGGTTGAACGTATTTCCCATTCAGGCTCCTTCATTACGCGAACGCCCGGAAGATATTCCGCTTCTGGTCCGGCATTTTGTTGAGGAGTTTTCCCGCCGCATGAATCGGCGAATTGAATCTATATCTTCAGAGACTATGAATGTTCTTTGCCAATACGGTTGGCCCGGTAACATTCGAGAATTGCAGAATGTAATCGAGCGCGCGGTCATCCTGTCGTCCGGGCCAAGCTTAAGAGTGCCCGTCGCCGACCTGCATTCCCGCACAACACCTGTCAGCGAAGATGCAGGCTCCAAGTCTACGAAGCGGAGACCCGTCCGGAGTATTCTCGCTGAAGTTGATCGCAATCAAATTGTCCAGGCCCTCCAGGAAGCGGGCGGCCGTGTTGGCGGGCGAGATGGCGCAGCCACCCGCCTCGGTCTCAAACGAACTACGTTCCTCACCCGAATGAAGAAGCTGGGTATCGAGCGCAATCAGGTGTCGGAACGCAAAGTGGACAGCACCGACACCTCCGACACCTCCGACGCCTCGATCGCCGAGGACCCGCCACTGGCCTTAAGTTCCTCTGAATAAAGCCTTTGCATCAGACTCGCATTTGCTCCAGGTTTGGCATGCGCCTTGCCTTTACCCAATGTGTAAAAAGAAAGACACGAGACTAATGCACGGCATGCTGAGACTCGGTCCTTGGACTTTGTTCCCCGGGAAAAGGATGCCAGGCGCAAAGAAAAGAAAGGAGGAAGTATGAAAAAGCTTTTTGTTGTGGCTGTTCTGGCTATGTCTGTGGCGGTTCCGTCGTTCGGGTCCAATGTTGTCGGCCATTCGGCCAAAGCCGCAGGAAAGGTGACTTATAAAGCAGGAAAGGAAACTGGCAAGGCAGGAAAAGCAGTTGCGAAGTTCCTTTTCTAACGTGAAATGCAAATATCAACATTATTTCAAGGAGAAATAAAATGAACGTCAATAAACGTTATATCGCAGTCGGTTTAATCATTGCTTTTTCCCTATTCTTCGGGCTCGCTGCTCATGCTGACGAGTCTGACGAGGCTACGACATTCACTTTCAGCCAGCCGATCCAGATTCCAGGTCAGGTACTACCTGCGGGAACCTACCTATTCAAATTGGCCAGCGCGGACGATCTAAATGTTGTGCAGATTTTCAATGCTGACAGAACGATCCTGTATGCCACCGTTGATACGATCCCAACTGAGCGTCCGGAGCCACTCGATGATACGGTGGTCGCATTGGCGGAACCAGGAGCCGGGCAGCCGGATGTCCTGCTGAAGTGGTTCTACCCTGGCCGCGAGACCGGGAATGAATTCCTATATCCCAAGCAGAAAGAGAAAGAACTGGCCCGAGACAAGCAGCTGACTATCGAGTCCAACCACCCGACAGTATCAAACTCTGATGCTACGGGAGCCGGCAACTGAGAATGAGCCTGACATTCGCACGTTAGGGCCTGGGTTCGAGGATCCAGGCCCGCGCGCGAAAACGCGCTGACAGACGAGGGAAATAAGTATGAAGACTCTTCCCGCGGCACAAACCTTCACGTCATCATTCCCACCAAGGTCGAGGTCATTGAATGATGCTCACAGCCACCTCCACGCGTTCAGGCCCATATTATCGCCTTGGTACTAAGGGGCTTCATACTAAGGTATGATTGCGCCGTCGCGGGTGTAACGATACTTTGCAACTATGGCCGCTCAGACAAAGGCAAACCTGGTCGCGATCGTCGACGACGATGAGTCGATGCGCAGTGCGTTGCAGGGCATGCTGAAATCCGTCGGATTGGCATCAGAAGCTTTTGCCTCGGCCGAGGAATTCCTCAAGTCCGGCCAGCAGAAGAAGACCGCATGTCTGATCACAGATATTCGCATGCCCGGCATGTCCGGTCTGGAACTGCAGGCCCAACTGAACGCCGAACGCTGCAAGATTCCCACCATCTTCATCACGGCACACGGCGACACAAAAATGCGGATGCAAGCGCTGAGAGCAGGCGCGGTCGAATTCCTGGCCAAACCGTTTGATGACGAGGTTCTGCTCGAGAGCGTTCGAGCAGCGCTGGAGAATTAATCCAGACAAAAGCGGATGCGCGCCAGGAGGTTCTCTATGGGAGCTTTCCAAAACTTCGGGAGTGGTGATCAAGCATCTTACCCCGCAGATTTAGGCAGGTGATAGGCATCGCTGGCCGTAAATCGAAACATCTTTTTGGTTTACCTTCACGTCCCGTTCAATTTCACAAACTCCGCAACTTCCGCTCCTCGGGAATCTGTTTCTAGTAGAGCGCCGTCTCCGCTGTTATGAGGTGGGTCCACGGATTGACAGGACGACGATATCCGGACAGCTACTGTCGAATCTGGTTCTTGATTCCCTAGTGAATGTGGGATGTGAGTCGTTATGCTGGAAGCACGTTTGGCATGCAGCGTGCTTTCTTTGGAGGTGTTCAACAACTTTTCCGAAGTGGATTTGAGACGATGAAAACGCTGACTGACGACTCCCGCCTCCTCTACGCAGCAATTCAGGCCCGCTGCACTGATGGACCCGCGGAACGTTTTGTGATCTCCTACACCTCCGAGCAGTCATTGCGTGACCTTCTTGCCGCATCGTCCATCGTGGCATCCGGGTGCACTAGCCGTGAGCGCGCTGAGGAGTTATGTCAAGGAGCTTGGCCCCTACCATCATCCCCCAGCGGCGGAAGCTCTCGCACTTGCCGAAGGCTTGCTGTGAGCTTGTAACCGCTGCAACACGACTTCTGTTTGGATTCGCCGCTGCGGATGGCCGAGTTCACGACCGGCCTTAAGTCCTGCTAGAAGGCCACCCGAGCCCTCCACTGCGCTATCATGTTTGCCTGTCGGAGCGGGTTACCCTACACACCAGAATTGAGGCCAGCGAATGATCCCGGCTGCCGCACCCATAGTCTTCGTCGTCGATGACGATGACTTGGTGCGAGCCTCCATCCAAGGCATGCTGAAGTCGGTCGGCGTACGCTCCGAGGCTTTCGGAACGGCACAAGAATTCCTGCGCAGCAAGCGGCCGGACGGGCCAAGCTGCCTGGTTCTCGACGTAAGACTTCCTGGAGTGAATGGTCTGGACTTTCAACATCAGTTGGTTGACGCAGGCATCCGGATCCCCATTATCTTTATCACCGGCCATGGAGATATTCCGATGACGGTAAGGGCCATGAAGTCCGGGGCGGTCGAGTTCCTGACCAAGCCCTTCCGCGACCAGGACTTACTGGATGCGATCCATCAGGCTCTGGAGCGTGACGGAGTAATGCGCCAGCAGGAGAGCCAGCGTGGGGAGTTGCGAAAGCGCTACGAGTTGCTGACCCCACGCGAGAGCGAGGTCATGGCCCTCGTGGTTTCGGGCCGACTCAATAAGCAAATCGCTTATGAGCTCGGAACCAGTGAAATCACTGTGAAGATTCAACGAGGCCACGTGATGCGAAAGATGCAGGCTGACTCGCTGGCGGAATTGGTCAGAATGGCAGAGAAGCTTGGGCTTCGCCCCGTCGGGAAGTAAGTTAAGGCCGCATCCATTCAGAAGGGACGAACGTCCCCACGAGCTACCGCCATGCGCAGGTGATTGCCAGCGATTCCACGATAGTCTTATATTGACTTGAATAACGTTCAATTGATGGGAAATCCGGCTAAAGCGAAATGGATTGCATGGCCGGGGGCCTCCGCTGCCATACGCTATGGATTGGCTCTGGTGTCGGTCGCAGCGGCGGCCGGGTTGACGCGGTTATTTCTACATTTCCATTTGCCGCTGGCGTTTAATGCATTCGCGCTAACGGCAATCGCGCTAACATTTTGGTACGGCGGCACCAAGCCTGGCACTCTCGCAGCCGTGCTCTCAGCCCTTGTCCGCAGCTATATCTTCGATCCTCAAATCAATAGCATTTCTCATGTTCTTTACGACCTGGTGTTCCTGGTCTTCGCGCTGTTAATGACCTCGGTTACGCGAGTCCGAGATGAACTGGAAGTGAGAGTTGCCGAGCGCACGGTGGAACTGACTCGGGCTAATGAGGAGCTGAGCCGTGAGATTGCCGAGCGCAAGCGTGCTGAAGAACAGTTGAGGCGCAGCGAAGCATATTTGGCCGAGGCGCAAAGAAGTACGCATACGGGTAGCTGGGTCTGGCAGGTAGCGGGGGGACACGCCTTGCATCTGTCCGAGGAATGGTACCGCATCTATGGCTTCGAGCCAGAACATGCTGCGCCGTCCTGGGAGCAGCGACTGCAGCGCATTCATCCCGAAGATCGAGCGTGGTGGCAAGAAGCGATTAAGCACGCCATCAGTGCCAGGTCGGATTACGAAGTGGAATTCCGGATCGCGCTTCCGGGGGGCACAGTCAAACACATCCGCACCGTCGGCCATCCCGTTCTGAACGCATCCGGGGATGTACTGCAATTCGTGGGTAGCTCCACCGACATCACGCAACGAAAGCAGGCCGAAGAGGCGCTACGTGAAGCGCAGATGGATCTCGCACGCATCAGTCGGGTGACCACGATGGGAGAACTAACCGCGTCGCTGGCGCACGAAGTGAATCAGCCTATTGCCGCCGCTGTTACCGACGCGAATACGTGCCTCCGCTGGCTCACGCGTGATCAACCTGATCTGGAAGAAGCCCGCGAGGCGGCATCAAGAGTAGTCAAGGATGCAGCTCGCGCCTCCGACATTATCAATCGTATTCGCTCGCTCTTCAAGAAAGGAACTTCACAACGGGAGTTGGTGGATGTAAACGAACTTATTCGAGGGATGATCGTTCTCTTGCGGAACGAAGCTACCCGTTGCTCCATTTCCATCCGCACAGAACTGTTGGAAGACCTTCCACAGGTCATGGGAGACCGCGTGCAATTGCAGCAGGTACTCATGAACCTAATGATCAATGGCATCGAAGCGATGAAAGATGTGGACGGGACGCGCGAACTCGCGGTCAAGACTCAGCATACCGATGACGAGCAAGTCATGGTTTCGGTTAGCGATACCGGTGTGGGACTACCTCCGCAGGCGGACCTGATCTTTGGCGCCTTCTTTACAACCAAACGGGAAGGTACCGGCATGGGACTTCGGATTGGTCGATCCATCGTGGAATCGCATGGCGGCCGCTTGTGGGCAGCCGACAACCCTCCGCGCGGCGCGACTCTTCAGTTCACTCTACCCCGCAAGGCGGACGCCCAAGAATAGCCCGTCGTACCCTCCCCCCCTTGTCTGCATCATCAGCCGGGCCTGGCATGCGCATGCGGCTCTCCTAGGCATTCCGAACTCTGTGAGTGGTATGAGCACCTGCATACCAAAGTATGATTGTGGGAGCTCTACGACGGTGCTAGTTTTCTAACTATGGCCATCCCAAGCAAAATCAAATTGGTGTCGATCGTCGATGACGATGACTTGATGCGCAGCGCACTGCAAGGCATGTTGAAGTCGGTGGGATTGCCGTCGCAGGCATTTGGTTCAGCGGAAGAATTCTTGAAGTCCGGCCAACAGTACCAGACCGCCTGCCTGATTGCGGATATCCGCATGCCCGGAATGTCCGGGCTGGAATTGCAGGCTGAGCTGAATGCCGAGCAGTGCAGGATTCCGACCATCTTCATCACTGCACACGGAGACGCGAAAATGCGGCTGCAGGCGTTGCGGGCAGGCGCGGTGGAGTTCCTGGCAAAACCATTCGACGATGAAGCTCTCCTCGGAAGCGTTCGCGCAGCTCTGGAGAGTCAAACCCGATAAGAAAGTGTGCACACACGCGCCAGGAGGTTCTCTGTGGGAGCTTTCGAAAGATTCGGGAGTGGTGATCAAGGCTCTTACGAGCGCAGATTCGAGCAAATCATAGGCAACAGTCTTGCGCTCGAGGCGGTGCTCGAACAGGTCGGGCAGGTCGCGCCTACTGATTCCACCGTTCTGATCGAAGGAGAAACAGGCACGGGCAAGGAACTGATCGCACAGGCGATTCACAACATCAGCTCGCGTTGCGGACGACCCTTCGTGAGGCTGAATTGCGCTGCTATCCCTCTGGATTTGCTGGAAAGTGAGCTTTTTGGCCATGAGAAAGGCGCATTCACCGGAGCCATAGCGCAGAAAATTGGGCGTTTCGAGTTGGCTGACAAAGGCACCCTTTTCTTGGACGAGGTCGGCGATATTCCGCCCGCGTTGCAGCCCAAACTGCTGCGCGTACTGCAGGAACAGGAGTTCGAGCGCCTGGGTAGCGCCAGGACTCACCAGGTGAATGTTCGGCTGGTGGCGGCCACGAATCGTGATCTGGCGGAGATGGTGCATCGAGGACAATTTCGCAGTGACCTCTACTACCGGCTGAATGTTTTCCCCGTGCTGTTGCCGCCGTTGCGGGCGCGCTCCGAAGATATTCCCGCCTTGGTGATGCATTTTGTCGAGATTTTTGGCCGGCGGATGGGCCGGGAGATTGAGCATATTCCCGCGGAAACCATGTCTGCGCTCAATTCGTATCACTGGCCGGGGAACATCCGCGAACTGCAGAATCTCATTGAACGCTCCGTAATTCTTTCAAAAGACGGTGTGCTTCCTAATCCTTTGGCCACGATAGGGACTCAGCCTGTTGTAGTCTCGACAGCTGTGACTACACTGAGGGAGTCCGAGCGCGCTCTGATTCTGCAAACGCTGGAGCACGCCCGTTGGGTGATCGGTGGCCCGAAGGGCGCAGCCGCCAAACTTGGTCTGAAGCGCACGACCCTGATCCACAAGATGCAGAAGCTGGGAATTTCCCGGCCCTTGTTCCAAAGCCAGGATGGGATATCCTCGGCGTAGCACGGGCCGAACTTGCTAACGTGATTGGGGTAACATCGATGGCGGAGTCTTCAACCTCTTCCGTATCGCCTGTCTGTTCGGCAGCGGATTCGTAAAGAAACATGGCTACTGAGGATTTACCGAAGTTGGTTGCAATCGTCGATGACGACGAGTTGATTCGGAATGCGCTGGATGGCTTGCTGAAAGCGGCGGGTTTCCCGGCTGTTGCATTCGCGTCTGCGGAAGACTTCCTGAACTCCGGCCAACAGGAGTATGCCGCATGTGTAATTGCCGACATACGCATGCCCGGAATGTCAGGGCTGGATCTCCAATCAAGACTAAACGAAGGTCACTACAGGATTCCGATCATCTTCATTACGGCACAGGGTGACGAGAAAATGCGGCTGCAAGCTTTGAGGGCAGGAGCAGTGGAGTTCTTGACTAAACCTTTTGACGACGAGGTACTGCTCGATAGTGTACGAGCCGCGCTGGACCGCTAACCTTCCATTGTGGCGCCAACACACGCCGGGCTTTCGCGTAGGAAATTCCCCGCATCGAACTCTCGATTGCCGTGCCAGCGATAATATTTGCCCTGACTCGTCATACGACTCGTGAGCCGAGAGTCGACAGTTGGCTTGGCCTATGAAACTCACTCTGTTACTTGGTCGGCTGCGGCGCAATTGTCGACTTGATATTTGTAAATGCGGGTCCAGCGAGAATGCCCCGACACCTTTGATGATCACAACCAACGCCAAGGCAATTGCGAGAAGGTGATATTCAATAGCGACGCTTTCTTTCGGGCTTTGCAAATGAGTATGGACAAATGCAGAAAAGGGGTTCTCGGGACAGAAAAAGAAGTCCATTCCTCGAGCGATCAAGTACGGCGCTGGCAACTCGGTGTCGGAGGCCGCGAAAACCGACCAGTTCAACACTGTCCCTCGGCGTGTCACTCCTCGATTGCCAGCCTGAACCTGTTGGGACTATCCTTAGCTTTAACGTTACGTCCGCGCGATCCAGGCGAGAAGAGCCGTGGCTCAGTGGAACTTTCCATCAACGATGTTTCATCCCGCTCCTTCTGAGTTACGATTTTTCCGCCGTATTGGTCGCAAGCGCCCCTGCTTTGTCAACTGCGCCAGGATGACGTCCAGGAGATGGCTGTGAGAGCAACCGAGATGCGGAAGACTGGAGTCGACGTCGTTGGCGACATGCCTTGGGGAACACATTTTTGTCTATTCTATGAGACGACGGAGGATCTCCTTGAAACAACGGTCTCCTACTGCAAAGCTGGATTGGAGAACCAGGAGTTCTGCCTCTGGGTGGTTGCCGAACCCCTTGTGGTCGCAGAAGCGACCCGCGCATTACGCCGAGCCGTACCCGACTTCGATCGATACATCGCTGGCCACAGCATCGAGATTGTCGCGGCTCGCGACTGGTATTTGCAGAATGGCACATTTGATCTCAACCGGGTGATACGTGGGTGGAATGAGAAACTCGCGCGCGCATCGGCCAGGGGTTACGCCGGCGTAAGGGTGACCGGCGATACTGCGTGGCTCGAAAAAAAGGACTGGAAGGACTTCTGTGAATATGAGGAATCTCTCAACCAGGCGGTCGCCGATCAGCGCCTGGCGGTGCTATGCACTTACCCTCTCGCGGACTGCGGAGCTGCTGAAATCCTGGATGTCGTGCGCACCCATCAGTTTGCGGTAACCAAGCGGCGCGGACGTTGGGATGTAATCGAGACCGCGGGGTACAAACAGGCGAAGGCTGAAATCAAGCGCCTGAATGAGGAACTGGACCAACGTGTCGTGGAGAGGACCAGTCAACTCATTGTCGTCAACAACGAACTGACAAAGGAAGTACTCCAACGTCAGCGCGCCGAAACGGCGCTGCTGCGGAGTGAGGCATATTTAGCCGAGGCGCAGCGAGTGAGCCACACCGGTAGTTTCGGCTGGAACATTTCCAGTGGCGATATCGTCTGGTCAGATGAAACCTTTCGAATCTTTGATTACGACTCAGCCCACAATCCAACAGTGAAAGACGTATTGGATAGGACCCATCCGGAGGACAGAACCTTCGTTCAAGAAACGATCGATCAAGCGGCACGAGATAGGAAGGCGTTTGATGTTGAGCATCGACTGCTGGTGCCGGATGGCTCCGTGAAGTATGTTCGAGTTGTTGGCCATCCTTCAACAAGAGATGAGTCGGGTAACGTTGAATTCGTTGGCGCGGTGACGGATATTACCGAGAGCAAGCGAGCAGAAGAATCGCTGCGCCGGATTGAGGGTTATCTAGCGGAAGCGCAGAGGCTCACCCATACGGGGAGTGGGGCCTGGCGCGTACCTGGTTGGGACGCCTTGTATCTTTCCGACGAATGGTATCGCATCTATGGCTTCGATCCAAAACAGGGCCTGACAGCCTGGAACGAGCGGCTGCAGCGCATGCATCCGGAGGATCAAGCCACAGTGCAAGAGACAAAAGATCGAGCAATCAGTGAAAAGTCCGACTACGAGGTGGACCATCGGATCGTTCTTCCCGACGGCACGGTCAAATACACTCACACTGTCGGGCATCCCGTTTTGAACGCATCCGGAGAGGTGGAGCAATTCGTGTGTACCATGATGGACGTCACCGAGCGGAAGACGGCAGAAGCGCTACGTGACGGAGAAAGCCGCATTTTGGAGATGATCGCTCGCGACGCTCCTCTGGAGGAAATACTGGAGAAGCTGGTGCTGGTGGTGGAAGCCCAATTTAACGGTCTGCTGGGCTCGGTACTGCTGCTCAACAACGACGGGCAGCATGTGCGGCATGGCGCTGCCCCGAGTCTTCCCAAGTCCTACGTTAATGCCATCGACGGGACTTCGATCGGACCGAAGGCGGGATCGTGCGGTACCGCAATGTACCGCAGAGAGCCTGTTGTCGTCACCGACATTCTTCAGGATCCGCTCTGGGAGTCGTACCGGGAAGTGGCCGAGCCCTATGGGTTCCGCGCCTGCTGGTCGACTCCTATACTTACGCATTCGGGCAAGGCGCTGGGCTCATTTGCCATGTATTACCGTGAACCGCGCGGTCCCAGCCCGACTGAGACCCATGCCCTGGAAATGGCAACGCATCTCGCTGGCATCGCGATTGAACGCAAGCTGGCCCGTGAAGAACGCGAACGATTGCGTCAGGCCCAGGCGGATCTCGCACACATCAACAGGGTGACCACGATGGGCGAGCTGACCGCTTCCCTGGCGCATGAGATCAAGCAGCCGATTACCGCCGCAGTCACCGACGCCAGGACCTGCTTGCGTTGGCTTGAGCGCGAGGAGCCCGACGTGTCAGAAAGTCACGAAGCCGCATCGAGAGTGGTGACAGACATAACCCGCGCGGCGGAAATCATCAGCAGAATCGGCTTGCTCTTCAAGAAGGGCACCGTGCGGCGAGAATTGGTCGATGTAAACGAGCTCATTCAGGAAATGATCGTTCTGTTGCGCAGCGAGGCGGCGCGGTACTCGATTTCAATCCGCAGCACCCTTGCCCGCGATCTTCGCAAGATCGTCGTCGATCGTGTGCAATTGCAACAGGTTTTCATGAACCTCATGCTCAATGGCATCGAAGCCATGAAGGACATGGGCACCGCAGGGGAACTTACGATCAAGTCGCAGCAGGGCGACCGATCTCAGCTCCTGATCTCGGTTGGCGACACGGGCGTGGGATTGCAGCCCGAGCACGTGGAGCAGGTATTTGACGCCTTCTATACCACAAAGACTGGGGGGACTGGCATGGGATTGGCCATCAGCCGGTCCATCATCGAATCACACGGCGGCCGCTTGTGGGCCAACCCAAACTCCAGCCGGGGCGCAACGTTTCAGTTCACCTTGCCTATTGAAGGCGTGACACACGAAGCTGCGTAGCCCTCTCGGGTGCGACCGACCCGCACTTGAGTACCTCGTTGCCACACTCCCATCAACGATTCTGTAGACGTTCCCGCCGAGGATTTCCTAGCCACCGGCAAAGAAGTTCGGTACAGCCGCGGCTGAGGATGCCTGCGCGGCGGCCCATCGCGCCGTTGCCTTCAACGCCTTCGATGCTCACCCACGCGAACCTAAGTTGAATCAACCTGAGCGGTTCTGTCACTTTACGTACTTGCCATTCTGGACTTCATGTTCGACGCGAAATGGTTTTTGCGTCTTGCGATCTTACCAGCCTTCTTGTGCTATCAATCGATTGGCTTGGGCGAGACGCTCGGACGGCTGAGGGCGGGAGCGGAAGTACCCTTCGAGACTTTGAATTGCCAACTCGGAAAGTTCTTGTTCCGGACTCTGGCGTGAATGATGTATTCGTTGTGCAACTTGGCGAATTTCTCGAATAAGGTGACTGCTCCATATGGTGGGTAGCCGCTGAGGACGAACTGCCCGCTGCCGTACGCATCCGGATGGACGCGAAATATCGTCTTTCCCTGACCCCAGGGAATGATGGTCGCTTCAAGTGTGCCGGTCGGAGATTTGATATGCGGTTCTCCTACCCGTGCTGCACGCCTGACGCCTCGATCTCAGCCGCCCGCAGCACTTCCTGAGGTTTCGACTTCAGAAGTTCTTTCGGCATTTTGTTCCTGAGATAAGTGTTTACGCTCCCGAACCAAAACGCCTTCTGCCAGTCGTCCTTGTCCGCCAGAACCTGAAGGACCTTCTTCACGATCGGAAGAGGTCTTGCTCCTTTTCTGAGCCCAGGGAACTCTGAATTCGCGCTCGGTCGC
>Ga0193728_1001336_pt1 | contig 12470 bp, 11 predicted proteins | sample U1c1metaG_FD_143037 | JGI IMG/M metagenome (GOLD analysis project Ga0193728, IMG submission 143037) | Soil microbial communities from a riparian zone of the East river system, Colorado, United States - U1c1 | ecosystem: Environmental > Terrestrial > Soil > Riparian zone | place: USA: East River...
AGTGATACGGCGTGGTCTGTTTCTCTGGTTTTGCCACCAAGCCTCGGGTTGAGCATTTCCTCCAAGCTGGTTCGGATTGACGGGTCCTCTCTGGTAATTTGGATTGGGGCGTCCTCCCTCCTGATAATTTGGATTGACGGACCCTACTTGGTTTTGCTGCGGAGGTCTTACCCGCAGAGACTGCGGTAAAGGCTGCTGGTTGATATTATCCAATTGAGGCTGTTGCCAAGAAGCAGGCGCAGGAATAGAACTAGCAATACCAGCCGCGGCAGGTTGCAGACTCGGTTCAGCATCTGGCGGGTAAGCGAGTCCACCTAATTCTGGTACGTCAAGTCCGGCAAGCTCTGTTTGAGGAGAAACACGGATGCCGAAGAGGCCATCATACGTTTTGAAAAATAGCCATGAAATTCCAAACACGTAGACAAAGCATGTAACGGCCCCGATGACCTGTGCCACCAATTGCCCGATATCTCCGAAAAACAAGCCTTTCACCTGCAACCCACCATAGTTTGCCAAGCCATCGGCAAACAAACCGACTGAAAGCTGGCCCCACATACCATTTACACCATGAACCGCGATAGCCCCCACCGGGTCATCAATCTTCCAGACTTTTTCAATCAGGCCCATAAAGAACACGACATTAAAACCTGCGACAGCGCCAATAACAACTGATCCCAGAGGACTGACATATCCACAAGGAGCAGTAATCGCAACCAATCCTGCTAGTAATCCATTGCACATCATGCCAAGATCAGGTTTCCTGACTCCACTAAGCCAAGTATAGACCATAGCCATGACAGAACCAGCAGCTCCAGATAGCATCGTATTAACAGCAATAATGCCGATGCGCAGATCTCCATTGCCCGAAGCTCCAAGGGTACTGCCTGGATTGAAGCCGAACCACCCGAAAGCCAAGATGACGGTTCCTACAACGGCAAAAACCAAGTTATGACCGGGAATTGTGTTGGAACTACCATCTGGATTGTACTTGCCAATGCGCGGTCCCAGTACAATTGCCCCTGCAAGCGCACACCAACCACCGACAGCGTGGACCACACCACTACCAGCAAAGTCTACATAGCCTGCTCCTAAGCCTACATTGCTTAATTGTGAAAGCCAGCCGCCTCCCCATGCCCAGTTACCAAAGACCGGATAAACCAGTGTGGAGAAAAACAATGCGTAAACACAGAATGCTGACCATTTCCAACGCTCCGCCAAAGCTCCTGTAGAAATAGTGGCTGACGTATCCATGAAGACCAGTTGGAAAAGGAACATTACTGCAATACCGACATCATAGCTGCCATCATTGAAGAAGAAGCCCTTAAAGCCCAGGAGCCCCCAATTGACGTTGCCAATATGGATGCTGAGTTCGCTATTCAATCCCGCAAGTCCTCCCAGGTTGGGTATACCAATAAGTCCCACACCTCCAAACTGGAAGGCAAAGCCAATACTAAAAAAACCTAGTATGCTGATGCCATAGACCATGAGATTCATCGCAGCCGTGTGAACCGCATTTTTAGCACGGCAGAACCCGACCTCGACGAGTAGAAAGCCTAGTTGCATGAACATGACCATGTAGCCAGTAATAAGGGTCCAGACAAAATTAATTCCTAAGCGGTTCTCGTCAACCAACGCAGCTAAATTGTAAGCAAAAGGCTCTTGCGTCTTTGCTTGGTTGAGGGCACCAGATGTAATTGTCGGGCTCGTGCCATTCACCGCAATGTGTGTTAAGTTCTGTTGGTTGGCTGTATTCAGTCCACTAGGATCTTGTCCTGCTTCTCCACATCCAGTGAGCAGAAGAGCTGCCAGCAACATGAGCACCAAAGAAAGTAGGACGGCATGGAGTGTATGGCGATTGAAATGGTTGCGTAGCCACGACAAGAGTGGGTGACTTTGCGCAGAGGATGCTTGCTCATTCACTTCCAAGAAACGCTCAAGGACTGGCAGAACCTCTCGCTGACGTGAGGGAAGAAGAATCAGTCTCAAAGGTGCAAAGCCTGTACGAGGGGTGAAGATAAGATGTGCACCTTTTATTTCTACAGAGGCGAACTCATTCCAGCGCCTGAAAGTAGTATTATTACATGCTACTCCTGCTGTTGTGAAATGGTAGCGTGTGGGTAATATGTTTATGCACAAACCTAGCAGAATCAGGCCCAATTCGGCGATAGTTGGAAACCAATGACCAATAGCACTGAGAAGCAAAATTACTCCCAAGGAGTAGAGGTTTCTACGGCGGAGCAGCAACCGTTCTCGAAGAGTCAGAGAAACTAGCTTAATGGGACTTCCATCCAGAACAACGCCAAATGGTAATCTTACTGATAAATACATCAACAAGAAAAGACTACCAATCAGAAGCGAGACCAACATATGTCACATCCTTTCATGTGCTGGAAATAGTAGCTTTTCAGCTTGAACTTTTTTTCTTGCAAAGTTGCTTCACAAACCACAAAATATTACGGGGATCAGGGGGGTCACGTACAATGAGGCCTTTACTTTTTTGACGTGACTGCGTTAAAAGACTCCTTGCCATTGCAACTACATGCTCATTAGCTCTATGGGGGGCCTTCAAACCTCGCTCAAGTAAAGCAACTGCTTGAGGGTAAAAGCCTAAGCGATAGTAATATTCCGCATATTTAATATGCACGAGCAAACTCGTTGGGCTATCGTGGAGAGCCTGCTCAAGCTCACGCTGTGCTCCATCAGCATCATGGAGCTGTAAAAGAAGTATGCCAATGTAAGCACGTGCCGATGTATATGTCGGGTCCACATTGAGAGCATCCCTTAAGCTCTGCATGGCCTCTTCAATTTTTTCCAGCTCGAGATAAGCCATGGCAGCACCGAAATATGTTTGAGGTTGATCTGGACTCTGATCTATAGCGCATTGAAAGTAGTTCAATGCTACCTCGGGATCACCTCTTCGTAAAGCTGCATATCCACTGTCAAGAAGGTTTGTGGACACAACGGTTCCCTCACTTGGCTAAAACCTTGCCACTGAAGAACAAAAAATCCCTAGGAAAAAATACTAGGCTTGCGCGATGTATCAAACAAATAGTAACTTGTGTTTGGTATACTTAACCCAAACTCAGGTCCCAAGTGGTTGCAGTCTGCTGCCACGGACCGACGTAGCATCTAGACAGACCACTTCTTAAAATAAATACCAATCTTGTTGAGAACGGATGCTATGGCAGTCCGGAAGGAAGATTATACCTCCTTTTTGTTAGGGCAACTTGTTCCAAGCTTCACAGCGATATGAGTCGACATCTATTCATATATACGCTTTGTGCTAGTTATCGGCAGCGTCGGTTGAAGATTTTCAGCTCATTTTTGAGACGAAAAAGAGGTCAAAGGCCCAATGATTGTTCTCATGAGAGTTCGCATGAGCATCATTTGTTCTGAGAATGGGCTCCTTGTCTGCTCTCATGGTCCTCTGGAACTAGCACAAAGCGTATATATATATATTTATCTATCTGCTGGGCTCAACAGTATGCCTCTATTGTATTAGGGATCAACATTAGCAGGAAAATTCTGGGTCTGGCTACCTGCCCGAGTAGTATACTCTACAATGAACATCGTCGCAAGGGGGTATACAAGAATACAAGAACTATTCCCAGAGTTTATTGACAAGGAAAAGCAAGCATCGTAGGATATCATACACAGACAACATCTTTTCAAGGTGTAAAAGTTCATACTTACTTATGTCACCAGGTGGAAGGGACCAGATATGTCTATAGATAAGCCAGCTATTACCTTATTGATTTCCTGCCCAGATCAGCCGGGCATTGTCGCAGCCACGTCGCGTTTTATCTTTGAACATAACGGCAATATTATCGAGTCAGATCAGCACTCAACCAATAAACAGGATTACACTTTCTTTATGCGCATCTGCTTTGGAGAGGAGGGCTTTAGACTGAATCCGTCAGAACTGGCTCTCGCCTTCAGTCCCATTGCCGATCGGTTTCACATGAAGTGGAGTGTTCATTATACACGACAACGCCAGCGAGCAGCTACTTTTGTCTCCAAATTTGATCACTGCCTGACAGACCTGCTATGGCGCTGGAAAAGTGGCGAGTTGGCCATGGATATTCCATTCATTATCAGCAACCATCCAAACATGGAACCGCTAGCACACATGTACGAAATTCCCTATTATCATTTCCCTATTCGACCTGAGACGCGCAACGAGGACCAGCAGCGTATCCTGGAACTCCTGCAAGATAAAACCGATTTTCTGATCCTAGCTCGCTACATGCAAATCCTAGAACCTTTTTTTGTTGCGGCATATCCAAACAGTATTATCAATATCCACCACAGCTTCTTACCAGCGTTCGTCGGAGCAAATCCCTACCAGCGTGCCTTTGATCGGGGAGTCAAGCTTATTGGAGCCACCGCTCACTATATCACGGATAATCTGGACGAAGGCCCTATTATCTCTCAGGACGTCATTCGCTGCAATCACCGGGATACAGCCGATGACCTAATACGTAAAGGGAAAGAAGTCGAACGCCGTGTTCTTGCAGAGGCTGTACGATTGCATACAGAAGACCGCGTTCTGATCTACCAAAACAAGACGATCGTGTTTGAGGGGTGAGCCAAATTTTGATGTTTAGCCAAAGGGTCAATTTCGGCCAACTGATGCTGCTATTGATGATGAATCGATGCAGTATTTTATGATCTCCAGATCGATTAAAATTTGCTGTGAAAAAAACTTGGCTCTACGCTTGAATTCCCTATAAGGGATATGATACCATTATGTCAGACACCCCGGTCTTTGGTCAGGGGCTTGTGTCTATGATGCACTACAGTCTGCTTTCTCAAGAGGAAAAACAGCTTTTGCTTCAAAAGACGACGTATCAGAGCACTCTGACAAGACGCCCGTACGCACTCAGTATGCCGAATGCGCACCCTGGACCATAGAACAACAATTGCTGACCAATCCTAATCAAGAGGAGTTTCCATGAGTGAAATGCTGCAACTCAGACCAACGGTACGCAAGAAACCAATTGAGCTTAGCCATGAAGAACAAGCTCTATTGAACACGATTATTGACCTTCTTATTCCATCGGACAACGATTTTCCGCCACCATCCAGTTTACATTTAGTTGATGAACTCTTAGGCCATCTGCGCTCCATAGGGGAGCACAAAGCAACATTAACGTTGAGTGAGCATCGACTCCGTGCCGTTCTACAAGATCTCAATACAGCTGCAGGCGGCAACTTCTGTCAGGTCAGCTCCGAAAAGCAACACGCTCTATTGAGACTCTTGGAATATCAAGATCTGGCCTTCTTCCAAACCTTGTGGACCCTTGTGAATCATACGTATTATAAGCTGTTGGCAACTCGATGACGACCCCAACACCACTGTCTTCCTAAAAAGTACCCGGGCCAGGGCAGTGTCCACAATATACTATTTCCCATTAGCATGATATAACGAGTGCAGCGTTGCAATTCCTCAAAGATCACCGCAGACAGTACACAAACAAAACTTCTCCGCCAGGACAAAACTCGCGTTCTATGAGCACGAGCCTCAGGTCCCTTAACAAGCTCAGTGAGATGACCTCTTTACACTGACGGAAAAGTTTTGTGGTGCCCTTTTTAAGAGGCATCTTACAAAGAGGCACGCGGGTAATCTTAAAGTACTGTCAGAATTTCTGGTTCACCATCAGTAATGGCCAGCGAATGTTCAAATTGAGCTGAGAGGGAACCATCGGCGGTTTTAACGGTCCAGAGGTCAGACATGACACGTGTTTCGGGTCCACCTACGTTGATCATTGGCTCAATGGTAAAGACCATGCCAGTCTTAATACGATCACCTGTATTGGGACGTCCAAAATGAGGCACTCCGGGGTCCTCGTGAAGCGAACGCCCAACACCATGTCCATACCACTCGCGCACAGTAGAAAAACCTTGTGCCTCATATTGCTGGATCGCTGCTCCGATATCGCCTAATCTTTTTCTGGGACGAGCCTGCTCTATACCCAACTCTAGGCAACGTTTAGCTACCTCTAATAGATGCTCCGTCTGACTATCCAGCTTGCCAACACCAAAGGTCACACAAGCATCACCTACCCAACCCTGGTAGAGTACCCCAATATCAATCCCAATAATATCTCCTTCGTGCAGTTTCTCCTGCATATTGGGAATGCCGTGACAAATCACGTCATTAACTGCTACACAAATAGTGGCTGGGAACGGTGGAGTAGGTGGATGCCCATTGCGGGCGGCTTTCGCTCCATACCCTTTGTAAATAGGCTTGGCCCCTTTGCTGCGGATATAATCCTCGGCAATACGATCGAGTTCGCCAGTCGTGACTCCTGGTACAATATATGAGCGAAGGACCTCATATGTTTCGGCAACAACACGTCCAGCTTCACGTAACTGTACAATCTCTTGGCGTGATTTCAGTAGAGCAGCCATGTTTTCCTCTTTTTTCTCTTATTCTCTTGTTGAGATGTGTCTCATGTGCAACTACATTGTCAGCTAACAGGAATCTCCGCCTCTTGCGGCTGTTCCCAGGTGAGTAGATCTGTAGTTGTGACTTTCAAATATTGGTTGAAGTACGTGAGCAGGTGATCAATAGTTGTATAATCGATACGCTGGCTCTTCCCCGTATGGAGTGCTGCTAGCACACTCAGTGACACTCCACTCTCTTCCGCTAGACGGCGGAGACTTAACGCGGATTCGCCCTGTTTGACGCGTTCGACGTTGGCCTTAGCAAGTAACAACCGCAGTTTGCAATAAATGGTCACCGATCCCTCCACATGAACTTTTCTCTATCTTTTCACATTACTATTACAGAGAGCATAACAAAAAGTGTTGTGGAATGTCAATACAATGTAGGGACTTGTCACTACATGAAGATATATGCTGTACAGATTAACGTCTCTTAGTAGCTCAAACAGAAGGGCACAGGTCCAGTAAAGATTTGGCGGCGGGATTTGGGTACCCGGACGAGATGGTACTCAATCATGTAATGTGTTCCCATTTGGTTTTTCCCACTTGTAAGCTACCTGTTTCCTTGATATAATCGGAAAATTGCACAGATAGCTTCTTGGCGATTACCTGACGTATACAGAGAAAGGATTTACAGCCAATTTCTTGCAATGTATTTGGGACGTTGTTCCTATAAATGGATGAATTTATTTAAATGAGGGTCAACAGCTTCTATGGACAACAATGAGAAAATAGCAGTGACTTTGCGTCTTCCCTCGACACTAAGTGCCTATAGCGGAGGAAAGAGTCAAATCACTTTGCAGGCTGATACTGTGGAGGAAATGCTTGTACACTTGCAGCAACAATACCCACAGATATGGACTCGTCTCTGTACCGAGCAAGGTATGATTCGTCAACAAGTAAAAATTTTCGTGAACAATCAGTTGATCGAAGGCTCTGATAGTTTGAAAACAGCATTAAAGCCTGGTCAGGAAGTGATTGTACTCACGGCGGCGTTTGGTATCTAAGAGGCGTAGCCCTTTACAATCTCAAGTGTATAGCCAAATCTGGCTGATCTTCAGGATACGTTGACAGTCCGTATATCTAGTTCATATACTGATAATCAGCAATATACTAAAAATGTAGCAAACAAAAGAAGGCAATGGAGCCAGCAATGTCGTTTACCCAAGATGAACTGCAAGCTCTTAATACTATTTTTGATCAGAAAATAGCTATACTACAACGTGAACTGGAGCGTTCGCTAAATCAACGCATGCAAATTCTCAAGCGCGAGTTTGAGCAGCGTGTAAAAACTATTGTGCAGGATCTACTGCAGAGCCAATCCCGGCGTCTATCCGAAATACAGCATAGATCAAGTGATACTTTAAACCAGAAACTTGAGATGCTGCACGATAAGACAGCCCAGACGGTAAGTCAGGAGAGTGAACAACAACACCAGCAACAAAAACAATATCTCGAAGAGGTTGTTGAACGCACATTTGCTGCCCAGTTGCCTGCTTTCGAACAATTGATTAATCAGCGTTTGTCTCTCCCAATGACTGAGCTACCTGTGCCCTATATGCACGAGTCTCAGCCTGACTTCCAGGCTATAGAAGTTCAGACAGACATTGCTTGGGAAGACCTGACAGAGATGATCGATAAAACTCTTATGGAGCGCCTGACGGCACTCAATGTATCTCTACAGTCAAGGATGCAAGAGATGGAGCGTGCCCTCACAACACGCATTCGCCAGTGGCATGATACCGCACATACACACTCACTTCTGCCACGTGAGAACTCTACGGAAAGTCTAACTAGTATGCAGGACGTCTTCTCTAGCATTGAACAGCTTGAACACCTGATAGAGTCAATGCAAGTGACTATGATGAATAATAGCGCTCTTCTTGCCAATCGCATGTATCACCATCAACAACTGCCTCTTGAACGAGCGCATCCCAGTCACCAAGAGAACAGTGCTTCTGTGCACCCATCTGGTAAAGAAAATACTCCAATATCTCTCCACGAAGATATTTGAAGGCCCTTACGGGCCTATCAGCCTTGTTTCTCAAAGGGTTGCACGCCTCTGATAGATTTGGTATTCTTAAAGAACAGGGCAGTCTTTGAGAATACAAGTCCTCGCAGTTTGTATTCTTATTGTCAGGAACTCCATAGCTGAAGCAAGGGGCTTGCTCCACCACTCAGCGAAGACGTGTATCTGTTGGACATCATTGTCTAGGCTGGCACGTTCACTATCCTGACCAGACCCAGCCAGGGGTGCTTGCACCCATCGGGCTACGATATCGACGAGTGTTCAAGTTCCTACCTGCGTGTGCGTGGGCCAGCATGCTGCTCTAGAACCGATGGGTTAACCAGATGTAGCGGGGTTAGATCAGTGCTCATCGGAAAGTACCGGGTCGATATCATCGTCGAGGCCCCCATTACCTGGGAAACCAGTGTGGGTTTCGCCGTTCCCATTCAAAAACGGCTCCCCGCAAGGGGACAGATCATTCAGGCACGGTTGACCCCTGTACCCAAGCCACTTAGAAAGGAAGGCCTCTTTCCTCCCCATAGCTGAAGCAAGGGGTATCCAGAGGCCGACGTTTGATGAACGAAATAACAATGCTCCCAACTGCCAATCCCGAGGAAATAGTGGCGGCAGAGGAAGAACATCATATCCATTTGCCCGGTCCAAGCTGGTGGCCCTTGCTTTTAAGTGTTACTATCCTGGTAGCGATCACTGGGTTGTTGTTTATTCCTGATAACCCCTGGATTACGATTATTGCCGCCCCCTTTGTACTTGCAGGTATCTTGGGATGGGGACTGCAAGATCCGATGGCACCACCAAAGGAGCGATATATTACCTCTCAAGAGGCAGCTGACACTCAATCGAGATTTCAAATCGGTCAAGATGTTGTTGACAGAAATGGAAACTGGATTGGTATCGTGCAAGCACGCTTTAGCCACTATCTTCTCGTCGATAATGGTGCGCTATTGGTGAAGGCTTACTATATTCCACATGGCTTGATTGAGGACGGTGTTAAGGACAATGGCCTTCGCCTGAATGTAAGCGAGACGGACTTGCTCCGCCGAGGCATGGACAGAGTTCCTGATGATCTGTACGAAGAGACACCCGAATTCGGCGTGCCACAAGTTAAGGGTGTGCCTCTGTATGCACGTAAGCCCATGTCTCCTGCGGAAACTGGGCATTATAATTATGGTCCAAACTTCCCCGGTATCAATACGGATGCCGCTGGTTCATATTATCCTGAAGAAGTGCGTCCTATACCACAGAAATATGTGGCCGATCGTCGCACTCTCTATCCCACCCGCAAGCCAATCTCTCCTACAGTGGTAGGTTCGCATTAGATAGAAAAGGGATGCAAGGTTTTTGCCGACCTGCATCCCTTCTCTGCTTTTCCCTCAGCTATTTCCTACCGTGCTATGGCCACTTTTTGAGTAGGTGAACGACTTTCCCCTCTGGTGTTGATTCATAGCGAATACGATCGGCATTAATATCACTGAGCCGATCACTATCCTCTGCTGTCATCACCGTATCTTGAGGACGAATGACCTGCCAGACACGAGCTTCAATGTTAGGTGCTTGTCGCTGATAGAGGAAGCGACGATCGGAAATCTTCGCTTTCAAGGCGAGATTTTCTGCCTTGCTGAAGTATTCCTTTGCTCGCAGGTCTTCTAAGTAAGGATCAACAATTTCCAGCATTTGAGGTGCCTCTTGGCGTGGTTGTTGATCGCTTACATAAAGGAATATTACTGCCCGTTTTGCCTCAGCTTGATGAATGGCAGCCTGAATAACCGCATCGTTATATGTACTGCTTGGTGTCAGTATTGCCAGGACAGAGTTTGGCAAGCGTTCTCCAATCCTCGTGATAACAACTGGTACTGGGACTTGTCCTCTCCGCCTGAGCATAGTGTAATTGGCGATTGCAATGAGCATTCCCAGTAGTGTGACGCTGCCTCCAAACGCAGTTGCAAGTGGCTTCGTCACTAAGTTTGTTGACCACGCAACCATTACCAGGATAGTTGTAAGAACACCCAGGAAAAATGCGATCTTGAACCACAGACCCTTACCTTCTGCGCCTATCTCGCCTATCTGGCCTACCAACACTCCAGAATGATGTCCATTGGTGTGCATACCTGAATCGGCTACAATTTCGGAGGTTTCCTTACTGCTCAGCGATATATGGCCATTTGTTCCTTTTTTGTCCAAGATGAGATGGCTTAACTGATTTGCCTTCATTGCACGCCGAGCTACCTGCCAATCGCGATAACGTACGATATCAAGACCCAGGCAGGTGAGGGTGAAAGCCCCAAGTAAGCCAAATGCATACATATCACCAAGAATATTGATATTGCCGAGCACTGCTATGAGTATAATAATGGGAATACCCGTTGCAAGCATAATGGAGTAATGTGGTGTTCCTCGCAATTTATTGCGCTTGAGAACGAAACTGGGCAGAAACTCCATGCGTGAGAGCGCTATAAATACGTGGTAAGATCCAATGATCGCAGTATTACTGGCAAAAACTAAGAGGGCACTTGCACTGATTGCTACCTCTGCTTGCAGAACGACATTTCCCCAATGACCACCTAGTAAAGAGATAAGCTGCCCCGATAATACAGGATCATTTGCCTGTCGCGGCTGTAATACTGTCGAGAGCATGGTCAGGAGTGGACTAGTTACACCTACAGTTATCACGACAAGAAAGAGGGCTATACCGGCAATTTTCTTGCGTGGCGCTTTCATGACGGGAGAAAGCTGTGAGATGCTTTCTAACCCTGAGAAGGCCAGGAAAGAACCTGCGAAGCCTATCAAAATAGAGTAGGAAGTGAGAGCATGGCCTTCGAACACCTTGGGAAAAAGTGAAAAAAATGTTGAGAGAGAGATATGAGTAAAGACGGTGTACAGGATTGCAAGATCGCTGAGAAAGGCGATGATTGCGCCGACAAGGCTTACTTTTGCACTCTCACTGATGCCAACCCAATTTAGTATGCCCAGGAGAATGAGTATGACAATCGTAATCACTAGAAGGGTTAGTTGGAACTCTCCGAGTCCTGGTATGAGTATCGTTGCCCCTAGGGGAACGATCACAACACTAAGATATTGCATTCCTGACAAGCAACTAATGGCCGCTGTCAAGAAATAGTCTACTAAGATGAACATCCCACCCAGAGCGCCAAACCAACGGTTAAGCGCCTGACTGGCTACCGTTACAACACCACCACCTTGTGGGAAACGATGGGTTACTTCAGCATACTTTAAAGTGAGCAAGACAAAAACTGACATTGTCAATAAAACAAAAAAACCGGCGAGATCGCCGATTCCAGCTGTCCCATAGAGAATACCCGGTACGTAATAAACTGAAGTTCCGATATCCGCAAAGACAACCGCCCAGCAAAGAATGGGGCCAAGCATGTTATTTCCATGCGCCGCATGATCGTCCGTACTCGTAATGTGTGATGAGCTTTGAATGCCAGGTTGTTGTGCCATGCCATTACACCTCATAAAAAGTATCTTCCGCGATGAGAACCGGAAGTTTCCTTGATTTACTTGCTTCTGAATCAAGCTTGTGATCCATGTTAAAGAGTTTAGCATAGCGATGATGTGTTATGCAAAAATCTTGAGGGAAACAGGCAGTTTCTTGAGCAAATCTTTAGGAGTCCATCATTTTTCCTGAGTATATTTTGATCTTCTTGGCTTTTTCTTTGAGTATCCTTTGACATTCTCCATCCTAGTAGAAGCCCTCCAGGCAATAGTCCATAAGAAGAAATGGCTATACGAAGCAAAGCATTTTTGCAAAAACGTCGGGACATTGGCAAAATTTGGCAGTCTCTTTTTCATCCGTTGACACAACCGGAACCCGTCGCAAGCCGCTGTGGCTTTAGCCATGAGCCGATAATGTGAAACGTGTGAGATTATGAGACAAGGCGTCATGTCTCAGTGGGTCAGAGACGGGGATGAAAATGGGGTAGGCATCATGTGCCAGTGGGTCAGGGACGGGGATGAAGATGCGGTAGAATGG
>Ga0193728_1001337_pt1 | contig 12468 bp, 12 predicted proteins | sample U1c1metaG_FD_143037 | JGI IMG/M metagenome (GOLD analysis project Ga0193728, IMG submission 143037) | Soil microbial communities from a riparian zone of the East river system, Colorado, United States - U1c1 | ecosystem: Environmental > Terrestrial > Soil > Riparian zone | place: USA: East River...
CGTATTTACTGAAACGGCGGTGGTTTTGCCGGACAAGGAAATCAAATACGAGGATTTGTTTTATCGCCAGTCGGATGTGATCAAGCTGCGGGCGCAAACGGTGGAATTGGTCGATCGTTGTTACAAAGACGTGCTGGTGCGGTTGTCTCCGTCCCGCCTGCAAATCGATGACGAAAACCTGAACCCTGAAGAAGTGCCGCACATGGAAACGGTCAGCTCCGAAATCATCCTGCCGCGGGAAGCGATGGGTTTCGGCGACGTGAAATTCATGGGCGCGATCGGCGCGTTCCTCGGGTGGCAGGCGGTGTTGTTTTCGTTGATGGTCAGCTCGATCATCGGTTCCATGGTTGGGGTCACGCTGATTCTTTTTCGCAAGCAAGCCTGGTCCTCGCGCCTGCCATATGGCCCGTACATTGCCATCGCCGCGGCGCTCTGGATTTTCGGCGGCAAGCACCTTGTGGAATGGTGGTTTGGATTCGGGTCAGGCGCCTGGTCGCGCTGAAGTAGAGCGGCTTTCAGGAGCTGCCAATCACTCGCACTGCGCCTTGTGCCGCAGGGCGTGGTCGGCCAGGACCAGGGCGGTCATGGCTTCGACCATCGGCACCGCGCGAGGCAGAACACACGGATCGTGACGCCCGCGAGCTTTGAGCGTGGTGTTCTTGAATTCGATATCCACCGTATCCTGTTCCTGCATGACGGTCGCGACGGGTTTGAAAGCCACGCGGAAGTAAATGGTCTGCCCGTTCGAGATGCCGCCCTGGATGCCGCCGGAGCGGTTCGTTGTGGTAAAAACCTTGCCCGCTTTGGCTCGAAAAGGATCGTTATGCTGCGTTCCAGTGAGCAGGATGCCGCCGAAGCCTGAACCAATGTCGAAACCTTTCGAGGCCGGCAAACTTAACATGGCTTTGGCAAGGTCGGCTTCGAGCCGGTCAAAAACCGGGCGGAACGCCCCGCGCGACGCCTTCGACAATGCCGCCGACCGTATCGCCGGCCTTCCGCATTTTTTCGATCAGGCGGATCATTTTTGGGGCCATGTTCTCATCCGGACAGCGAACGATGTTCGACTCGATCGTTTGGGCTCTGACTTTATCGGGATCGACTTCGGCGCAAAGCCGTTGAACCTGTTTCACGTAGGCCAGCACTTCAACACCGTAGCGCTCGCGCAGGAGCTTTTTCGCGATGGCCCCGGCGGCCACCCGTCCGATGGTTTCGCGCGCGCTGGTGCGCCCTCCCCCCGGCCAGCTCCGGATGCCGAATTTCGCCTGGTAAGTGTAATCGGCATGGGATGGCCGGAACTTGGTCGCCATTTCAGTATAAGCCTCAGGCCGGGCGTCTTCGTTCCTGACCCACATTGAAATCGGCGTGCCCAGCGTCTTGCCTTCGAACGTGCCAGAGAGGATTTGGACCTTATCAAGTTCTTTGCGCGGCGACACAATTTTCGACTGGCCCGGCCGCCGCCGATCCAGATCCGGCTGAATATCCCCTTCATCCAGCGCCAGCCGGGGCGGGCAGCCATCCACCACCACCCCGACGCCGTCCCCATGCGACTCGCCCCAGGTAGTGATGCGGAAGAGATGCCCGAAGGAGTTCGCCATGCGCCCAGCTTGCCGAAAGCCCGGCAGGCGGTCAAACCAGGAAGTCGGACAGGAGGCCGTCTGACCGCCCCAGCCTCAAAATCCCTAAGTCGCCATCGCCTTAAATCGTAACGCAGGCCAGTCCGGCTCGGACTTTCAAATCGGCACTTCAAAACCCCAAAGCTCCAGCGGAGCGGCATGGCTCGGAACTCGGCACCCCGCTCTTTATGTTGACTCCCCACCCCACCGGCATACCCTGTTTTTCCATGGACGCTGACCAAACATCTCGCTCCGCCACCCCGCCCGAAAACCACCCCAATATCAAGATCGCAGGGCAAAGCGCCCTGTTAATCAATGGTTAAGTGACAGAGCAGGTACCTTCATTATGTTCAAGATTCTTGGAGCGATATTCCTGCTGATTCTGCTTTTGGCTGCATCCGCGTGGTGGCTCTTCACGATCCCCTTCTCGAAGACCACACTTCGCAAGCTCACCCCAGGAATGAGTCAGGCGCAGGTTCTTGCCATTCTTGGCCCCGCCAACCAGACGAATCAGTTGGGCAGTGTCGAAACGTTGTGGTTATACTCTCACCGGCCATCGGCTGTACATCTGATTGTCATATTGGATTCCACTTTAAAGTATAAGAGCCATGTCATTGATTAATCCGCGGTCACTCAACAATCGCCCTGCACTCGACGCCGGGCACGCGCTCTGTTTACATGTCGGGCGTGCTCGGCCCGGCGCGAGTGAGCACGGGTGTTCCGCGCTAGCCGCGTCGTCGCACGCACCGCCCCCCATTTAACTCAAGTAACTTTTTTAGCCAGTTAACTCCTCTCCCCGCCATGCGTCAGCTGCCTCCTTTTGTGATCCTTGCGACCTTTCGCGGCTAAATCTTCCATCCCCGACCGTCCGTCACTGAACACTGAAAACTGGATTCGGATCACGTTCTACGCCACAAAGCGTTCATCCGGCTTGCCCCTTAATTAACTCAATTAACATAGTTAACCCAGTTAACTCCCTCCGCCCGCCCAGCATGTTCCTTCACAGGCCAGTCCGGCTCGGACCACCCGGAAACCGCATCCAAATGCACGCTGCCCCTGAGATCGAATTCATCGAAAAAAATGCCCGACACCTGCTTCGCGCGTAGTTCGCTGGCAAATGTCGGGCACCCGAGTACTAATCGATAATTTAGCTGCCCCCAAATCGAGCAATTCTTTTGCCAGAATGATCCCCTCCTGGCGTAGGGTAATCACCCCATGGTTCCTCTTTCCGGCGCGTCTTAATCTGGACGATTGGTAAATGTTCTCGACCGCCGACCAAAAGATTATTCTGCTCGCCGAGGATCGCGAAGATGATATTCTGCTCATCCGCGAAGCCTTCAAAAAAGGCGACATTTCCAATCCTCTTTTTATCGTCCGGGATGGTGAAGAGGTTATCGATTACCTCGAAGGCAGCGGAAAATACGCCAACCGCCTCGAGTACCCTCTGCCAGCCCTCTTGCTCCTGGATTTGAAAATGCCTGGCCTCGATGGCTTCGACGTTCTCAAATGGATTGCGCGGCAAAACAGCTTGCGGGCCATGTGCGTGCTCGTCCTTACCTCTTCCGATGCCCTCTCCGATGTCAATCTTGCTTATGAGCTGGGCGCCAATTCCTTCCTGGTCAAGCCCCACGACTTCGAGCAATTCGTCGCCACTTGCCGGATCATCAGGGACTATTGGCTCAAAAAGAGCCGGACCCCGCAAATCTCTCGCCCCTCAGCCGCGGAACACCCGGCTCCCAAACCGTCCTCTTGATTTTCCTTCTGCCCGCCCCGGGCTCGCCGGACCGAATCACGCTCGGCCACCCTCCATTCATAATCCTTGCTGTTTGAGTTTGGTTCTTCCCTGGATCTTGGATCTTGCCGCTTGGAGCTTTCCCGTCACCCCGCACAATGTTTTGGTTGATCTCCCAAATACAACCTGCTCAAATGCGGCCGAAGAATCCACCGGTTTGACCGGAATAACCCAACGCTGGAACCTATGAAAACCTTTATCTGCTTAATCATTGGAATTTTGCTGTCGTTGTCGCAACCCATCCTCGCCGCCGAAAAATCGCAAACAGGCCTGCTGGGAGAATACTATGCCCTGGACGATGCGCTCGAGGATTTCCCTACCATCGGCGCGGACAAAAAGCCAACGGTCAAGCGCGTGGACAAAGACATCAATGTGGACTCCACCACCGAGGCCTGGCCCGGCACACAACTGGTGGATCATTTTTACATCCGCTGGACAGATAAGCTGCGCGCGCCCAAAGACGGCAACTACACTTTCTTTCTGGAATCTGACGACGGCTCGCGCCTGTATCTCGACGGCAAACTGGTGGTGGACAATGGCGGTTTGCACGCTATGGAAGAGAAATCGGGCGAGACCGAGCTTAAAACCGGCGAGCACGAGCTGAAAGTCGAGTATTTCGAGAACGAAGTGGACGCCGGGTGCAAATTTTCCTGGCAACCACCCGGCAAGGACAAGGAAATCGTTCCCACCTCGGTCCTGTCTCCTCCAGGCTCGGCGGAAGCGCCCGTCGCTGATGCGGCCGGCAAGTCCGGCTTGTCAGGCGAATACTATGCTCTGGACGATGCGCTCGAGGATTTCCCCACCATCGCCGCGGACAAAAAGCCAACGGTCAAGCGCGTGGATAAAGACATCAACGTGGACTCGACTACCGAAGCCTGGCCTGGCACACAACTGGTGGATCATTTTTACATCCGCTGGACGGGCAAGCTGCGCGCGCCCAAAGACGGCAACTACACCTTCTTTCTGGAATCTGACGACGGCTCGCGCCTGTATCTCGACGGCAAGCTGGTGGTGGATAATGGCGGTTTGCACGGCATGGAAGAGAAATCAGGCGAGGCCGAGCTCAAAGCCGGCGATCACGACCTGAAGGTCGAATTCTTCGAGAACGACGGGGATGCCGGCTGCAAGTTTTCCTGGCAGCCACCAGGCAAGAGCAAGGATACCGTTCCCACCACAGCCCTGTCCCATTGATCGCAGCCGTCTGGGACGGAGTTGAGAAACGGGGATAGTTGGGTGGAACGAACCTCCCAGGAGCATGAACGTCACTTTATTTATCCCCTGTTTCGTGGACCTGATGTTTCCAAAGGTGGGCATCAGCATGGTTCAGATTCTGGAGCGGCTCGGGCACACGATAGCTTGTCCGGCGGAACTGGCTTGCTGCGGACAACCGGCCTTCAATTCCGGCTACTGGGATGAGGCCCGGACGGTGGCGGTGAAGGTTTTGCGTGAATTGAAGGACGCCGAGGTAGTCGTGATTGCCTCCGGGTCCTGCGGGGCGATGTTGAAAGTATTTTGTCCGGAACTCTTCGCGGGTACGGAACACGCCGAGGCCGCCGGTGCGCTCTCCAAACGATGTTACGAGTTTTCGGATTTCCTGGTGAACAAACTGGGCGTGACCGATTTGGGGTCCCGGTTTCCGGCCAAGGTGACCTTTCATGATGGGTGCCATGGCCTCCGCGAATTGGGCAACAAAAAGCCGGCCCGTCAATTGCTGGCCAAAGTGCGAGGCCTCGAGTTGGTCGAGATGAAGGACGCTGAGGTGTGCTGCGGGTTCGGTGGAACGTTCGCCACCAAGTTCCCGATGATTTCGACCGCGATGGGCGAGGTAAAATGCGCCTCGGCTTTCGAGACGGGAGCGGATTACATCGTGTCGAACGATTCAAGTTGCCTGATGCAGGTGCAAGGACTTCTGGACCGGCAGGGCGCGAAGCTGAAAACCATTCATCTCGCGGAAGTGCTGGCCCAATCATGAAGTCCCTCGCGCAGGGATTCAAAGACCAAGCGGGGCAGATCACCCGGGATTTACGGCATCGCGAGATCATTCAGACGGCGCTGCGCAAGTACGAGGGTGTGCGCGACAAAACGAAGGCCGCTTTCCAGGACTGGGAAGCGGCGCGGCAGGCAGCCTCGGCCATCAAGTGGGAAGGCATCAACCACCTGGATAAGTATCTGGTCGAGTTTGCTGACAAGCTCGAGGCCAGAGGCACGAAAGTGCATTGGGCGAGCAATGGCCAGCAGGCGCGAGACATTGTTCTGGGCATCATCCAGGAAAGGAAAGCGCGCTCGATCATCAAGTCCAAAGCGATGACCTCCGAAGAGATTCACCTCAACGAAGCATTGGAAAAGGCCGGCTTCGAAGTGGTGGAGTCCGACCTGGGCGAGTTCATTGTGCAGCTTCGCAAAGAAGCGCCTTATCATATCGTCTTTCCGGCGATGCACCTGACGCGCGGGGACATCAGCGAGCTTTTTGCGCGCGAGCTCGGGAGCGCGCCGACGCAAAGTCCCGAGGAGCTAACGATGATTGCCCGGCGCGTGTTGCGGCAGAAATACATCACGGCGGACATTGGCCTGACCGGCGCGAATTTTGCGATCGCGGAAACCGGCATGGTTTCCATCACGGAAAATGAGGGCAATGCGCGGCTCACGGCGGCGCTTCCGAAGGTGATGATTACGCTGCTCGGGATCGAAAAGATTTTGCCGCGGCTGGAGGATCTGGCGTTGTTTCTGCCGATGCTGGCCACGGCCGGAACGGGCCAGCCGCTGACCTGCTACAACTCGCTCTATGGCGGCCCGCGACAGGCCGGAGAAACGGACGGGCCCGAGGAATATCATGTGGTGCTGCTCGATAATCGCCGCACCGAGTTGCTGGCGGATGCCGAGCAGCGGGATGCGCTGCATTGCATCCGCTGCGGCGCGTGTTTGAACGTGTGCCCGATCTTCCGGAACGTCGGCGGACATACTTACGGCACGACCTATTCGGGACCGATCGGTTCGGTGATCACGCCCCACTTGCGCGGTTTGCAGGATTGGAAACATCTTTCGTTCGCCAGCTCGCTTTGCGGGGCCTGCACGGAGGCGTGCCCGGTCAAAATCGATCTCCATCATCATTTGCTTCAGAACCGGCGAAACGCGTCGAAGCAGAAGCCGTCGCTGTTTGAAAAGCTGGGTTTTCGATTGTTTGCTTTCATCATCAACCGGCCTCGATGGTACGGATTTGTGAAGAGGGCAGGGTGGCTTGTGCAAAAACTGCATCCCTGGGTGAAAGGGACCCGGCTCGATCCGGCTTACGGCTGGACGAAAACCCGCGAGCTGCCACCCATCGCCCGCCAGACGTTCAAGGAATTTTGGAGGAGCAGGCGGTGAGCGAACGCGAGAAGATTCTTGGCCGCATCCGGGAAGCATTGACCGTGGCGGCTCCGCGTCCGGGTCAGGCAGGGCATCATGGCTCTGCTGGTGCAAGCCATACCAACCGAACTCCGTCACTCTCCGGGGATGCTCGACAATGGTTGCCGCTGGTGGGTCAAACGGTTGAGGAACGATTCGCATTATTCCGGAAACAGGCGACTGAATTGAAAGCCGAGTTCTATCTTGCCAAGGGCACCGGCGAGTTCGCGAAATTGCTGGTCGAACTCCGCGACGTGGACGGCTGGAAAAAGGTTGGCGCGCATCGCGGCGAACTAACCGACGTTGCCTGCCGCGCCCTGGATCTACCGGTTTGCCACACCGATCGGCAGTACGAGGCGCGTGAGCTGGAGAGTTGCGATGCCGGGATCACCGAGTGCGATGCGCTGGTCGCACAGACCGGGAGCGTGCTGGTGACCAGCCGCAGCGCCGGCGGGCGGGCCTTGTCGGTCTTGCCCCCGCATCATGTGGTGCTGGCGCGGCGCGAACAAATGGTGGGAGATCTGACCGAGGCGTTCGAGCTGCTAAAGAAAAAATACGGCGCCAGTTATCCGAGCTTCATTTCGTTCATCACCGGACCCAGCCGAACCGGGGACATCGAGCGCATCCTCGTGCTCGGGGCGCATGGGCCGAAGAGATTGAGCATCTTATGCTATTGAGCAGGGCGGCCCGAAGACCAGGACGAAAAGCGACCGGGCCGGGAACTGAACCTTTGCCGGGCGAGTTCGCGGAAACGGGTGTTGAGGCGCCGCCAGGCGAACAGGCCGAAGGCAACATCGGTGCCAAGCGAAGACCAGAACCATAAGTTGAGATAGAACTTCCAACCCGGATCGGGCAGGGCCAGCAGAGCGCACCTCAAGTTGTCGAGGATGGCGAGCCCGCCAAAGGCGGCCCACGGCAAAAGCAGGATGCGGAAGATCGCGGAAATGATGGCCTGATTTGGGCTCCGGGCCGAAAGGCCCGCGGCCATAGCAACCCAGATGAGCGCGAGAATGTCCGTCAGCAAAATAAAAATACCCGCCAGCCAGGTTTTCAGCATGCGATGGCCGTCAGGAGACCCTCGACGAACGATGATCCACATGAAAACCAGCTCAACTACGACGGCCACGAACAAGGGCTTGAGGAATTGTCTGCGCAGGGCGAGGAGCTGTCCGTGTAAAATATCGCGCACGGTCAGGGGCGTGGAGAGCAATAGTTCGAGCGCCCCGGCAGTTTGGTCCTCGGCCAGCCGCTGGGCGGCCTCGATGGCGATCCAGGTTTTGAGGGAGGAATTGAGAATGAGCGCGGTGAGGATCAGCGACTCATTCAACATATTGCGGTCGGTTTTCAACCAGACGTAAAGCCACCAGCCCGCCATGAAGACCAGGAAAATCCAGACCTGGGCCGGCTTGAGCCGCGCGCGGGCCGCCAGCCAATAGAAGGCATTGAGGTCGAGCAGCCGCTTTCGGAAGGTCCTGCGTTGCGCGGCGTCGCCATAATTCCACACTTGCCAGCGATCGCGCCACCGGATTTTTGCGAGACCCGATGCCTTGTCCTGCCAGGTATAAGGGACCAGCCAGGCGGCCAGTAAAAGCAGCAACCAGGTCAAACCCTGGGTGACCGCAATCGACCACCAAAAATGGTCGTAATCGACTTTGTAATGATCATCCAGGTAAAGATAAAAGGAATAAACCGGGCAGGAGTAGAACAATTGCGGGATCGGGGCGGGTGCGGAAGAAGAGGAATACATTATGGCTCCGGCGATGGCGGGCGGGCCGGCGGCCAGCAGCAGGAGGACAAAAAAGTTGCCCGCGAACGCCCTTCGGGCATCGCGGCACAGGGCGGAGACGAAAATGCCGATGGCGAGCGAGAACAGGAACGTGTTCACCAGCACCAGGACCACGCGCCAGAACCGTAGAAGCCGCGCAAAGAGGTGGCGGCGAGTTTGCCGAACACCACATCGTATCCTTTTAAGTCCGTGAGAAACAGGAGGCCGAGGGTTCCTTCCCGTTTTTCCCCGCTGAGACAATCGGCGGTAAAACGCCGGCCCGAGAGCAGGCAGTAAATCAGGGCGAGGACCGAGAGGCCGAGGAACGTATATTGCGCGATCAGGCGCTGGGGCAATCTGACGCTGGCGGCATAGAGGAAGACGCCGAGAACCGTGGCGAGCAAGGCCACCAGCGAGCGCATCCAATAGGTGCTGCGCCGGCGGGACGCCACGCGCAACTCGCGCTCGACAATCGGCAGGAAAGTCATGATTCGGCTGCGGGATGCTCGAAGGTCGGCGGGAGCATGTCAAATGCTTGAGAGCGACAGATTAATAATGGTTTGGACCTGGCGTGGGGTGATTCGTTCTGGCCTGGTGATTGCATCGGGACTGGGAGGCGCTTAACTCAAGGACTCTTGATTTCGCGTTGGTTGACTTGATTTGGCTTGATGGGCTTGAACAAGTCCACGGTCCACAGTCCACGAGTCCACAGCCGGAAAAGAGCATTATGATCTACCGATCGGAACCTGCGGCTCAGGCGTAGGGGCGGCACTGAGGGCAGGCGGTTGCTCTGGGCTGATGGATTTAACCCATCTGGTGCGCGCCCGATCGGAGTCGGGCGCTCCGATTTGGGCCGTCGGCGACTGGTCTCGGCTGAACAAAAAATGACTGGCCGTTGGGCGGCCAGTCAAATCTCCGCGGCGAAAAATGAGGGAGCGCCTTACTGAGGCGTCGGACTGCTGCTGTTGTCCTTGGAGCTGTTGCTGCTGTTGCTGTTGTCGGGTTGGGAATCCTTGGTGCTGCTAGTTCCGCTCTTGGTGGCGTTCGGGTCGGTGATCTGATTGGTTGCGCTGGAGCTGGTGCCGTAGCTTGAGCTGCTGGTGTCAGAAGTGCCGCCGCTATTCGTGTTGCGGTCGCGATTGGCGCAGCCGGCAGCCAAAAGGCCAGCGAGCGCAGTGAGTGCGATTAATTTTTTCATTGGTTTGATTTTGATTGGTTTATTTTCTTTGTTATTCCTTACCTCACTGAACGTTGGGCAAACCGTCGCTCGGCCCAGGACGGCGCTCAATACGGGATAGACCTTACCCTTGGGTGGAGAATCGCCCCATGTTGAAACCCAAACTTTCTCCCCCGGTCGTTTTAGAAGCGTGAACCAGCGTGACCTCCAAGGAAAGGCTCCAAGCGCCAAGATCCAAACATCAGAGAAGCGCCAAACTTCAAAATCCAAACTTCCGGCGGACCAGGGTTTGAGCCGTAAACCCGTAAGGACCTGCATGAACACGATGGATTGTGAGTGTCCAAGCCGTAAGGTGAGGCGTAAGTCGCGACTCTCATGGATCCGTAAGTTGCTCAACCGGCGTCGTAGCCCGAAGACTGACCGCTACATGATTTAGCCACAAGAGAACAGGCCTACTTGCGGAGCGAGCGGATGGCGGGAGTCAAAATGGGGCCAAAGCCTGTCCGAGCAAACGGCCTCCTCCTCCCCAACCCAATTACTCGCTCGCCCATAGCGGGCCTTTGCCGTTGGCAAATTCCTTGAGCCGCTTCCCAGGCGGCTCAAGTGCAAACCGAGGCCTGATGGGCGGGAAATCGAAGGGCTTTGTATGATGCAACCGCTTTCAGGGTTGGTTGAAATATCGGAATCGTGACCCCCAGGATAGCGACGGAAAACGGCCGACCGTCGCAACCCGTGGGCTGGTATGATTAACCCTCGTCGGGGTTTTTGGGTTCGCGCCCGATCGGGTCCGAGCCCTCCTTCGCCAAGCCTATGGAGGGCAGGCCGGACGGGCGTAGGGACGCGGAGACGGTCAGGAGTTAATTGGGTTAAATGGGTTAAATAAGTTAACTCGGCGAAGCGTTAAAGCGTGCAACCTCAAGACGGGCGAGGACACGCAGGAGCGGCGCGCACGGAGTGACGTCGCCCTACCTTATGCAGCGTGGCCGGTGCCGGCTTCGGCTTCGCGTGGGGGGAATTCGAAGGTGATTTTGCCCATGTCGTCCATCACGAGGTAGGCCGGGAAGGGGCGGCCGGCTTTGGAAATGAACTTGTCGAGCAGGGCAGATTTGTTGTCGGCGAGGAGTTTGGCCGCCTGGGCGCGATCGATGGGCTGTTGCAGGATGGTTTTGCCGATTTTGAACTTGCAGGGGCGCTTGGAGGCCTGTGAATTTTCGCAGATATACGAGTCCGGCCCTTCGAAAACTTTGCCGCCGCATTTGGGACATTGGCCGAGCGATTCCTGGCCGGTGAAATCAAGTTTCACAGCGGGCTCTTTGGGCGCATCGGATTTCCCGGCGCGCTTCGGGGATTTGGCGGCGCGAGGCTCGAATTCGAAACCGACACCGCGGTCATTGACGACGAGGAAAGCCTTGAAGGGGCGGCCTTTCTTGGAAATGAACTTGTCGATGAGGTCGGTCTTGCCGGTCTCGAGAAGCTTCTGGACCTGGGGCCGCTCGATGGCGCGCTGGAGGATGATGTTACCGGTGCGGAAGGTGCAGGTGCGATTGGGCCCGACGGCTTTCTCGCAAACGTAATTCATGGCGGCTTCGAAAACGCGGTTGCCGCACTTGGGGCATTTGCCGACCGGTTCCTGGCCGGTGAAATCCACTTCGGGCACGACGCCGTTGGCATCGGCCTTGTCCTGACCGAAATCAAATTCCGGCTTCAACTCGGGAGTCATCTTGATGACGGCGGCAAAAGGGCGGCCCATTTTGCTGCGGAAGCCTTGCAAGGGACCGACCTGACCTTTGGAGAGGAGCTCGTCCACCTCGGGGATTTCGAGCTGGCGGCTGGCAACAATTTTCCAGAGGCCGAAGTCGCATTTCTGGCATTGGAATTTCTTGTAGTTCTCGTGAATCTCGCCGCCGCATTTGGGGCAGGGAGTCTTGAGGGCGCCGAAATCGCCGGGGACGGTATCGCTCTCATGGCGTTTGGCCTTGGCGACGATGCTGCGGGTCATGTCGGCGATTTCTTTCATGAAATCGGGACGTTTCATCTGGCCGCGGGCCATGCTGCGGAGTTTGAATTCCCAATCGCCGGTCAGTTCAGGGGAGGAAAGCTCAGGGATGCAGGCCGCGCAGGAGGGTAATGAGGGAAAAAGCCTTGGCCGTAGGTTGCAATTCGCGAGCCTGGCGCAGCACATATTTTTCGTAAATAAGGCCTTCGATGATTTGCGCGCGGGTGGCGGGAGTGCCGAGCCCTTTTTCGCTCATCGCTTCGCGCAATTCCTCGTCCTCGACCAGTTTTCCGGCCCCTTCCATGGCACCGAGCAAGGTGGCTTCGGTGAACCGGGCGGGGGGTTTGGTCTGGGTGGCGTTGAGTTCAACGTTGATGGTCTTAACGGTTTCGTTGGGCTCTACGGGTGCCAGGGTAGGGGTGTCGTCGGTTTGGGCGTCTTTACCGGAAACGGTAAGCCATCCCGCATTGATCATGACTTTGCCGACGCTCTTGAAAGGCTCGCCCTCGACCCGGGTGATGCGCGTGGTGACAAGAAATTCGGCAGCCGGATAGAATACCGCCAGAAAGCGCCGGGTGACCATGTCATAGAGTTTCGCCTCCGGCTCGCTTAGGTTTTTTGGAGCGAGCGAGGTGGGGATGATGGCAAAGTGATCCGAGACTTTGGCGTTGTTGAAAATGCGCTTGTTGGGCTTGACCCAATCGCTCTTCAGGATTTGTTTGGCGAAGGGGCCATATTGAG
>Ga0193728_1001338_pt1 | contig 12463 bp, 9 predicted proteins | sample U1c1metaG_FD_143037 | JGI IMG/M metagenome (GOLD analysis project Ga0193728, IMG submission 143037) | Soil microbial communities from a riparian zone of the East river system, Colorado, United States - U1c1 | ecosystem: Environmental > Terrestrial > Soil > Riparian zone | place: USA: East River...
CGGTGCGTTCCCGCTGCCGCACGAGATGGAGACCGAGGGTCACGGCGCGATTCCGGTCAAGAAGAAGACCGCGACCGACATCTTCGATGAGGTCCGCAAGACCGCACCGGGTGCGGTGATCGACATCCATCACCCGCGCCTGGAGAAGGGCATCGGCTACTTCTTCCTCGGCAAGTTCGACGATCAAAACGATCGCGCCGCGCGCAAAGGGTTCTCGTTTGACTTCGACGCGATCGAGGTGCTGAACGGCTACCAGGACACGAATCGCAAGACGATCGATCGCGTGATGCAGGATTGGTTCGCGCTGCTCGATCACGGCCACCTCGTCACCGCGACCGGCAACTCCGACACCCACCACCTCAACTACAACCTCGGCGGTTATCCGCGGAACTACGTCAACGTGCCGAACGACGATCCGCAGCTCGTCACCGCCGAGGATGTCGCGAAGGGCGTGAAGGCGCACCACGCGTTCTTCACGACCGGGCCGATCGTCGAGTTCCGCGTCGGCACGACCGACATTGGCGACCTCGCGCCCGCGCCGAACGGCAAGGCGAAGGCCGAGATCACCGTGCGCGCCGCGCCGTGGATCTCGGTGTCGCGCGTGATCATCTACGTCGCCGGCAAGCCGGTGAAGACCTGGGAGATCACGACGCACTCGACCGAGGTCCAGCGCTTCCACGACACGTTCGATCTCGACGTCCCGAACGACACCTACGCGGTCGTGCGCGTCGAAGGCGACAAGTCGCTGTCGCCCGTCGTCGGCGGCGGCAAGGACGTCACCGTGTTTCCGTTCGCGCTGACCAATCCGATCTTTCTCGACGCGAACGGCAACGGCAAGTACGACCCGGTCCTGCCGCACGGCACGCACAGCAAGAACGCGACCGAACCCGAGGAGCAGCCCTGATGAAGATCGCCATGCTGTTGTTCGACAAGGTCACCCAGCTCGACTTCACCGGGCCGCAGGAAGTGCTCGGCCGGTTGCCCGGCGCCGAGGTCGTGTTCGTCGCGAAGACGCGCGATCCGGTGGTGTCGGAGACCAAGCTCGCGATGCTGCCGACCGCGACGTTCGCGGACGTCCCGCAGGCCGACCTCTTGTTCGTGCCCGGCGGCTTCGGCCAGATCGCGGCGACCGCCGATGACGACACGCGCGCGTGGGTCGCGCACATCGGCGCGACGGCGAAGTGGGTAACCGCGACGTGCACCGGCTCGTTGTTGCTCGGCGCGTGCGGCCTCCTCCGCGGCTTTCGCGCCGCGACCCACTGGGCATACATGGATCTGCTTCCGCTCGTCGGCGCCCTACCGACCGATCAGCGCGTCGTCGTCGATCGCAATCGGATCACGAGCGGCGGCGTCACCGCGGGCATCGACATGGCGTTCCAGGTCGTCGTCGAGACCGCCGGCCGCGCGGTCGCCGAGGCGATCGCGCTCAACCTCGAGTACGACCCGCAGCCCGCGCACCCCGGCCATCCGAACAGCGCCGATGCGGGCCTGGTCGCCGGAATCCGCGAGCGCCTCGAGCAACGCCACGCGGAGCGCCGCAACCAGCTGCTCGCGCTGACCGATCGCTGATTACTCGCGGCCGGGGTTCGCGAGCCCGAGGCGGTGCAGCATCTTGTGGATCGACATCCGATCGATGCCGGCGGCGCGCGCCGCGGCGGAGATGTTGCCGTCGTGCTGTGCGAGCAGCCGCGAGATGTAGCGGCGCTCGAACTCGCTGATCACGTTCTGCTTCGCCATCTTGAACGGGATCGTGACATCGACGGGTACGGTCATCTGCGCGTCGGTCGACGTCGCGGTCTGCGACGGCGTGACGGTGACCGACGGCTCGCTGCGCGGGACCGGCGCCGGCGCGCGGCGCAGCGAATCCTCGTTCTCCGGCGATTCGGCGAGCAGCACGGCACGCTCGATCACGTTGCGGAGCTCGCGCACGTTGCCCGGCCAATCGTGCTTCATCATCAGATCGATCGTCTCTTGCGCGATCTGTGCGGCCTCGCCGCCCGGCGTGGTCGCGAGGATGTGCTCGATCAACAGCGGCAGGTCGTCCTTGCGATCGCGCAGCGGCGGCACGTGGACGCGCGCGACGGCGAGCCGGTAGTACAGGTCTTCGCGGAACCGGCCGCGGTTGACCTCGACGCCGAGGTCGCGATTGGTCGCGGCGACGATCCGCACGTCGACCTCGATCGTCTTGGTGCCACCGACGCGGCGAACCTCTTTGCGCTCGAGCACGCGCAGCAGCTTCGGCTGCATGTTGAGCGGCAGCTCGCCGATCTCGTCGAGGAACACGGTGCCGCCGTTCGCACGCTCGAACGCACCCGCGTAGGACCCGGTCGCGCCGGTGAACGCACCGCGCTCGTGACCGAACAGCTCGCTCTCGATCAAGTTCGGCGGAATCGAGCCGCAGTCGAGCACGACGAACGGGCCCTTCTCGCGCGGCGAGTTATCGTGCAGCGCCTCGGCGACGAGCTCCTTGCCCGCGCCGGTCTCGCCGGTGACGAGCACGGTCGCATCGCTTCGCGCGAGCTTCTCGAGTCGCGCGAACATCTCGCGCATCTTGACCGAGCGCCCGATCATCGAGCCGTAGCGGTCGGTGTCGGCGAGCTCGATCTCGACCGACTCGCCGAGTGGCTCGAACTTCAGGCGCGTGCCGCCGAGCGCGATCTGCGAGCCCGCGACGATGTAGACGTCGTTGATGCGCAGCGACGACACGTACGTGCCGTTCGTCGAGTCGAGGTCGCGCAGTCGGTAGCCGCGATCGTCGAGCCGGATCTCGCAGTGCAGCCCCGACACCTTCGAGTCGCTGAGCTGGACGTCGTTGCCCCGGCGAGCGCCGATCCGGATGACCGGCGCTTCGACGTCGCGAATCAGGCCGGCATCCGGCCCCGTGAGGACTTCGATGCGGCAGCGGCGCAGGCGGGCGCTCGTCGCGCGTCCACCGATATAGGTGACCCAGGTACCGGAGCGCAGGTCATCGACCGCCATGCCCGCGGCACGTTACCACAACCCCTCGAAATTGCAGATACGCGGCTCAGGGCGACGCGCTACCCGATCCCTGGGCTCGGGGCGTGGCTCCGCGCAGCTCGTTGGCCGGCGGAATCCCGAGCCCCTCGTGCGGGTCGCGGCGGTTCTTGTCGGGGTCGTTCTTCTGCAGCGGCTGGACGGCCGCCTTCAGCAGCTCGTCGTTGCGCTTGTGCTCGTTGTCGCGCTGCTGCGGCGTCAGCATCGCGTCGCACGCGTCGAGCTCCTCGCGACCCTGCGCCTTCGCGACGCACGCGATCACGTTCTCCGCCCACTGGTCGTGCTCGCACGACGCCGTGATCGACGCCTTCATCTGCGGCAGGATGCGCGCGATGTTCGCGGCGACCGGCGCCGCCATCTTGCCGCGCTCCTCGGCGACCATCCGATCGAGCGCGCCGGACACCGCCGGCCCGCATTGCGATTTGTGGCGCTGGCAGCCGGCCAGCACCACGAGGACCAGGACCACGAACCGCATGCCGCGAGGATCGCACGTTTGGTGCTAGAACGCCCGCATGGAGCGTCTGGGAGTCATCGCCGTCAGCGTGCGCGAGGGTCGCCGCGGTTTCGCATTCGCGCAGTGGCTCCACGAGGTCGCGAGCGCGCGCCCGAACGTCGACGCACAGTTGATCGATCTGCGCGACTGGCCGCTCGGCGCCTACACGCTCGCGAAGCCGCCGACGCTCGCCGAGGCCGAGTACGAGCCCGGCAGCCTGCCCCACCGCTGGGCCGAGCTCGTCCGTGGGCTCGATGGCTTCATCTTCGTCACGCCCGAGTACAACCACAGCTTCCCCGGCCACCTGAAGAACGCGATCGATGCGCTGTTCCCCGCGTGGGCCCACAAGCCCGCCGCATTCGCGACCTACGGCGGCTGGGCGAACGGCGCGCGCGCTGCCGAGCAGCTCACGCTCGTCGTCACCGAGCTGCGCATGATCCCGGTGCGCGATCAGCTCAACATCCCGATCATCAACCACGCGCTCGACGATCGCGGCATGCCGACCCTAGACCTGGTGCACAAGAAGGCGGGCGCCATGCTCGACGAGCTGATCTGGCTTGCCGGCGTGATGCGCGAGGCGCGTGCCGCAAAGCTCCGCGGCTAGGCCGTACGCTGCCAGTTTGGCAGCGGGACTGTCGGAACTGTCTCGCAAGTCGCGAGATCGTGGCCCGGGTGGCACGGCGTGTTGCTTGCTACGCTCTGCTGAATGTCCGTTGTCTCCCTGCTCCGCGTGATGACGCTTCGCGATGCCGAGGCGATCACGCTCGAGGCCGGACGCGTGCCGAGTCTGCGCCGGCGCGGGCAGGTCGAGGCGCTCTCGATCCCTGCGCTCGACGCGACGATGCTCGACGAGTTCGCGCAACCCCTCGTCGCCGGCCGCTCGCTCGACGACGGGCCGTTGATGGTCTCGTTCAAGGACGACGACGGCGCGAGCTACCCGGTCACGATCGAGCGCGGCGCGCACGGGCTGCGGATCGTCGCCCGCCGCGCCGCCGTGGTGAAAGCGGCGCCAGCCGCTGCCGCGCCTGCAGCGCCGAAGCCGGCTACCGCGAAGCCGAACGGGCAGCCAGCGACGGGCGCACGCGCCGCCAAGCTCGCGGCGGTCCCCGATGCCGAGACCGATGCCGAGACCGATGCCGATGCGGTTTCCGATCCGGATGCCGATTCCGTTTCCGTTTCGATCTCGGTTTCCGGTCTGGCTTCCGCTGCCGCGCGCGAACGCCTCGCGCACCTTCTCGCCCAACCGGTCGCCACCGCGTACGCGCGCCGCGCCTCCGACGTGTTCCTGTCGAGCGGCCAGCGCACGCGCATCAAGCTCGACGGCCGCCTCGAGCTGCTCGAGGATCAAGTCGACGATGCCGAGCTGCTCGCGTGCGTGCGCGGGCTCGGCGCGAATCACGATCTCTCGCTCGAGCTCGACGGCGTGCGCGTACGCGTCAACGCGTTCGAGCACATGGCCGGCTGTGCGGTCGCCGCGCGCTTGATCAACGACCGCATCCCGAGCCTGACCGAGCTCGCGCTGCCTCCCGAGCTCGCGTCGATCGTCGAGCTCCGCGACGGCCTCGTGCTGGTGTGCGGCCCGACCGGCTCCGGCAAGTCGACGACGCTCGCCGCGCTGATCGACCTCCTCGACCAGCGCCGCGCCGCGCACGTGATCACGCTCGAAGATCCGATCGAGTATCGCTTCGTCGCGCGCCGCTGCCTGATCCACCAGCGCGAGCTCGGCACGCACATCCCGACGTTCGCGCACGGCCTGCGCGCGGCGTTGCGCGAGGCGCCCGACGTGATCCTGCTCGGCGAGCTCCGCGATCGCGACACGCTCGCCGCCGCGCTGACCGCGGCCGAGACCGGCCACCTCGTGCTCGCGACGCTGCACGCACCGAGCGCGATCGGCGCGATCGACCGGGTGATCGATGCCTTCCCCGAGGGCCAGCAGCGTCAGATCCGCACCCAGCTCGCCGGCTCCTTGCGGGTGGTCGTCACCCAGTTCCTGTTGCCCAAGCGTGACGGCGGTCGCGCGCCCGCACTCGAAGTGGTGCCCGTCACGTCCGCGGTCGCGAACATCATTCGCAAGGGCGATCTCCACATGCTGCCGAGCGCGATCCAGGCGGGCCGTGACGCCGGCATGGTCCCGCTCGAGCGCTCGCTCGCGAAGCTGCTCGAATCGGGGGCGGTCGCCCCGCAGGCGGTGAAGCGAATCGCCGCCGATCACGACCTGCTTTCGGCGCTGTCTTCCAAGCTTCGCTAGTTATACTGCGCGGAGATGCGCCGCCTCGCTCTGGTCCTCGCGCTCGTCGGCACCGCACACGCCGACGGCAAGCGCTGCATCGACGTCCAGTTCACGCCGAGCGACAAGTTGCAGATCGTCGCGTGGGTCGGCGACACGACCGGCGCGTACATCGACACGATCTTCATCACGCAACAGACCGGCACGTTCGGGCTCGGCAATCGCCCCGGCCGCTTCGACTTCAACAGCGGACCGAACTGGCCGTACGGCCGCCGGATCACGACGTTCCCGGTGTGGGCGCACGCGAACGGCCAAGCGTTCTCGCAGCTGATCTTCCAGAACGATCTCGATCAAGATCCGAACGCGTGCTTTCAGATGGGCGGCGGCACCGACTACCCGCACTGCGGCGAGAACGATCTCAGCCACCCGATCGTCAACAGCTCACCGGAGACGCACTACTGCCGGCCGATGATGCCGAGCGAACCGGCGTGGGACACCGGCACGTGCGCGACCCGCAGCGTCGGCACCGACAAGGGCGTGTTCTCGAACGTGCCGGACAAGACCGGCTATCCGCCGCGCACCGACGTCACGCCGACGACCGGCGACTCGGCCTCGGTCGCAATGTTCAAGGCGACGAATCCATTCGATGCCGTCTCGCAACCGACGCCGCTCGCCGGCGAGAGCTCGCACGCGCCGTGGCCGGTGCCGGCGACGCTCCCCGCCGGCGACTACGTGCTGTTCGTCGAGGTCTCGAAGGAGTCCGACTTCAACAACACGTACAGTGCGAGCGCGTACCCATCGCCGCCCGGCATCTTCTGGTCGGAGTACGGCGTGCCGTACCGCGGTCAGCCCTCGGTGATCTACCGGGTTCCGTTCACGATCGCGTCCGCGATCTCGACCGCCGAGGCCCTCGATTACGCCGGCTACGGCGACCCCACCGGCGCCGACGGGATGGTGCGCCCGGCCGACGCGACGATCACGAGCGACACGCCCGGCTCCGGCGCTGGACGCCTGCAGCTCGTCGCCGACGGCGGCGACATGTATCGCGTCAAGGTCACGTTCAACCCGGACGTCGGCACGACCGCGCCGACCGTGCCCGACGCGTTGACCGCGACGACGGTGCAATCGGGCACGGTCGGGCTGTCGTTCGTCGCGCCCGGTGTCGGCGATCCGGTCCAGCGCGTCAGCGGCTACGAGATCCGCGTGCGCGCGAGCAGCGAGATGACCGACGCGAACTTCACCGACTCGATGCCCGTCACCGCGAAGGTGATCGCCGACGATCCGGGTCACACCCAGACGTTCGAGGTCGATAACCTGTTGCCCGAGACCGACTACTGGATCGGCGTGCGCGCGTACGACGGCTGCCACAACGCCGGACCGATCGCGATCACGCATGTCGTGACGACCGCGCGCGTGTCGGGCTCCGTCGACGCCTGCTTCGTCGCGACCGCGGCCTACGGCTCCTTGATGGCGAACGACGTCGAGATGCTGCGCCGCTTCCGCGACATGGCGCTCGAGACCAACGCGCTCGGCGAGCTCGGCGTCGAGACGTACTACACGTTCGGCCCCGCATTCGCGGGCATGATCGGCGAGTCGGACCTGTTGCGCGCGAGCGCACGCGACGTGCTCGCGCCGATCGTCGCGCGCATCTCGCGTTTCTCGTTCTGATTCGACTACGCTCGAAACGCCAGCACGCCGCCTCGCTGCGTCGCTGGGCGACTCGCGACGTAATCAATTCGACGTGCTGTGTGCGCAGTCTCGAGCCCCGCAGTAGCGCTCAGTCTGCAAACCGGCGTGACCGTGATCGCTTCGCGAGGATGACGATGAACACGACGCCGGCCACGATCGCAACCTCAACGAGCGAACACGCGGGCCTTGAACGCCTCGATGTCCTCGCCACTCTTGCGCTCCCAGCCAGTGCGTGAGTAGTAGCGGCTGACGCCGTGGCTCGAGCCGCTCAGCTCGAGGCAAAAGTCCATGCCTTGCTCGTGGCAAGGTCGCGCGTCGACCTTGATGTCCTCGCGCGTGTCCGTCCACGGGAATACGGCGTGGATCATGTTGCCATCCATGTCGAAGCGGAAGCGCTCGATCTGGCCCTTCCACTGCGTCTCCTCGGCGAACCCGCCAATACTCTCGGGCGTGTGCACGACGAAGACCTTGAATGGATCGCGCTCGTTGACCGGCGCATGATCGATCCAGAACCGATTCGTCGCGAGGCTACGACCGCGGCCGTCGCATGCATCGTCGCGTTGCTTCCACTTCATGCCGCCGTACGCCGCCGCCGCTAGAACCGCCACCATCACGAGCTTCTTCATGTTCGGAGTGTATGCCTCCGTGTCAGGTGCAGGAAGACTCGAGTACATCCCCCCGGTGGCAACGTTGGAACGTGCCGACCGTCTTACGCCGGGCGTAGCATCGCCGAGATGCGCCTCGTGGTCCTCCTGGCCGTGCTCGCGGGCTGCGGACGTGGCGATTCACCGTCACCAACGCCGGCGCCGACTCCCGCGCAGCGAAAGCGCGACGACTACGAGCCGCGGTATGCGGGCGATCCGGACCTCGTGACGTTCCCGAGCGACGGCATGACGCTGCACGGCTTCCTGTTCCGGCCGAGCGGCACCGGGCCATTCCCGGCGATCGTCTACAACCACGGAAGCGGGCAGGACGTCGGGACGATGCAAAACTTCATGAAGTTCTTCGTCGATCACGGCTTCGTCGTGTTCCTGCCGCATCGTCGAGGTCACGATCGATCTGGCGATGTCGCGCCTTACATGGCGCACCTGTTCGACACCGACGAGGAACACCAGGACAAGCAGAAGCTGGTCACCGAGCTCGTCGCGCAGAGCGACGACGTGATCGCCGCAGTGAAGTATGTCGCAGCGTTACCAGAGGTAGATCCGAAGAGAGTTGCGACGATCGGCTGCTCGTTCGGCGGCATCGAGTCAGTGTTCGCGGCGGAGCAAGGAACTGGGCTCGTCGCGGCCGTTGACTTCGCGGGCGCGGCGATGAGCTGGGCGAGCGAGCCTCCCCTTCAGCAGCGAATGATCACCGCGGTGCGCAACGCGAAGGTCCCGATCCTGTTCCTCCAGGCCGAGAATGACTTCGACACCACGCCGAGCAAGGTCCTGTCGGAGACGATGAAGCAGGCAGGCAAGCCGATGCAGGTCCACATCTACCCGCCCAACGGAACGAGCCATCGCGCTGGCCATGGTGGGTTTTGCTTCGACGAGCACCCGAAGTGGGGAGATGAGGTCCTCACGTTTCTCGCCGAGAACATGCCGGAGTCGCCCTGAACCACGGGCAAGAGTGATACGCGGCCGCGAGTGAGAGATCACTGGAGTCGAGTTTAGCCTCGCAGCACGAGCGCGAGGATGATGATGAACACGACGCCGGCCACGATCGCGAAGATCGGCCACGTCGGCTTTGCCTCGATCGGAGCCATCGCCTCGGTGCGCAGCTTGGTACCCGAGCCGTCGAAGCGGGCTCTCGCTCGCTGAACGATCGACAGCGGCGTGGGTGCCGGACCGATGGCTGGTGGCGCCGGCGCGGGTGCCGCCGGACGCAGTTCCACCGGCGGCGCCGATGGGGCAACGGGATCGCGGGATAGCTTCCACATCGCGATGGTCGCGGGGTGTTCTACCGGCGGCGCCGGTGGGGCGACGGGATCGCGGGATAGCTTCCACATCGCGATGGTCGCGGGCGCTCTGGGCTCCGCTGCCGGGGCAGGAGCATTCGGGACGATGCCGAGCCTCGCCGCTGCTGCATCGCGATCCGCCTCGATGAGATCCAGCAACTGGCGGACCTCGTTCGCGTCACGCGGACGAGCCTCGGGCTTCTTCTCGAGCAGGGCGCGCGTCAGCGCCTCGAGCAGCGGATCGACCACGAGACCGGGAACGCGCGCGGCCATCACCGGCGGCGCATCGCGGAAGCTCGCCATCGCGATCTCGACGTTGCTGCCGGTGAACGGGAGCACACCTGTGAGCATCTGGTAGCTGATCACGCCGAGGGCGTAGAGATCGACGCGGTGATCCATTGCCGCGCCGGTGGTGTGCTCCGGCGCCATGTATGCGGGCGTGCCGAGCACGACACCGGCTGCCGTCAGCCGATCGTTGTCGCCGGCCTCGCGCAGGATCGCGAGCGCGAAGTCAGCGATCCGCGGCGTCTCGGGACCACCCGCAGCCTCGACGATCACGTTCTCGGGCTTGAGATCGCGGTGAATCATGCCGCGCTCGTGTGCGTGCGCGAGCCCGAGGCAGAGCTGGCGCAAGAGGCCGATCACGCGCGCGGTCTGCATGGGGCCGTCGACGATCAACGACGCGAGGCTCGCGCCCTCGGCGTGCTCCATTGCGAGGTACGGCACGCCGTCATGCGTTCCGACGTCGACGACGCTGACCACGTTCGGATGCGCCAGCGCGCCGGCGAGCTCTGCCTCGCGCTCGAAGCGGCGCACGGCCTTGGCGTCGGCGAGCAGGCCGCGGTGAAGGACCTTGAGCGCGAACAGCCTCGTTAGCTTGGTGTGGTGAGCGCGGTACACGACGCCGGTCGAGCCCACGCCGAGCTTCTGTTCGACGACGTAGCGATTGCCGATCGTGACGCCGACGAGATCCGTGATGATGGGCCGCGCGGGTGATGACTTCCGCACCGGAGCGAGATCGCCATCCGCAGGATCGATGCGCGGCTTCCGCGCCAGCGGGGCGAGCTCGCCGGCGGCGTCGGGCTCGCCGATGCGGGCGTCGTGTTCGCGGCGGAGAGCGCGCGCGGCATCATCGACCTCGCACGCGCTGCACGCGGTGAGCGCATACAGCACCGACCACACCAGACGCGCGTCGATACCGGGCTTGCAGTTCTCGAGCTCGGTCAGCGCCGCGCCCTCGCGCAAGAGGTCGATGATCGGGCGCGCGTCCTCGCCGAAGCCGAAGCGCGGCAGCTCGTCGATCGCGCTCGGCTTCAGCATGAACCACGAGCCCTGACGATCGATCTCTTCCATCAAGCGCGGCACGGACAAGTTCTCCCGAGCGCCCTGGTAGATCACCTCCCGCACGTCGAGCTGGGAGAACAGCGGCGTGACGCCGGCGGCGGTTGCTTCGTCAACGTGAATGTCCCCGCGATCGAGCGAGAACGTTCGCGCTGCGCGGCGCGCGACGACGCGGCGTCGCAGCTGGGTCGCCTGATCCACGGACAGCTTGCCGAGCTCCACGATGACCTCGAGCTCGTTGAGCGCCGGCGCTGCCGCGTGCCGCCGCACGATCTCGGACACCTTCGTCGACGAGATGAGCTGGTTGATCAGCGCGACGCGCACCGCGGCGTCGGTCGCAAGCGGCGAGCTCGCATCGATCACGGCTCCGCGATCGAACAGGACCGAGAACTTTCGGTCGTCACTGACGACGGTGAGCGTGCCGGACCACGCGCGCTGCCCATAGGCCGCGAGGGTCTGTCCCCAAGGTGCATCGGAAATTGTTTGCGCGAGCTCGGTCATCCCACCCCGCCCAGGTTGGTCGAAAGGCCATTATGACCGACCGTGAGCCCTGTTTCACAACCCTCGCGGTCCCCTCACGCGCCCTACGGCTTCTTGAACGTCGCGCGGTCGAGGCCGTGGCGTTCGACGAGCGCCCACAGGTTCTTGCGATCCATGCCGGCGGCGCGCGCGGCCTGCGCGAGGTTGCCGCGATGCGCGCGCAGGAGCTCCGTGAGATACGCGCGCTCGAACGCGTCGATCGTCTCCTGCTTGACGTCGCGGAACGGCCGCGTGACGTCGAGCCGCGTGCCGGGAGAGGTCGGCGCGCGCGGTAACGCGACGTCGGTCGCTTCGATCAAGGGGCCGTTGGCGACGACCATCGCCTGGTGGATCTTGTTCTCGAGCTCGCGCACGTTGCCGGGGAAGTCGTACGCGGCGAGCCGCTGCAGCGCGCCCGGCGTCACGCCTTCGATCACCTTGCCGAGCCTGCCGCGATACTTCTGCACGAAGTGATGCACGAGCAGGCCGATGTCCTCGGGCCGCTCGCGCAGCGGTGGCAGGCGCATCGGGAACACATTGATCCGGTAGTAGAGATCCTGGCGAAATTCGCCGCGCGCGACCAGTTGATCCAGATCGCGGTTCGTCGCGGTGATGATGCGAACGTCGACGCGGCGATCTTGATCGTCGCCGATCCGGCGGAACTCCTGCGACTGCATCACGCGCAAGATCTTCGCCTGCAGCGGCAGCGGCAGCTCGCCGATCTCGTCGAGAAACAGCGTGCCGGTGTGTGCGGCCACGAGCAGGCCTTCGCGATCGCGCGAGGCATCGGTGAACGCGCCGCGGACGTGGCCGAACAGCTCGTCCTCGAGCAGCTGCTCGGGAATCGCGGCGCAGTTGACGACGACGAACGGCGCGTCGTGGCGCGGCGACGAGTTGTGGATCGTGCGCGCGACCAGCTCCTTGCCGGTGCCGCTCTCGCCGAAGATCGCGACGGTGACATCGGTCGCGGCGACCATCGCGATCCGATCGTAGAGCTCCTTGATCCACGTGCCCGAGCCGATCAAGACGTCGCTCTTGCGCGGGCGGCGCTTGTCGGAGCCCGGTGAGGGCGCCGCGCGTGCGACGCGGAACACGAGCTCGCTCGCGACCAGCGGGCGGCCGACGACATCCGCAGCGCCGCAGCGCATCGCGAGGCCGATCGGATCACTGCCACCGGCGAGCAGGATCACGCGCGCACCGCCGGCGGAGAGGCTCTGCACGAGCTGAGGCCCCGGCG
>Ga0193728_1001339_pt1 | contig 12461 bp, 8 predicted proteins | sample U1c1metaG_FD_143037 | JGI IMG/M metagenome (GOLD analysis project Ga0193728, IMG submission 143037) | Soil microbial communities from a riparian zone of the East river system, Colorado, United States - U1c1 | ecosystem: Environmental > Terrestrial > Soil > Riparian zone | place: USA: East River...
ATCGGCCGCACCCCGGAGCGGTAGAGCACGTAGTTGAGCGTGCTCGAGCAGTCCTCGTCGATCGCTCCCCGCGGGTCGGGGTGACCGTCGGGGCCGTAGGGCAGTTCCTGGAGCTCGTTGCCCGCGACCACCATCGCCTGCACGGTTACGGGCACGCTCGCCGGCACCAGCGCGACATGCCCATCGCCCGGCGCCAGCATCGCGCGTTCGCCCGCGACGAACCGCACCGGCGTCGAGGTTTCGTCCGCCAGGCGGGTGTCGGCTCCTTCCAGACCGCCCTCCCCGCCTTCCCGGGACGCCGACGAGGCGGGTGGGCCTCGATATCGCGCGGCCCACCGTTCGACCTCGGCCACGTACCAAGCGGCGTGGTTGTAGGCGTAGATCGCGGCGTGATAATTCTCCGGCGCGCCCGACGCTCGCAGGTAGCGCGCGGCCGCATAGATCGCGTCCGCCGGGTCCCAACGGTCGATCCGCCCGTCGCCGTCGCCGTCCACCCCGTATGTGGCCCAGGTCGATGCGATGAACTGCATCGGCCCTCCGGCGCCGGCCGAGTTGACTGCACCCTCACGTGTGCACGAGGGGTCGGGGTCGCGCCCGTGGTCACACTCGACCTTGCCGATCCCCGCCAAGATCGCCCAGTCAAGGCCGTAGCGCGCGCCCGCCGCCTGATACAGCCGCAGATATTCCGGCGGGATGTCGCGCAGCGCGAGCGCCGAGGCGCCGGCGCCCGATCCGCTCACATCGCCACCGCCGGCGGTGGCGCCCATGGAGGCACTGCCCATTCCGGCCACGACCGCGATGAGCATGAAGATCGCGGCCAGTCCAAGACTCGCGCCGACCGCGACCGTCACCGCGCCCCCCGGCAGGACGCGCCTGGCGGTTGCCGACGCGGCGCTCACGACCGATCCCGGCCCAGCTGGCGTTTGCGCCGCGCCGCGACCTCGCGCGCGTCGTCGAGCACCGGCGAGCCGGTCCGTCGCGGGCTCGGGCGCGAGGCGCCGGCCGCGGCGCCCTCGCGTTTCCATTCCTCCAGCCGCGAGCCGCCTCGCGGCGCCCCAGGGCGGTTGTGACCTTCGGAGCGCAACCGCTCGCCGAGCGCGCCTTCCAGTTCGCGCCCCGCGGTGTTCCTGTCGAACCTTCCGGGGGACCCCGCCTGCGCCCGCGCCTGGAGGTCCGCCACCGCGCCGCCCAGCTCGCGGCGCATCGCCAGCTCGCGGTCGATCTGCGCTCGCGCCTCTCGGCGCCGGCGCGGGTCGAGCCGTTCGTACTCGTCGCGCCCGTGGCCCGCCAGGCCGGCAAGTGCGGCGTAGTCCCGGCGCTCGCCGCTTGCGCTGGCGCGCCCCGCCGCGGGTAGGGCTGCCTGGGCGTCCAGCAACCGGGCGCGCTCCTCCCGCTGCTCACGAGTGTGCGCCTGCCCGGTCCTGCGCTGGGCGCTGTCAGCGTCGGCGACCGTGCGACGGGAGCGTGCCAGCGCGTCCTCTTCACGCGCGATACCTCCGGCGAGACGCCGCTCCCGCGCGCCGAGTCTCGCCTCCCTACGCATGTCCCCGGCGGCGGCCGCCTCCCCGCGAGCGCCCGTGACACGCGCAAGCTGGGCCCGCATCCCCGCCAACCGCGCCTGTGTCTCAGGCGCAAGCTCGGCCATCCCGCGCGCGTCCTTTTGTTCACGCTCGAGGCTCTGTGCGACCTGGGCGTCGGCCAGCTCGCCGGCTCGAACGGCTCCGGCCCGCGCACGCTTGTGCCGGCGCTCGATGTTCGGCGCGGGTCGCGCCAACTTGGCTTTCGTGCGGCGCGCGACACCGATCGCGGCGCGGGGGGTATCGAGCGCCTCGCGCACCTTCCCGGCGATCGACCGTGGGCCGAGCGAGCGCTCTCCTCCGATCCGACCCTCTGCCACACCGAGGGCCTGGTGGCGGCGTGTGTAAGCGCCCCACCAGAAAGCGGACATCAGCAGCCACTGTGTCCACCATCCGAGCGTGCCCAGATCGCTGAGCACCGCGACGACCGCGAGCGTCACGCCCAGCAGGAACGAGTACATCAGCTTCGCCACGACCGCACCGAGCAGGCGCGTCAACCAGGCGCGAAACGCGGCGCGTCCGCTCTCTCCCAGCGCGGGGGCCAGCACCATGACGGGCGCCAGCAGCAGATACAGCAGACTGAACAGAGCCGCGCCGAGCAGCCGCAGCGCGATGAACCCGAGCAGCAGCAGCATCCCGAGCACGCCCGCGACGATCAGCAGCAGGCCGGCCACGCGCGCCCAAGTGCCGGAGCCGGTGCGAAACTGCGCCTGCGCGGCGGTCGGTCCACGGCACGCGGTGGCGTTGCTGCTCTGACACAGCGCCCGCAGCAGCGAGCCCGTTTCGTTGATCGAGTTGCGCGCCGGTCCGTTCGGGGGCAACGCGAGGAACACCTCGGCGTTGCTGTGCGCGTCGCGCAACTGCTCGGCGCCGCGCTCCAGCGCGTGAGCCTGCGCGCTCGCCGAGGAGGCGGCTTGAACCTGCTCGCTCGCGGCGATCTTCAGCCCGGCCGCGCGCAGTCGCGGATCGAGCCGCGCCGGGTCCCGGCACCATCCGACTGCCCCGAACTCCAGGTAACACCACGGCGCTTCGATCGCCGCGGCGAACACCGACTCCATGCTGTCCGCCAGCGCACGTCCGGCGCCGACGGGAGTCCCTCGCGCGGTGACCGCGAGCGTGCCGAGGCTCGCCTGGTTGGCCCATCCCCCGAGCGCGCCGACCGTGCCGGTGGGGTCGAGGATCACCCACATCCCCCCGGCCATCATCGCGAGCGTCATCAGCGTCTGGCCGAGGGTCTCGGCGACGCGGCGACGGATGAGACCGTTGTAGGCGGCGAGCACCGAGGCGATCGCCAGCACCGTTGCCAGCCACGGTCTGGTGAGCGCGCTCTGCATCTGGCGCAACCCCCGGCCGACGCTCGCCGAGGCGCTGTCGAGCAGGTCGATCGTGTAGCACCACTCGAGCATCACTACCAGCGCGTGCACGGCCCACACCGCCGCCGTCCACAGCGGCGTCACGAACAGGTCCTGCACGGCGCTCGTCGCGGTGAGCCCGAGCACGCCCGTGTCGATGTGCACGTCGATCCCGTAGTCGCCCGTTGGAGCCGGCGCGGCGACGAAGCCGGATGTTTCGCAGTCGCGCCTGCCGGCGGCCGACAGCCCGCCGCCGAGCGCGCCTTTGCAAAGCGGACTGCCGAGCCCGTTGCCCACGAGCGGGTCCGATTCTCCCCGCACGCTCGCGCCCGCCCCTTCGGCTTCGCCGGCGCCCTCGCCCGACACGCCACCGGATCCCGCGCCGAGCACCGGAGCGCTCGGCGCTCGCCGCGCGCTCTGCTGTGCGCGGGCGCTCGCCCGCGGCGCATCGGCGATCTTTGCGCTTGCCGGCGCTGCCGGCGCCGCGATCGCAAGCGCGAGGAGCGACGCAACCGCCGGCGCGCGTATCAAGGCCGCGGGGGCGTGGTCGAGAGCGCCCGCAGCAGCGAGGGCGCGACGACGTCGACCTGGATCGCCTCGATGCGCCCGTAGTGGTCGCGCAGCAGGCAGCGACCCGCCTCCAGTTCGAGCAGACTCTGGCGCATACGCCGGTCCTCGGGGTCAAGCCCCAGCAGTGCCAGCGCTCGCGCGGCCTCCGCCTCCGAGCGCATCCCGAACACGAACGTCGCCCCGATCAGGTTCTCCAGCGACTCGCGCTCCCCGATCAGCGCATCGGTGACCAGCTGCGTGCTGACGATCGGCACTGCGAGCTCCGAGCGGCCCATCCGCTGCAGCGAGGCCAGCAGCGCGCGCCCCACCGGGTCCCCGAGCAACCGCCACCCCTCGTCGAAGCTGAACAGCTTCAGCCGCCCTCGCTCGGAGCCGAGCAGTTGCATCGCGAACATCGCGATCAGTCGCACGATCTGCGCCCCGACCCGCTCGGCCTGGGAGTACTCCGAGCGGCGCATCCCCGGCTCGGGCCCCGGCAGGTCGCGGATCGGCAGGTATGTCACCTGGTTGTGCCCAACCGGAGGCAGCCTCATGTCCGGGTCGGCGAAGCCCAGCTGCGTCAACCCCGAGCGCGCATACACCTCCAGCGTCGCCCCGACCTTGCGTTCGGTCTCATCGCCTTCGCCCAGCGCCCTGACGACCTCGTGGCAGGTTGCCTCACGCGCGCGTCTGAGCACGCGATCGACGGCGCCGACGACCGCCGTCTCCCAGGTCGGCTCGGCTCGGCCGGGCAGCAGATCGCGCAGGAACGACACCGTGGCGTCCTGTCTGAGGTGCTCGGGCGCCACCCGCAGCGGGTCCAGCACGCCGCGCAGCGCCGGATCGGGTCTCAGCGTGATGACCTCGGTGTGCGGCGCGACCTCCTCGAGCAGGTGCAGCCGGTGATCGCCCTTGGGGTCGCAGTCGATGATCCGCGCCCCCTGCAGGAACCCCTCGTACTTGAGCTTCTGATCGAGCGTCGTCTTGCCCGACCCGAGCGCTCCGACACTGAGGATCGTCGTGTTGCGGTCGCCGTCGGAGCCCTCGCGGAGGTTGAACCTGACGGGCCGGCGGGACCCCGACAGCGTATGCCCGAGGTAGTACCCGCGCCGCGAGCCAACCTCGTGCGTGGCCGCCGGCATCATCGCCGCGACCTGCTCGGGCGTCAGCGTGTCGTCATACCCCGCCACGCGCGTGCGCTGACCCGGCAAGTGCTGGGCGAACAGCCGCAGCTGATCGCCGAGCGGACGGTGCAGGTGGATCTCACCGTAGGCGCGCCTGACCATCTCCACGCGCTCCTCCAGCTCTTCCTCGTCCGCGGCGCCGACCGCGATCGCGAGTGTCGCCCGCAGCAGCGGCGGGCGGCTGGATGCCTGCAGGTAGGCGAGCAGGTCCCGTGCCTCCTGGGTGCGTTGATACCCGAGGTCGGAGACTCCCTGCTCGCCGTCGGACTCGGCCCTGACGATCTGATCGGCGTCCTGGATGCGCCGGCGCGCGATCCGCAGGGACAGACCGTTTGGCAGGTAGCGCGCGTTCAGCGACAGGTCGATCGGAAACGGCAGGCTCTCCACAGGCGCGAACATCAGCTCTACGCGCGCCCCCGGAAACGTCGCTCGCTCGGGTAGCGCGCCGAGGACGAGCTGCGCCTGCCAGCTGGTCCCCAGCTCGGACTCGACTCGCAGCCGCCTGCCCTGGTGCTCGACGCAGGAGTCCATCCAGCGCAGCGTGTCCCCCTCCAGCGGCGCCAGATGCGCCTGGCCGTTGCGCTCGAACACGAGCGCGCGCGGCTCGTGCAGCCCGTCGATCGATGGTTCGCCGAGGCCGCGGCAGAACGCGCGCCTGATCAGCCACTGCAGCTCCACTCCCCGCGCCTGCCTGACCGGCAGATAGTCCGACAGACGGGCGTGTGCTTGGTCGGCGCACACCCGCGCGCGCTCCAGATCGGAGACCTTCAGCAGGCGCCTGTCGTGTGAGGAGAACGCACGCCGGAGCTCTCGCCACCACTCCCGCGGACCGCTCTCCGCCGCCTGGGAGACGTAGGAGGCGACGTCGCGCTCGGGGTCGCGGAGGCTCACGAGCAGGAACACCGCCGGTCCCGCCGTGCCGATCTCGCGCAGGCGGCGATGATGTTCTTCGAGGTAGACGTGGTTCGCGCGCGCGTGCGATCTTGCTTCAGCGCCGTCCTTGAGCTCGTGCACGTACCACTTCAGCTCCCAGCGGCGCGCGACCCTGACGATCTGCAGGTCCGCCTCGATCGCCTCGATCGCGCCGAGCAGCTCCAGCAGTCGTGCGCGCTTGCCATCCTCCGACAGCCACTGGTAGGAGCCCGCTCGCACTGCGAACGCCGCCCAGCAGTCGTCCAGGCCGGTGGCGAACACACAGTTCCCGTAAACGCACGCGATCGGCGGCCTCACCCGTTCACCGTTCGCAGTCGCGCCCCGCCCGCGAGGGCGATCACCTGCCCGCGAGCGGGTCGCGGCCGATCGGCGAGTTCGCGCACCGTCAACCGCGAGTGCCCCCCTGGGCGCAGGACGGGAGACTCGACTCGCTCGTGCGCCACGCTCACGAGCACGGCTCCAGGTCCGGTGTAGCGCAGGCGACGCAAGCGCGCGTCGGAGCCGTCGGGCAGCAGCAGAATCTCCTGCGGACGCCAGCGGGCACCGATCTCCACACTCGATCCCGCCCGGCTGGAGCGTAGGCCCACCGATTGCTGTGACTGCAGCCGCTGACGCAACAGTGCCTGTGCCGCCAGATGGGCCGGGCGCCCGTCGATTGCGATCACGGTCAGCAGCGCCGCGCTCGCGCCCGGCAGCGCGACGTAGAGGAAGTACCACGGCAGGGCACCCGTCACGACTCTGAGCGGCGGCACACGTGCGCAGACCACGACCGCCGCCAGCAGCGCGAGGAAGTAGACGATCCCGCGCACCGGCACGCCGGACGGGTTCAATCGCAGCCGGTCGACGCGGTAGATCCGCCGCTCGAGGTCGAACACGGCGCGGTAAGAGCGGATCTCCATCGTCAGTTCACCGGTCGGCGACCGCGGCGGGGCTTTGCGCGAACGCCGCGATCATCCGTGGGACCCGAACAGTGAGTTGACGGTGTCCCGCAACAGGCTCACGCCCGTCGGTGTCGCCAGCAGCACCGACACGATCCCGACCGCGAACACCCCTGCCGCCTCCTTGAAGTCGCGCTTGAACGCGAGCACGATCGCCGCCACCGCGAACGCCAGCCCGATCAGGCTCATCGCCACCGCCCGGCCCGTGCTGCCGGCCTTCGCGGCGGCCGCTTCCAGCGAGCCGCCGGTCTTTTCGGTCGTGGCCGCCCGCTGGGCGTTCGCGGGCCCTGGCGCGGACGGCACGATCGCCGCCGAAGCGGCAGGTGGCCCGGCCAGGAGACACACGCCGGCGAGCAGCAGGATCGCGCGAGCGCGGGCAAGAGACGACTCTGGGAGTCGGATCGTGAATACGGGGGCTTTCAATGCTGGCTCCTTCGTTGCGGTGTCACGTGTTGGGGTCCATCTGGATCGCGGCGATCTCCCAGCGGCCGGCCGTCTGGGCGACGTCGAGCTCGTAGGCGAGCGTGTAGCGCGCGCCGCGCCCGTCCTGCACCTGCACGATCGTGCTGACCGCCTCGCCGCCTTCAGGCGACCAGTCCAGGCGCTGCACCGCTTCCAGGCTCAGTGCCTGGGTGGGCAGCGATACACGTGCGGTGCTCGTCAGGTCTGCCGCCAGCTCGGCGCCCGCGTCCGCCAGGTAGTTGCGCAGCGCCCGTTCCACCACCGTCCGCAGCGCCGGGTCTGAGGCTTCGCGCAGCCTGCCGGCGGCGGCCGGCGGTCCCGAGGTCGGCGCTCCTACGAACGCGGGATAGCCGGCCAGCTCCAGCGCGCCGCCGCGAGCGCGCGCCACGCTCACGGTGAGGTACACGAGGCCGACCGTGTCGGTCTGCGCCGCAACCGTGTACACGCGTAGTAGCTCTGCGGGCGCGGCCGTGCGTTCCTGCACGACCTCGGTCCACTGCACCTGCTCCTCCCCGCCCGCCGGGGGCTGAAGTCCGGCGCCGGGTTCCATGCTCGCGCCGATGTACGGCGCGAGCGCCCGCTGGTGGGCTTCGGGATCGTTCGCTTCCCAGGTCAGGTAGCGGCGCGCGAACAGCTGCGCGAACCCCTCGGCCGCGAGGTCTTGCACGGGCGCCGCTGCTCGGGCGCGGGCAGGCGCCGGCGGCCGCGGGGGCGCGATCGCATAGCGGGCGCTCGCCATCAGCCCCGCGAACGAGACTCCGAGCAGCAACACGCGGGGCAGTTCGCGCGCGAGCCTGATCCGCCACAGCGGCTTGGTCGTGACGGTCACGGCGGGAACGCGATCCATCAGCGCTCGAACCCGAACTCGCTCTGAGCCTGCGGCCGGGCATGGGTTTCGGCGGGCGCGTGCTGCGCGGCGCTCGCCTGTGGAGCGCTTACCGCGATCGTCCGTGCGGCCGTCTCGGCCCGCGACGCCGAGCCGTGTGAGAGCCGCACCGCCGTCCTGCGGCGCGCGTGCACGCGCCGCGGCCGGATTGGATGGAGGGTCCACCGGCGCGCCATCTGCGCGGGCGTGCTCGCATGCCCGTGCAGCGCCGCCGCGCGCACGGGTGGCACGACACGCTGCGCGATCTCCCGACGATCGACCGCATGCGTACGCAAGCCGGCGAGACCCACGACGCCTCCGACGGTGCCCACCGCCCCGGTGAGCGCGGCGGCGCCGGCGAGTCGCTGCAACCTGCGTCCGGGCGTGGGCTCTTCTGCGGGCGGCGCGTCCTCCCAGACGGTGAGCATGTCGGCGCCGGCGAGATACTCCTCCTCGCCGTATACCCGGTAGACCGTCCTGGATCGGCGGCGCAGGCGCGTCATCGCCGGCTCCTGCGCGGTGTGAGAGCACAGCAGCGCACGCGTGCGACCGGAAGCCGGGATGGGGGTGCACTACTACCCGGCCCCCGGCCGCTTGCGCGCATATGGGCATCGCCGTGCGGTCGTCCGTCCGATCGACCGCCGGCGTCCCAGGGGACGCGCCTATGAGTGGGGGGAGATATGTTCATAGGAGGGTCCCTGCCTTCTCCCCCGACTCGCCCCCGGAAACGGGACACTCATCCTCGAAAATTCTCCTATCGCCGGTTCGCCCCGTCTCACCGGCCGCCGGCTGATCGCCGCCGAGCATCTCCTCGGCGGATATGCCGGTGATGGGTTCGTCCATCAGCCGGCGCAGCCGTGCACGCGCGCGCTGAGCGACCTTGCGATGCTTCTCGTGCGACCAGCCGAAGGTGGCGCAGAACTCGCCGGCGCTCATCTGCAATCCGATCTGGCAGGCCAGGACAAGCCGTTGATCGGGGCTCAGCGCGTGCGCCGCCCGCTCCAGTGTGCGCAGCTCGTAACGCAACAGCGCGCGCCGCTCGATGTCGGCGCGGGGGTCGGCGATCTCTATCTCACGCCGGCCCGGGCCGCCCAGCGAGAGCGCGCCGTCGAGCATCGCTTGGGCCGGGCTGCGCCCGCGCAGCGCGCGGCGACGGTCTCTGACGCGCGAGACGAAGCGCAGCTCGAACAGGCTGCGCAGGTGCGCCCGGCTCGAGTAGCGCAGCTCGCCGCGACGCGCCTGCGCCACGAGCTCGACGGTCGCCTGGCTGTAGCAATCCTCCAGGTCGTCCCGGCGCAGCCACGGGCGATACACCGACAGCAGCAGCCCGCGCGCGGCGTGGGCCACCAGCGCGACCTCCTCGGTGGGATCGAGTCCCGATCCCCGGCGCCCGGACGCCGGCCAGGCTCCGCCCGGGACTCGCGTTCGCGGCTGCGATCGGGTAGACACGCATATATGTCGCTCGCGCACGCGTGTTGCCCCCCCTCCAATATCGAGCCGGCGCCTCGGCGGATCCGCGATTGCCGGCGGGCGCGGAGGAGATCGGGGCAGACCTGGTGAGCCTCGGCGAGCGCGTGCACGCGCTGGACAGCCTCCAGCAGCGCCATGCGTGGCTCGGGTTTCCCGCGGCGGTGATCAAGAAGTTCGGCGACGACGAAGCGGGCGGCATGGCGGCGCTGATCGCCTACTACGGGTTCGTCTCGCTGTTCCCGCTGCTGCTGGTGCTCGTGACGGTGCTGGGGTTCGTGCTCGAAGGCGATCAGAAGACGCAGACCGACGTGCTGCACTCCACCCTCGGCCAGTTCCCGATCATCGGCGATCAGCTGCAGCGCAACATCCATTCGCTGAAGGGCAGCGTGGGGGCGCTGGCGATCGGCGTCGTCGGGTTGCTGCTGGGCGGTCTGGGCATTGTCGGCGCCACCCAGAGCGCGTTTCAGCAGGTGTGGCACATTCCGCGCAAGCGCCGACCCAACTTCCTGTCCTGGCGGCTACGGGGCATTGGATTGCTCGCCGTGCTCGGGGTGCTGCTGGTCGTTTCGACCGTCGCCGCCGGGTATGTGACCGCGCAGACGGCGGGCACGATCGCCGTGCTCGGCGGCGTCCTGATCGCGCTGGCCTCGAACCTGCTGCTGTTCTTCGCCGCGTTCCGATTCCTGAGTCCGGACGAGATACCGACGCGCAATCTGCTCACGGGCGTGCTGTTCGCGGCGGTGCTGTGGCAGATCCTGCAGCACATCGGCGGTTACTACGTCTCCCACGTGGTGCGCCACGCCCAGGAGACCTCAGGCCTGTTCGCGTTCGTCCTCGGCCTGCTCGCCTGGCTGTACCTCGGCGGGCAGGTGACGCTGATCGCAGCGGAGATCAACGTCGTGCGCGCGCGAAAGCTATGGCCGCGAAGTTTCACCGCCCCGCTGCTGGACGCCGACAGGCGCGCACTCACCTCCTCCGCGGAGACCGAGGAGCGCGTTCAACAGGAGAACGTCGAGGTCACCTTCGAGGAGTAGTTCAGACCGGTGCATGCACCGGTCTGGGGAGGGCCGCATGCGGCCCTCCCTCGAATCGGCACATGTGCCGATTCGTCCGAGCGGCGCATGCGCCGCTCGGCGGGGGCGCGCATGCGCGCCCCCGAGGCGGGTCCGCTTGCGGCCCCGCCCACCCCATCAGCCTTTCTACAAGTCATGCGCGCCCGTCCGAGGTACTTGCACACGCAACGACCTCGCGCTATACTAACTAACAAATCGTAACCTCATATGGAGTCGTGCTCATGCCTGCATCTCCCGACACCCCCCAGATCACCCCCTCCCCACCCAAGCCGATACTGCGCCTGATCCCGCTCGAGGACACGGTCGTGTTCCCGAACATGGGCATCACGCTGACCGAGGAGGTCGGCGATGACGAGCGCGTCGTGCTCGTGCCGCGCCACGAGAACGAGTTCCTCGATGTCGGCACGATCGCCGAGGTGACAGAGCGGCTGCGGCTGCCCGGCGGCGGCCACGCCGTGGCCATCTCCGGCGAGCACCGCGCGCTGATCGGCGCCGCCCAGACCGGACCCGAAGGCGAGCTGCGCGTCGAGGTCGACGAGCGCCCGGACGAGGTGCCGGTCGATGGGCGCACCCGCGAGCTGGAGCGCGAGTACCGCGCGACCGTCGAGGAGATTCTCGAGCTGCGCGGCGACGACGGGCGCATCGCCGCGTTCCTGCGCGCGATCGCCGAGCCCGGCGCGCTGGCCGACTCCGCCGGATATTCGCCCAACCTCTCCTACGAACAGAAGGTGCAGCTGCTGCGCACGCTCGACGTGACCGAGCGCCTGGAGCTGTCGGTCAAGCTGCAGCGCGAGTCCCTGGCCGAGTTGCAGATCCGCAAGCGCATCCGCGAGGACGTGCAGGAGGGCGCGGAGAAGCAGCAGCGCGAGTACTTCCTGCGCAAGCAGATGGACTCCATCCGCAAGGAGCTCGGCGAGGACGACGCCTCGGTCGCGGACGAGTACCGCACGAAGATCGAGGACGCCGGCATGCCCGAGCCCGTCAAAGAGCAGGCGCTGAAGGAGCTCGGCCGCTTGGAGCGCATGGGCGAGCAGACCGGCGAGTCGAGCATGATCCGCACCTACCTCGACTGGCTGATCTCGGTGCCGTGGGGCAAGCGCTCGGACGAGCACCTCGACCCCGTCGCGGCGCGCGCGGTGCTGGACGCCGACCACGCCGGCCTCGAGGACGTCAAGGACCGCGTCACCGAGTACCTCGCCGTGCGCAAGCTGCGCGAGGACCGCGGCATCGAGGCCGACCCCAAGTCCGGGGCCATCCTCACGCTCATCGGGCCTCCCGGCACCGGCAAGACCTCCATCGGCGAGTCCATCGCCCGTGCCACCGGCCGTGAGTTCGTGCGCATGTCGCTCGGCGGCGTGCGCGACGAGGCCGAGATCCGCGGGCACCGCCGCACTTACATCGGCGCGCTCCCGGGCCGCTTGGTGAGGGCGCTGCGCGACGCCGGCACGATGAACCCCGTGATCCTGCTCGACGAGGTCGACAAGGTCGGCGCGGACTGGCGCGGAGACCCCTCCGCGGCGCTGCTCGAGGTCCTCGACCCCGCGCAGAACCACTCCTTCCGCGACCACTACCTCGACGTCGAGCTGGACCTCAGCCAGGTGTTGTTTCTGGCCACCGCCAACGTCGCCGACACGATCCCGGGCCCGCTGCTTGACCGCATGGAGGTGATTCGCTTCGACGGCTACACCTCCGAGGAGAAGCTCGCGATCGCCAAGGGCTATCTGTGGCCGCGCCAGCGCGACCGCAACGGCCTGCGCGAGGACGAGGTGAAGATCTCCGATGAGGTGCTGCGCCAGATCATCTCCGAGTACACGCGCGAGGCTGGAGTGCGAAACCTCGAGCGCGAGCTTGGCACGGTGCTGCGCAAGACCGCGACCAAGATCGCATCGGCTCAGACGCAAGGCGAGCCGACGGATGAGCAGGCCAAGACCAAGGCTGACGGCGAGGACACAAAGCGCTCTCCCGCCGCGAGCAACGGCAAGCTGCCCGCTGCAGAGGAGAAGAAGAAGCCAGCAAAGAAGAGCAAGACAGCGAAGGTCGCCAAGGCGACCCCCGTGA
>Ga0193728_1001341_pt1 | contig 12450 bp, 9 predicted proteins | sample U1c1metaG_FD_143037 | JGI IMG/M metagenome (GOLD analysis project Ga0193728, IMG submission 143037) | Soil microbial communities from a riparian zone of the East river system, Colorado, United States - U1c1 | ecosystem: Environmental > Terrestrial > Soil > Riparian zone | place: USA: East River...
TGGAAGGACATCTTCGAGTCGCTAGAGGCCGCCGTCGACGCTTGTGAGACGGTCGCGCACGTGCTCGAGGGGATCACGCTGAAGCAACGCGGACGGCCTCGTCGCTAGCGCAAGCGGCGCGCTCGCAGCATTCAACCGGCGGACCGTCGTGCGAGCACGGGGATGTGCTCTGTACCTGAGGCGTTTACAGCCTTCACATTGTGAGGACATAATCTTCACTAAAAAGGTTTGCAAAGTGCGTAATCACGTGCAACACTCTCCGTAACTACTAGTTTGTAGATCGGAGTTATGAGGTATGGACAACTTTCACTCTGGTCGGCGCGGGGGCGCTCGACCGCACGAGCGCATGGGCGATTCGCGCGCAGGCGCGCCGATCGACGGAGAGATACCGGTGCGCGACTTGGCCGAGGCCGGCGGGGGCGAGCCGCTGCGTATCGCGATCATGGACAGGGACTCAGGCTTCCTCGTCGTTCTCGCAAAGCGCCTCGAGCGGCTCGCCTGGCAGCAGCGGATGCTGCCTTTCAAAGCCAGCGCCACAAAGACCGCGGCGCTCGACGTCGACGTCTTGATCGTCGACCTCGCGAGTCTCGCGAGCGAGCGCTGGAGATGGCTCGCGCGTCTGTATGAGCACGAACCCAAGTTCGGCGTCGTCGTCTGCACGGGCGCCTCGACCGTCGCCGAACGCGTCCACGCCTTGCGCCTCGGCGTCGACGATTGGCTCAGCAAGCCCTGCCATCCCGAAGAGCTGATCGCGCGGGTCGAGTCGATCGCGGCCAGCCGGCGCCCGCCCGAGCCGCGCAGCCTCGAGCCGGTGACGCTCGGCGAGGTCGAGATCCGTCCGGACCAGTACCAAGCCTTCGTCCACGGGCGCAGCCTCGAGCTGACACGGCGTGAGTTCCAGCTGATCGAGTTGCTCTGCGCCGCGCGCGGGGAAGTGCTGCGGCGCGAGCTCATCTACGAAAACCTGTGGGGCTATGAGATGGCGCGCAACGACCGCTCTGTCGATGTCTTCGTGCACAAGCTCAGGCGCAAGCTGAAGCTTGCCTCGCCGGCGTGGAGCTACGTGCATACGCATCCGCGCACCGGCTACCGGCTCGCGGCCGAGCGCGCGCTGCTCGAGCTGCCCCGTGAGCATGCACCCGAGCCGGCGGTGGCGCTGGCCGCCTGAGCGCGCTCAGCCGAGCGCCGTCGGCGGCGCGCTGAGCTCGAGCTGCGCGCCCGCCGGGGCGCCGATGAAGAACGCTTCAAACGGCGCCGAGGCGCCGGGGGCGAGCGACGCGAGCACCGCTCGCCCGGCTGCGACGACGCGGCCGCCCTTGCGCGCGAGCGCGTAGATGACGACTTCGGACTGGTCTGTGTGCGAAGGGTTCGCGATCGTTCCTTCGGCCGTCGCCGCGCCGCTCGGATCCTTCGCGAGCTGCGCTTCGCGGATCGCCAGCCGCGGCAGCGAGCCGCTCACCGGCGCGCCTTCGCCGACCTTCGTCGTCAGCGTCTTCGCGCTCGTACCCGGGATCTGGTCGTCGATCCACACGCCGTCGCCGTGCGCCGGCAGTAGCGCGAGCGAGGTCAGCGTCTTCGCAAGGCCCGGCGTGCTGTTCGTATAGACCGTCGCGCCGTGTGCGTCGCGGAGTGAGAGCGAGACCGGCACGTCGCGGATCGCCTGCGCCGAAGAGTTGTGCAGCGTGAGCACGGCAGCCGTGCTTTCCGTGCCGCGCACGAGCGTCGCGCTGTGCACCTTCACGACGCTGCTCTCGTGGGCGATCGACAGGCCCCGCTGCTGGGCCGGCGCGATCCGCTTGGCGGCCTTTTCGAGCTTTGCGCTCTTTTCGGCCGTCGTCTCGCAACCGGCCAGCGAGACGGCACCGAGTGCGAGCGCGAGCGCGAATGCGGCCGGCACGAGCGCCGCGCGTCTAACGCGGGCGCCCGCGACGCGCGAGCTCACCCGAACACGCCGCCGATGTAGTCGCGCGTGCGCTGCACCGCCGGGCGCTCGAAGATCTGCTCGCTCGCGCCGTACTCGACGAGCTCGCCGAGATGCATAAACGCGACGTGATCGGCGACGCGCAGTGCCTGCTGCAGGTTGTGCGTGACGATCACCACTGCGACGCTCTCGCGCAGGCCGACGATCAGCTGCTCAATCGTCGCCGTCGAGATCGGGTCGAGCGCCGAGCACGGCTCGTCGAGCAACAGCACCTCCGGCTCGGCCGCCAGCGCGCGCGCGATGCAAAGGCGCTGCTGCTGGCCGCCCGAGAGCCGCAGCGCCGGGCGGCCGAGATCGTCGGCGACCTCGTCGTACAGGCCCGCCCTGCGCAGCGCCTCGGCTGCTGCCTGCTCGAGCTCCGGCGTACGCCTGCGCCGGCGGCGCCCGTTCGTCGGGCGCTCGGCGAGCGCGTACGCGACGTTGTCGTAGATGCTCATCGGGAACGGGTTCGGCTGCTGGAAGACCATCGAGACGCGCCGGCGCAGGTCGTTGACCTCGAGCTCGTGGATCTCCTCGCCGTCGAGCGTGATCCGCCCGGCGCGCGCCGCCCCGGCGGTCACCTCCGTCAGGCGGTTGAGCGAGCGCAACAGCGTCGTCTTGCCCGAGCCCGAAGCGCCGATCAGCGCGAGCACCTCGCCGCGGCGAACCGGCAGGCTGACATCGCGCACGACCCACTTCTCGCCGTATGCGAGCCAGACAGATTCGAGTCGCATGCGCTCGCGCACGTCGGCGAGCGACTGGCGCGCACGCGTAGCTTGCAGCGGGTTTGGCGGCGCGGGGGCGATCCCGTTGCCGTTCGTCGCCGGCGGGGTCGCGACGAATGGATCGCGCTCGAGCACGATCTTGCGTACCGGCGGTGGTGGCGTCAGCGGGTCCATGCCGACCTCGCGAGCGCGCGCAGGCCGGCCAAGCGCCGCCGCCCGCCGGTTCGCTCGTTCGCGCCCGTCAGCCGCGTGACGAGCGCGTTCAGCAGCAGCACGATCATCAGCAGCACGAACGCCGCCGCGTAGGCCTTCTGCGGCGCGTTGCCTTCGCCCGCCGGCGAGTTCGTGTAGACGTAGCTCGTCAGCGTCGAGCCGGTGCCGCGCAACGTGCCGATCACCGGCACGTTGCCGACCGCCTCGTTCTGCAGCGTCACGCCGACGAGGATCGTGACGATCGCCGTGTCGCCGACGATCCGGCCCATCCCGAGCACGACGCCGCTGGCGATGCTCGGGCGAATCGCGGGCAGCAGCACGTGACGGATGCAGCTCGCGCGCGTCTTGCCGAGCGCGTAGGCCGCCTCGCGCATGTGATCGGGCACCTGGGCGAGCCCCTCGCGCGTCGCGCCGACGATCAGCGGCAGCGCGAGCACCGCCATGATCACGCCGGCGCCGAAGAACGAGCGCCCGTACACAGCTCCGTTCGCGGCGCGCTGAGAGAGGAAGCCGAGGAAGCCCTGCGAGAAGACGAGCAGCCCGAAGATTGCGAGCACGACGCTCGGCACGCCGCCGATCATCTCGATCGCCGACTCGACCGCGCGTGCGAGCGCGCGCGGTCGCGCGTACTCCGAGAGCCACGCCGCGATCGCGACACCCGCCGGCGCCGCGATTGCGATGCCGAGCGCCGTGAGGATGAAGGTGCCGAGGATCGGATCGAAGAAGCCGCCCGCTTCGCTCTGGCGCACCGACGGCGATGGTGAGTGCACGAACAGGCTCGGCTGCAAGTAGGAGATGCCCTTGATCAGCATGAACAGGACGATCCCCAGCGCGATCGCGCAGAGCGCGATCCCCGTTGCCCAGCACAGCCAGTAGCCGACGCGGTCGATCAGCGGCCACGAGGCAGTGCTTTGGCGTCGCGGTCGCACGACGGCGAGCCCGGCCGGCGCGAGCGTCCCAACCGGTGGTTGCGAGGTGGCCATCAGGCGCGTATCCCGTAGCGTTTGAGCGGCTGCTTAGCGGCCCAGCCGGCGAGCGAGAGCATCGCCGCAGAGACGAGCAGCACCGCCGCGACTGCGTAGATCGTGTGTGCGAGCACCGGGATCGTCAGGCCTTCGGCGTTCTGCACGATCGTCGCCGCGAGCGGGCGCACGGGCTCGAACAGGAACGTGATCCCGTCGAGCGGGTTCGCCGCGAAGCCGCGCCCGCCGGAGACCATCGAAAGCATGATCGCCTCGCCGAGCGCACGCGCCGTCGCGAGCACGGTCGCCGCGACGATCGCCGGGCGCGCCGTGCGTAGCGAGACGCGGATAATCGTGCGCCAGCGGTTAACGCCGAGCGCCGCTGAGCCCTCGCGCCAAGATCGCGGCACAGTCGCGAGCGCAGCCGCGATCAGCGCGACCATGATCGGCGTGATCATCACGGCGAGGATCACCGTCGCCGTCGCGACGTCGGCGCCGTTGAGCTGCACGACGTAGCCGACCGACGCCTTGCGCGCGTTGCTGATCAGATGGTCGTTGATGTACGGCGCGATCGCGAGGATGCCGATCAGTCCATAGATGACCGACGGCACCGCGGCGAGCAGGCGGATCACAGGGTCAAGCGTGCGGCGCATCGTCGCCGGTGCGAACTCCGTCAGGAAGACCGCAGCGAGGATCGAGACGACGAGCGCGATCACGACGGCGAGCACGGTCGTTACGAGCGTGCCCCACAACAGCGGCCACGCGCGGAAGTAATAGAGGGAGTGCCCGGCCAGCGGGCTCGCCTGCTCCATCGCGCGGAGCTGTGTGTCGACATCGCCGCCAGAGCCGAACCAGCTCAGGCCGTTGTGCGAGAACGATGGCCACGCCTTGCCAAAGACCGTCACGGCCATTGCGGCGATCAGCAGCAAGACGATCACCGCCAGCGCGCCGAGCGCTCGCTCGGCGCGCTGGTCGGTTCTCACGGATGCCCGCCGGCGGGGGTGAGTGGAAGCGCCTGCGGGCAATTTGTTCAGTGGATGGCGATCCAGTTGCTGCTGACGATCGAGCGCACCGTCTTGTTGCCGGGCTTAGTCACCCACGCGATGAACTTCGCCGCGTCGCCTTTCGGCACGCCCTTCGTGACGAACCAGAAGTTACGCACGCCGAGATACTGGCCGGACTTCGCGTTGGCCAGCGTGCAGGGAATGCCCTGGTAGCCGACGTTGTTCGTGCCGACCGAGAAGTCGAGCGAGACGAAGCCGATCGCCTGCTTGTCACCGGCCACCGCGCTCGCCTCTGTGCCCTCGGAGTTCTCCGGCGTCGCGCTCGGGGAGATCTTCAGGTTTTCGCCGAGGAAGATGTTCTGGAAGGCGTCCTGTGTACCAGAAGCGCCATCGCGGTCGAACAGGTCGATCGGCCCGCTCACCTGCGCTCCGGGAACCTGACTCCAGTCGCGGATCGCGCCGGTGAAGATACCCGTGACCGTCTGCTGGGACATGTTCGCGATCTTGTTCGATGGGTGCGTGATCACGCAGACGCCGTCGCGCGCGACCTTCGTGAACACAAGCCCTTTCGGGTCAACGCCCGGAATCGGGTCGCGCGAGGCATCGCCGATGTCGACTTTGCCGCCGGCTGCGTCGGAGATCCCAATCGCGCTCTGACCGCCGCCGACTTTCGGCGCCGACTTTTTCGTGGCCTTGTGGTAGGCCGTCGCCAGCTTCTGCACGAGCGGAAGCATCGAAGTAGAGCCGTCGAGGATCACCGTCTTCGCGACGGCGACCGCCGGTATGGCAATAGCCAGGGCGAGAAGCAGTGAAACGATCAAGGTGCGGTGAGCGCGCAAGATATTTGGCTCCTTTTGATCTTGGACGTTGGCCGGGCCATCGTTGGTGAGGGCCGGGTTTGGGGGGGGCAATCGCTCGAGGCATGATCGATTCGGTGAACGCCAGGGCGTCGCCCGAGCGCAAGAGTGTCGCTCTGCGATTCATGTTGTGTGTCGTTTTTGTGAACACCTCGTTGACATCCGCTGTGAGCGATTTGTAGTCACTTTGTGAACGAACGAACGTCCGCGTTTCGGTTCATGTGTCGTTTTTGTGAACGCCATTGCTTTTCCCTGTGGGGCGTGTGACTCTGGCGTCGATCGGGTGGGCGAGCGCCTGCGTGGGCCTCTCAGCCGCACCCTTCCAAGCAGTATCGATATGTCAGAGCACACGACTCCATCCGAGCCTCCGGCGCCGCCCAGCAGCGCCTCCAACGGCACCTCTGCGAAGGGGCGTGCCGCGGTTCGCTCCGGGCTTGCGCACCGTCGCAATCCCGTGCTTGTCAAGCTCGTCGAGTTCGCGCAGACCGCGCGCCGAATTGCGCTGCGTGATCCGCTCGCGCTGTTCTTGCTGATCGCCTCGATCGTGCTTGCTGTGGCGTTCGCCACGCTGCTCGGGCAGATCAAGCCCGGCAGCGCCGGACGCCAGGTCGCGCTCAGCACAGTTCAGAAGATGGCCAAGCAGAAGGAAATCGCGAGCGCGACGCTGCTCGATCACGACAGTCGCATCGAGGTCAAGTCGACCGGTACGCGCACGGTGATCAAGCCGAAGGGCAGCAAGAAGAACGGTGGCACCGAAGCGGTGACGACACCCGTCGGCCCGCCGCAGCAGCTGTGGGCGGCCTACCCGGCTTCGGGCGCGCAGACCGAGCAGCTCGCCAATGAACTGGGCACGAGCGGCGCCGAAGTCCGGATCGATCAGCAATCGGGCAAGCCGACGAAGGCGATCGTCGTGCAGTTCCTGATCCCGATCCTCTTGCTCGTGTGCCTGTTCTCGCTGTTCATGCGCTTCGGCGGCGAGGGTGCGGCCGGCGGCATCGCCGGGTTCTCCGAGTTCACCGGCAAGGGCCGCAAGAAGGGCAAGGGTCGCTCTGAAGCGATCACCTTCGACGACGTCGCCGGCGCCGGTGAGGCGCTGGCCGAGCTCAAGGAGATCCGCGACTACCTCGCCGACCCGAGCAAGTACCTCGCTGTCGGTGCAGCGGCGCCGAAGGGCGTGCTGCTCGTCGGCCCTCCGGGAACCGGCAAGACGCTGCTGGCGAAGTCGGTCGCCGGCGAAGCCGACGCGGTCTTCTTCTCGATTTCGGGCTCTGACTTCGTCGAGTCGCTCGTCGGCGTTGGCGCGGCCCGCGTGCGCGACCTGTTCCGCAAGGCGCGCAAAGCGGCGCCGGCAATCATCTTCATCGACGAGCTCGACGCCGCGGGACGCAAGCGCGGCGCAGGCATCGGACAGGGCAACGACGAGCGCGAGCAGACGCTCAACCAGATCCTCGTCGAGATGGACGGCTTCTCCGGCGACGGCGGGCTCGTCGTGATGGGCGCGACCAACCGCCCCGACATCCTCGACCCGGCGCTGCTGCGCCCCGGCCGCTTCGACCGCCAGATCGTCGTCGACGTTCCCGACGTCCACGGCCGCCTGGAAATTCTGCGCTTGCACGGCGGCAAGCGCCCGCTCGCGCACGGCGCATCGCTCGAGGAAGTCGCGCGCCAGACGCCCGGCTTCAGCGGCGCGGAGCTCGCGAACGTGATCAACGAGGCGGCGCTGCTGAGCGTCCGCGACGGCAACGCGACGATCGACCAGCACACGCTCGAGGAGGCGATCGACCGCGTCGTCGCTGGGCCCGCGAAGAAGCACATCCTGACCGAGGAGGAGCGCTGGCTGATCTCGATCCACGAGGCCTCGCATGCGGTCGTCACCGAGGCGCTCGGGCACACCAGCTCGACGCGCAAGCTCTCGATCGTCGCGCGCGGGCGCCAGCTCGGCACCGCGGCGCACATGCTCTCCGACCGCGACCAGACAATCATGAGCGAGCCCGACCTGCAGAGCCAGCTGATCGTGATCACCGCCGGCCTCGCGGGTGAGCGGATCGCCTTCGGTCACAGCTCGACGAGCGTCAACGACGACCTGCACGCGGCGACGTCGCTCGCGCGCAGCATGGTGACGTCCTTCGGCATGTCCGAGGCGCTCGGGCTCGTCACGATCGGCGAGAAGAGCGGCGAGGTGTTCCTCGGCGCCTCGCTGCAGGACCTCGGCTCCGTCGGGCCGGAGACGCTCAACGTGATCGACAACGAGATCGAGCGTCTCGTCGGCGACGCGGAGGCGCGTGCCGCGAACGTGCTCGACCGCAACTGGAGCACCGTCGAGGAGACGGCGAGTGCCCTGATGGAGCACGAGACGCTCTCGGGCGTCGCGCTCGACGCAGTGCTCTCGACCGTGCGCGAGACGACGCTCGAGGAGCTGCGCAACGTGCGCCGCGCCTCCCAGCCACGCTTTACGGCCCGCGACAAGGACGTCACGTGAGCCGGCGCGGCCCGGTGCTGCGCGCTCGAGGATCGCGTCGGACCCCCTCGCCCGCGCTCGTCATCGCCTTGATCGCGCTCGTCTTCTCGACGACCGGCTTGGCCGATGCCGCGCGACGCGCCGTCGTCAGCGCCGTCGCCGGCCACACGATCAGCTCAAGGCCACACGCAAACGGCATCCTGCTGCTTGGCAAGAACCGCAAGTTCCCGGCAGCTGCGATTCCCACGGTCCAGAACGCGACCCGCGTCGCGGGCAAAACGGCGGCGCAGCTGACCGGCACCTGCCCGCCCGCGTCGGTCGACCTCGGCACATGGTGCCTGGAGAGCGCGCCCTTCCCGCTGACGAACAAGCAGATCGGCCAGAACAACTTCATCTTCGCCAACAAAGCGTGCGAGGCCGAAGGCGGCTGGCTGCCGAGCGCCGGCGAACTGCTCGGCGCCGCCAACCGCGTGCGCCTGGAGTCGACGATCCACGACAACCCAGACACGGCGACCGTGCCGCTCGACCCGAGCCGCGGATTGCTCGACCAGCGCGAGATGAGCTCGACGCTCGTCACGACGAGCGCCGGTTCGGCCGCCGCCGGCTCGGAGGGCGTCAGCGAAGGCGCGACCGGCAACCCACGCCAAGGACAGGCGAACCCGGTGCCGCTGCCGGCGAACCCGCTGCCGCAGACGCTGCAGTACGTGACCGTGTACAGCAACGGGCAGGAGGGCGGCTTCGCCGGCTCCGAGCCGGTCGCCCAGCCCGAGAACTTCCGCTGCGGTTACAACAAGTCGCCGGGCGCGCTGAACAAATCCGAATCCTGATGGGCGACCCGTGAGGGCCGTTGAGATCTCGACTCCGCAAGCGCCGAGCGTCCGGCGCGCGATGCTGCTCGTGCTGGCGCTCTCGCTCGCCGCGGCGGCCTTCGCGGGGAGCGCGCGTGACGCCCGCGCGGTGATCCTCCCCGCGACGACGATCGACGGCCCGAGCGAGGACGTCGTCGGCTTCGGCGGCATCGCGATGGCCGAAGACGGCACCGGCGGCGTCGTCTATCTAAAGCGTGTCGGCGGGATCGCGCACGTGTTCGTCGCACGCTACGCCGGAGGCCGCTGGTTTCCGCCGATCCGAGTAGACATCGAAGAGCCGTTCGCCGCGAGCTGGCCGCGGATCGGGGCGGCGAACGGAGGCGAGCTCGTCGTCGTCTGGGCGACGCCGTTCGCGAGTCAGAACGGACACCCGGTCGACGAGCTGCTCAGCTCGACGCTCGGCCCCGGATCCTCGACCTTCGGGCCGTCGATGATCGTCGATCCAAACATTCGCGCCGGCACCGGGACCAGTCCAGCGCTGGCGATGAGCTCGAGCGGCCAGGCCGATGTCGTCTATCGCGTCGTGAACAACGAAGAAGGCAAGCCTTCGAACATCCCCTTGCTACGCCCTGGCGACGTCGTCGAGGAAGTGCGCGTCGCGCGCTTCGAAGGCGAAACCTGGGTGTCGCTTGGAGCGATCAACCGCAACCTCGGCGTCTCGATGCGCCCCCCAACCGAAGACAACGCTCCCCAGATCGCGATCGGCCAGACCGGCAACGGGATCGTCGTCTGGCAGGAGCCCGACATCGAAGGCGTCGGGCGAATCTGGGCCCGGCGTATCTTCGGGCGCTCGCTCGACTACGTCCTGCCGGTCAGCGCGGCGACGCTCGGCCCCGCGCCGATCGGCGCCGACGCAGACGCGCCCGCTGTCTCGATCTCGCGGCTTGGACAGGCGGAGGTCGCCTACCGGCAGGTCGCCGGCCCCGGTTCGCCGCTACCGGGACCGCGCATCTTCCTGAACACTTTGCCCGACGGAGAATCGGGCAACGGAGCCCAGTTCGAAGGGGCGATCGTCGCCGATGGCGCGGTCTCCGGCGGCGCCAACGCGACCGTCGGCCCGCCGAGCATCGACAACGATGAAAAGCAGAACCTGCGTCTGCTGTACGACGCCAACGGCACGCCGCGCGTAATTGAGGGCACCGGTCGCGGTCTGGTCGCCGCGCTCTCGCTCGGGCCGTCGTTCGCCGGCGCCGAACCCTTCTCGGCGAGCGTGATGAACCAGGCCGGCGGCGGCATCTCGGCGTGGCCGAGCGCCGACGGGCAAGGTCGCCCGGTGGTTGCCGTGCGCGAGGACTTTCCCGGTGGCGGAGTCCAGACGGGACTCGTCAGCGGTGGGGCCGGCGGCACCGTCGGCGAACTCGCCGTTGGCCGCTCGGGTCTTGGCGATGGGCTGGTCGCGTTCCGTCAGGGCCCATTTGGCAACGCGGCGATCGTCGTCAGCCAGGTAACGGCTCCGCCAGTGCGCTTCGTCGTGACCGCCCCGAAAAAGTGGATCAAGCCCTCGCAAGCCGCGATCTCGTGGCTGCCCGCCGAAAGCGCCAACGGACCGCTGCGTTACGCGGTTGTGCTCGACGGTCGTCGACAGTCGACGCCGCCCGGCGCGCTGTCGCTGCATCTCGACACGCGCGGGCTCGCTTCCGGCAGGCACCAGGTGCAGTTGCTCGCGACAGACATCTTTGGCCAGTCGACGCTCACCTCGGCTTCGAGCTTGAAAATCGACGGCGGATCCCCAAGCGTGCGGATCACGCGCACTCACGCCAACCACGCCGTGACCGTGCGCTTGAGCGATGCGAACTCGGGACTGGCCGTCAAGGCGATCAGCGTCAGCTTCGGCGATGGCTCGCACGCCGGGCGGCGCAAGTCGCTGAGTCACCGTTACGCCCGCGCAGGCATCTACCAGGTCGTCGTGAAAAGCGCCGACAAGCTCGGCAATAAGTCGACCGTGCGAAAGCTGGTGAAGGTCACATGAGGCGCGAGCATCCAGCCAGGCTGTTGTCGCTAGGCACGCTCGGGCTTGCGCTCGCGCTCGCGTCGGCGGCACTTGCGCCCGCTCTGGCTCAAGCCGACGTGTACGGGCAGATCTCGCTCGTCTCTGCGAGCGCGATCCCCGGCTTCGGGAGCAATCAGCAGGCGGTCTACGCACACGACGCGGCGATCTCCGGCAACGGACGCTATGTCGTCTTCGACGGCTCCTACGCAGGTCACACCGGCGTATGGGTTCGCGATCTGCAAACAGGAGCGGTGCAGGCCGCGGCAGCCGAAGAACCGAACAATCCGTCGCTCAGCGTCCCCGACGCATCGCTGCCTTCGATCAGCGACGACGGTCGTTTCGTCAGCTTCACCACGACGGCGCAGCTGGACCCTGTCGACGACACCAACCACGCGCCTGACGTGTATGTGCGCGACATGGACATCGCCGCCGCTCAGCCTTGCGAACCGGGCCCCGGCTCCGCGCAGCCGTGCGCGTACACGCTCGTCTCAGCCGTAGATGGCGCCAACGCCGGACTGAGCTACGAACAGCCCGCGGAAGGCGAAAAGAACTTCGGTTCGATCGCCGCTGGGCGCTCGGCGATCAGCGCCGATGGACGCGAGGTCGCCTTCGTGACGAGCGCGATCTCGAACCTCGCCGGCAGCGGTACGCCGGCTCTGCAGGTCGCTGTGCGCTACCTCGACAGCGAGCACACAGAACTCGTCAGCGTCGAAGACGAACCCGCGAGCGGCAACCCACTGCCGGGTCGGCCGGTGTCCGGGATTCAGGGCGAAGTCTATGGCGCCGTCTTCACCGGCGCCGGCGGCGCAGCGCCCCGCTTCACCGCACCCGAAGCGTACCCAACGCCCGTCGCGATCGGGGCGTCGATCAGCGGCGACGGCAGCACGGTCGCATGGATGGCAGTCAACGTCGCCAAGCAGGCCAAGGTGCTGCCCGGAGAAGCCCTCAACCCGACCTATGCCGAGCCGCTCTGGCGGCGGGTCGGCGATGGCCCTGCGGCGCCGATCCGCAGGATCACGGGCGGCTCGGACCCCGCCAACCCCGCCTGTGCCGCGAGCGGCGAGGCGGTGCTTCCACAGCAGCCCTCGGCGGCGGACCCCTGCCAAGGCCCGTTCTTCGGCGCGCAGATGGGGCGCAGCATCGGGATGCTGGCAAACGGCGAATTCGTCAATCCGGTGCCGCAGATGAGCCGGGATGGATACGCCGTCGCGTTCCTCGCCGACGCGCCGCTCGTCGCGCTCGGCGAAGGCTTCGGCACCAACGAACTGCACACCGACCTCTATCTGGCGAGCATGCGCGAAGGGCTGACCCGGGCCCAGGCGCTGCGCCCGCTGACCGAGCTCGCGTCCAGCGACCAGGGCGACGTGGCGGAGGACAGCCCGATTGAGGACGTGGCGATCTCGGCGGACGGC
>Ga0193728_1001342_pt1 | contig 12450 bp, 9 predicted proteins | sample U1c1metaG_FD_143037 | JGI IMG/M metagenome (GOLD analysis project Ga0193728, IMG submission 143037) | Soil microbial communities from a riparian zone of the East river system, Colorado, United States - U1c1 | ecosystem: Environmental > Terrestrial > Soil > Riparian zone | place: USA: East River...
TGTTTAACTTCATCTTCCATTATTTATTCACCAACAATAGATAAGGCTATAGTCCTACACGTTTAAACGCTGTATCTATATATTTAGTGTAATACTCTGTGCTGGTTAGCTCCTGTAGCTCCTCCCGTGTGAGGTACTCGGCGACCTCTGGGTCATTGCTGAGAGTCTCAAGCAAGGCTGGCCCCTGGATGGGACCCTGACTTGCCATAGCCCAGACCTTCTTGGCGTTGCGCTGGACGATTTTGTAGGCCTCCTGGCGTCCAACCCCTTTGTCAATGAGTGCAAGCAGGATACGTTGCGAGAAGACTAAGCCACCGGTCATATTCAGGTTGGCTAGCATACGTTCGCTGTCTACTTGCAGTCCCGAGATAACCTGTGTGAAGATGTGCAGCATATAGTGCAAGAGGGTACAGCTATCGGGAATGATAATGCGCTCTGCCGAAGAATGGCTGATATCGCGCTCGTGCCAGAGGGCAACATTTTCCATTGCTGTGACAGCGAAACCACGCAGGATACGCGCTAGTCCGCAGATGCGTTCACATAGTTCGGGATTTCTCTTATGTGGCATGGCAGATGAACCCTGCTGACCTGAGCCAAAGGGTTCAAAGGCTTCGCTCAGCTCGGTACGCTGCAAGTGACGGATCTCCTGGGCCATCTTCTCCAGTGAACTGCCAATGAGGGCCAGTGTTGTCAAAAAGTGGGCATGGCGGTCACGTTGTACGATCTGGCTGGAGATGGGGGCGACTCCCAATCCCAGTTGTGCACAGACGAACTCCTCAATCTGTGGGGGGATCGTTGCATGTGTGCCTACGGCACCAGAGATTTTGCCGACGGTAACTTGCTCTAGCGCGGCAGCTAGACGCTGGCTGTTACGACGTAATTCATCTACCCAGAGTGCAAGTTTGAGACCAAAAGTAATTGGCTCAGCGTGAATGCCATGGGTGCGGCCAGTCATCAATGTGTACTTGTGCTGTATCGCCACCTGTGCTACTGCATCTACCAGTTTGGCTAATGACTCGGTCAACAGTTGCCCTGCTTCTTTGATCTGAACTGCCAGACCTGTGTCCAGAACATCAGAAGAGGTCAGCCCGAGATGGATAAATCGTCCTTCAGGACCGAGTTGTTCCTGGATGGAGCGGAGAAACGAAATAACGTCGTGATGTGTTTCTTGCTCTATTTCTTGCATACGTTGGGCATTGTAGCGAGCTTGGCGGATCTTTTCTATGGCATCCTGGGGAATAACGCCCTCGCGTGCCCAGCCCTCGCAGGCTAGTAATTCGACTTGGAGCCATTTGTCTGCCTTGTGCGTAGTGGACCAGATAGCAGCCATTTTCGGTAATGAGTATCGTTCGATCATATTTATGAAACTTTCCTTGATGTGCTAAAAATGTACTAAAAATTGTTAATTGCCAGCCTGATGCTTTCAACGCTTTCTGAACGCTGCCTTGTTGTGCTGGCTGGCTTAGATCACCATTAATGTAGTGTATCACATACACTTACTGGAGTGTTTGTTTGGAGCTGTCAACCTGCCACTTGGATGGTGCGACGGTCTAGAATCTTGCGGTTCACATTCCTGATGCGCTCGGCAGAGGTGCAAGGAGGTCGTGGGGACGGCTTGGAGGTAGGGTAGGACTCTGATCCTATCTCCTTGACAGTTTTTGTAGTAAAGCTCTATGATATTCGAGGATGATTTTTGATAAAAAAACTAGATGGTCTATTATGCATACAATTCTCAAATGGAGTCCGCTCTCTTGCGCACTCTTGTTTTTTTTATGTGTTAGCATCGGGGCAAGGACTACGACAATCTATGCAATGAACTCGCATCTTTTAGCGACGACTGCGACCCCACAGCCAAAACCAACACCAACACCCACTCCAAAACCAACACCAACACCCACTCCAAAACCAACACCAACACCCACTCCAAAACCAACACCAACACCCACTCCAAAACCAGTACCAACACCCACTCCAACTCCAAAACCAACGCCCGCAGCTACACAGCCACCAATGTCGACACCGACACCACAAGTAGGCCCGGTACCAACAAGTACTGTGCAGCCCACTCCTACGGCAACGGGAGTTGCTACGCCAGCTAACACTCCGGTAAGTACTGTTTCCACTCCCGTAGCGGCTACTCGAAATGGCGTCAAAATGAAGCTTCCTATACCTATTTATCCCCCGGAGGACAATGCTCTCACGCTGGCCCTTGCCCTTGGTGTGGCTGCTCCTTTGTTACTGATCAGCGGAGGAGGGCTCTGGCTCCTGGTGAAGTGGGAGATTAACCGGCCCAGACAAGCTGACGACACTATAGTGGACGGCTCATACCAGTCCTTACATGGTCATAAGAGCATCCCCGCACGAAGGTGACGTGCGGCCTTGTTTTCTCCCTCCAAGCCTCTCCTCTGCCTATCATTATTACCCTTATCGTCGCGTCGCACTAGGTTTTGCGCGAAGAGCGAGACCATTGCGGGATTGAAAGCCTCTCTCTTTGTGCTTACTTTGGGAAGGCCAAACGGCGATATTTTTCCTTGGACTCCAACCAAGCTTCGTCCGAAAGGCCGAGTTTCTCACGCAGAGCCTCGAATGTGACTTCAGATTGCAATTGCCGAACGGCGAACGTGTCACGTAGCAATTGCAATGTCACGCGTTTCTTGATATCAGCAGCTTTCACTGCCCTGCCGAGAATATAGTTCAGATTGCGATCCGTGCAGGAGAAGACGGTATCGGTGACATAATAGGCCTTTTGATATTTTTGGAAAATGGTGGTGAATTCGGTTGGGAGTGCTAGCTTGCGCTCACGATGTTGCTTGCCCGTCGAGGCCGGAAAGTGGACGGTGAGCATGGGCGTTTGGGGATCGGTAAGGTCAATATGATGGACCTTCAAGGCCATTAACTCTTCCTTTTTCAGACCTGCGTGCAGAACAAGGTAGACGAGGCAATGGCAGCGGGGGTCAGTAGCGGCGGCATCGAGCAGGCGTTGTACTTCATCGGCAAATAGTAATTGTGGTAGGGGAGGCAAAGGACGTTCAAGCGCTAGGCTGACCGAAGGATCTTCGCGAATGACACCCTCGCTGGCAAGCCAGGAGAAGAAGTTTTTGAGGAAGGTGACCCGGCGAGCCATCGTCTTGGGCGCTGGCATCTGACCTGACGTTCCAAATTTCAGCTTCATTAGCCAATCTGTCAGTTTCTCTTTCGTGATACGACCAACGGGTGTGTTTTGACCAACGAAGTCGCTAAACATTTTCAGATCTGAGAGGAAGCATGTCACGGTATAGTTTGATTTGCCGCGTAACGTCAGTTCCTGTCGATAGGGCAGGGCACAGCCCGCTAGGCTAGATTGATCGGTGAGCGGATTGGTACGCACCAGAGGCGGATATGCTGTCTGTGTTGGATCAGGTGGCTCTGCGATCACTGTCGCAGGACCAAAGAGACTCGATTGTAGGATCGTACTATCTTCACTCAAAGTTGGTTCTGGTTGCTTCTCCTGCTCAACATCTTTTTGCATATCACACTCCTTGACAACTATAATTCCTATTGGCATGATGACTAAGTGCAGGCGGGCGGAAGTGCGTTCCGGTATTGTTTCTCTTCCAGTGAGGCTATTGATCATCCGGAACACGGTTCGTTTTTGTGTCCGCCTGTACTAAGGCAAGGTACGGATTGAGCCGGGTTCAAGGTAACAATTGGGTTTTCCAGAGAATGGCATGAATCCGCCCTGGACGGCGATTCAGCGGTAATAGACTGTTGGGAATTGTCACCTTGATTCGAACCTTGCCTAAGTACCGATTGTACCGGATTACCTGCGCTTTTTCATTATAGCAGAAAACAGCCCATCCAGTATAGCCAGATGAGCTGATTTTGTCCCTCTTTCCCTCTGATAGAATGGTACTCCTTAGTGCTACAATTTTCCACAGGAGAATGTTCTGGTTAGGGCTTTTTGGATACCAAATAGAACGTGATGGTACATCTAATCCTATTATTAGTTACTTGTTTTGAAATGCATGAAAGGAATTTATTATGTCAGATCTTAGATCAAGCAGTGGAGACACTTCACATTCAGGCGACGAACTGCCTCGATCCGAAGGACAAGGAATTCAGTATCAACCAGAAGGATCAGGCGAAGGACCAGGTGTAAGATGGGGTCGACGGATGGTACGAGGGAGGGTGAATGAATGGAAAAAACAATTGCTGCAAAAAGCAGAGGAAATACAAAATTTCGATAAACATGGAATAGGAGAGAGCAGTTACCTAGGACAGATGGAAAATGCAAAAAAAGAATTATGTGATAAAATAGACTTTTGGCGTAATTCAACACTTATAGAACGACGAAACTTAGCAACACAATCTGAAATGACTGTTCCACAAATGGATGAGTTTTACAGTGAATTAGAAGGTATGATAGGTAAGCGACCCAATGAAGGACAAGAAAGTCAGAGCCTAGGACCAGCCGAAATGTCCCACGAGCGGATACAAGATGCAGAAATGTGTAGAGAGAAGAGAAAAGAAGTAGCAAGGCAGATAATATCCACAGAGCTTGAACAAGCAAAAGACATACAGCAACAATTAAAAGATGGAGGTAAGATAGAAGACTCAAAGGTGGCAGCGATAAGGGAAAACTTATTGGATAGAGTAGCTTCTTGGAAGGAATTTGCATATAAAGCACAACGAGAATTAGCAAATCAAGCTGGGTGGTCTGTTTATCAGATAGACAAGCATTATAATAATATATTAAATGCAATTAGTGGAAAAAAAGAAATTTCTGTAGAGCTGGCTACAAGTCTAGAAGAGAGAATGAGGCAAGCGAAGGAGGAAGGAACACAACAGGCACGTGATGATTTGGCGAAGGATCATTTGCTAATAGATCCTCGCTTACGATCGCGTGGACTGATAGCAAAGTCACTTTTCTTCATACACCCTGAAGCAGACGGGGGACTACCGGACCGAGATAACTCACGTTTTCTTCGCACAAAAGAAGGAGAACGAATTTCTACTGCACTTTATGTAGCTTTTCATGAAGATCTTCAAAAGCTAAATAAAAAGCTTGATAAAGTACTTGAAGAGAGCTTTAATAGATGTGAAGGAGAATATACTGTAGAAAATGCAATAACGTGTATTAATGCCATTAAAGATGTTACAAGTAAAGATGTTACACGGGATATGAGTGATTATACTAATCCATGGTATAATATTGAAGTTTATAAGCGAAGAGAGATAGAAGGAAAAATATTTGATAAAGTACTTGAATGGAGATTGAATAGATGTGAAGGAGAATATACTGTAGAAAATGCAATAACGTGTATTAATGCCATTGAGGATGTTAGGCAACATATAGGTGATAATGCTAATCCATTGGACAATATTTATGTTTATAAGGAAAAACGAGGAGAGATAGAAGGAAAAATATTTGATAAAGTACTTGAGTGGAGCTTAGATAGATGTGAAGGAGAATATACTGCAGAAAATGTAAAAACGTGTATTAATGCCATTGAGGATGTTAGGCAACATACAGGTGATAATGCTAATCCATTGGACAATATTTATGTTTATAAGGAAAAACGAGGAGAGATAGAAGGAAAAATATTTGATAAAATGATTGAATGGAGCTTAGATAGATGTGAAGGAGAATATACTGTAGAAAATGCAATAACGTGTATTAATGCCATTAAAGATGTTGCGCAACGTATAGGTGATAATGCTAATCCATTGGACAATATTTATGCTCATGAGCGAGGAAAGATAGAAGGAAAAATATTTGATAAAGTACTTGAGTGGAGCTTAGATAGATGTGAAGGAGAATATACTGCAGAAAATGTAAAAACGTGTATTAATGCCATTAAAGATATTATACGGCATACGAGAGGTAATATCGGTTCATGGGATAACATGGGAATTGATGATCAAAATATGATAGGATTTACAATAATTAGTAAAATGGCTGAATGGAGATTGAATAGATGTGAAGGAGAATATACTGTAGAAAATGCAATAACGTGTATTAATGATATTGAAGATGTTGTACGGCATGTGAGTGATTGTTGTCCATTGGGAGATGATGATGATCATCATACATGGAGTAGTATTAGCTTTAAGCTAGGTGAGATACAAGGAAAAATACTTGATGGGGTACTTGAGGAGAGTTGGAAGGGTGATAATACTGCAATAAGTGCTGAAACATGTATAGGAGCTATTAAAGATGTTGCACGGCATATGGGAACTAAGGATAATCCATGGCTAAATATTGAAGTTTATAAGCGATATGAGATACAAGGAAAAATACTTGACAGAGTACTTGAAGAGAGTTGGAAAGAGGGAAAAGGAAAGATTTTTGTAGAACGCGCTAGGATGTGCCGAGAAGCCGTCCAGGATGCTGCAATCCTGATGGACCCCAACATAGAAGAAGAAGCTATGCGTAATGTAAATAAAGATCTGGAAGAGAAAAAAGAAGCCATAAAGAGTAATAGAGAGAGATGGCAAAATGGAGGTTTGCCTGGAAGAGGTTGGCCAAGGAAAAACTACGAGGACGAGCAAACTATCTTAAGTGCTAGCGATAGAGCATTTTGTGCTAGCATTAGCGAAACTGATACAGACCTCGAGAAGATACAGCAGCTTTACTGGAATTACAGTGCAAGAGCAAGCCTAAACATTGACGCATCTAAACTAAAAGACTCAACATATGAAAGAATGCATGATTACCTTAGTGAGCTGGAAGCAGCTGAGAATGAGTTCAGACAGGGAGTGAAGCAAATGTGCCTCTTCCAACACTCCGTAGAGGGAAGAAAAAGACTCGAAGGTAAGCCATCCATACCAGCAGGAAAGCAAACTGCAATAATGTCAGCCCTCGCAAAATCTTGGCTAGACCCAGCAAGAGAGAAATACCAGACAGCTCTAAAGGCAACTGAAGAAGCATATATGCGTATATTAGCACAACGTGTATTAACACGACATATATTACAACGAAGAAGGTCTGATTCATAATCAGGGAGTCAAGGAAAGCGGGAATCCCTGCTCATCTAAACCAAGATCTGAGCACGAATCTCATTTCAGATGGAATGGTTCACGGACTCCCTGATAATGTAGATCCTCAGTAAACACAAAACGGTCCAGTGGATTTGGCGTTTGCCTGACCTTGTACTTGAGAACTCATCACTCGCTCCGGTTACAACTCACCGTTCGCTTGTTCTTCCCCTCAAGAACAAGCGAACGGTGAGTTAGGGACTTCCAAGCGTTTCAATGTTCCATCTGTACTGAGTGATTTGTAGGTGTCCTGGGATGGTTTGTTCTCCGGAGTCTCTTAGGTACCCGACTCCCAGGAGTTGAGGTATTTCTCCTGCTCGGCAGTGAGCGTATCGATGCGGATGTTCATGGCCTGGAGTTTCAGGCGTGCGATCTCCTTATCGATCTCGGTAGGCAATGTGTAGACACGCGGCTGCAGTTCTTTCGCATGGTCGAGCATGTACACAGAGCCGAGTGCCTGATTTGCAAAGCTCATATCCATCACACTAGCGGGATGCCCTTCCGCAGCTGAGAGATTGACGAGGCGTCCTTCAGCTAGGAGATGGACTTGACGGCCATCGGCATAGGTGTACTCATCGACGAAATCGCGAACACGGCGCTTGCGTACAGCCAATTGTTCCAGGGCAGGGATGTTGATTTCGTCGTTAAAGTGCCCCGAATTGGCAATGAGAGCACCATTCTTCATGCGCTCCAGATGGTGGTGATCGATGGCATTGATATCGCCAGTGACCGTCACAAAGATATCACCAAGCGCAGCAGCCTCCAATGCGGGCATGACACGATAGCCATCCATCACAGCCTCAAGTGCACGTGTGGGATCAACCTCGCAGACAATGATATTGGACCCCATACCATGAGCGCGTGAGGCGACACCACGACCACACCAGCCATAGCCAATAACGACAACGGTACGGCCTGCCAGCAAGACGTTGGTTGCACGAATGATCGCATCTAACGAACTCTGGCCGGTACCATAGCGATTATCGAACATATGCTTGGTATCAGAATCGTTTACCGCCAGCACCGGGAATTTGAGAATACCCTGTTTCTCCATACTGCGGAGACGAATCACACCGGTCGTTGTCTCTTCCAGGCCGCCGATAATGGCCGGAACAAGATCTGTACGTGTGGTATGAAGAGTCGAAACGAGATCACAACCGTCATCCATCGTCATATTCGGTTGGTGATCAAGGACAGCATTAATATGGCGATAGTAGGTTGGCTCATCCTCGCCCTTAATGGCAAAGGTGGGAATGCCATACACGCTCACCAGAGCAGCGGCAACATCATCCTGGGTCGAAAGTGGGTTGGAAGCGCAGAGGACGAGATCTGCCCCACCAGCCTGCAAGGTAATCGCCAGATTCGCCGTCTCAGTGGTAATATGCAAGCAGCCCGACATACGAACCCCCTTGAGGGGCTTCTCTTTGGCAAACCGCTCACGAATAATGCGGAGTACTGGCATATCTTTTGCTGCCCACTCAATGCGATCTTTACCGCGTGGGGCTAGAGAGGTATCTTTTACATCTCCATGAGTTGAAATAGTCATTTTATCAGGAATTTCCCTTCTATTTTTCATACCGCTCCTGTCGAACTTCTTCAACAATCTCTGTTACAAAACGAAGCGTCTCCTCAGGATCCTCATCCTTCTGCCGATCCTGTATCTGGTTTACAACACGCCAGAACCGTTCCTTTTCTGCTTCTTCGCTGTTTATGTATATGAGTGCCATATGTCTCTCCTTGTATAGAATAGGCAGCAGTTGCCGATTGCCTGATACCCTATTGTGGTAATGTTTGAGGGCAGTATCGTTGCTTGTGGTACTATCAAATGTTCCTAAAACTAGGAACGTTTGATGTCTGTCGCAGTGCAAAAGAGCATACTGTAAGCTCAGGCCACAACGATCTTGTCCAGCTTAGTGAGTTGTCTCTGCTGCACTGACGACCTCTGGTAGATTTTTGGTCACTTTGGTGGACTCGGATAGGTGTCAAAGCGTCGCAGCTTTCCAGTCCCTAGTGAGGTATACTCTCTTCGAGGATGCGTCGGACCTCTTCAACCGTCTCAGCATCAATGATCGCATCAATCGTCGTGTTGAGGACTTCGAGATCCTCCAAGAGAGCCGCTCGCTCTTCCGCCAATGGCGCAAGAACAGGGAAGCGCTTTTGCACACGCCGCACAAGTATCTGTCGCAACTGTCGCAGGCCCCCTGCCTCGACTATCCATTGATAGACTGGGGACTCTTCGAGAAATTCTCTCATCGCAGTAAACCTTTCTTTGAGCCACGCTTCGTCTTCGCTGCTGTCCAAAACGAGTCCGGCAAACACCCAGCCATAGGGGAGTAGGTCCGTACGGTCTCTCGCTTTGAGTTCAGCTATCATGTCTTCAACAGTTTCGTGGTTGTTGCCACCTTCCAACAATGGGAACCATGGGAGCAGGCCATCCAAACCTTCTCCCTTGAGGTCTTGGGGCCGGACTTTCCAGAGTTCGAGCTTCTGATAAAAAAAGATGTGGGCTGTTTTCCCGGGCACCACCTCCTGGATATAAGGCGGCTCGACGATGCCCTCTTGCGGGGTGAGATAGATGACCACCGAGTACACCGGATACGGCTCTACACAGTTCGTCAGCACGTTGTACTCCCACACCCGACGGGCCATATTCTCCACGTCCTTGCGTTGAAACTCGATATGCACGATGATCTCGACCCCCTGCCACATCACCAGAAATAACAGGTCGGCGTGAACCGTCCGCCCGCGCAACTCCTTGTCTATTGTACCCCGGAACACCGCTCCTGGCAATAGCTACGAGACCAAGGCTTGTGGTTCCCGTCGCGCCAACTCCTTCATCCAAAAATCCCATGGATGGTGGGTCTGCGATTTCTTCTCCTGCTGTCTTTTGGCCTTGGCTTTCCGCTGTTTGACCCGCGATTTTTGCTTCTTTACCTTTGTTTATGCCAATGTTAGTTCCTCCCTCCCTGCCTAAAGATAGAATACACGCTTTTGCTGCTTAGAAACCATCCAGTTTCAGCTATCTAGGGCGTTGGTTCAACAAAAAGAGTCCCCAAGCGTCTCCCCAGGCCTATTTATGCAAGCTCATGTTGCAACAGTCGCCAATCTGGCTCAAAGTGTGAATAGCTCACCAGGGTTTTATAGCGAGTCGCAATATGCTCTATCGTTAACGAACATAGGCTATCTACACCAAAATCGGCGCAGGCAAAGGAGCCAATGATATTGCCATGGACAACAGCTCGCTTGAGATCATCAATGGCATAGCGCCCATCAGCTTGTGGCTGCACTGTGGAAAGATAACCGAGGAAGCCGCCTGCGAAAGAATCGCCAGCCCCCGTCGGATCGATAACTTCCTCCAAGGGGTAGGATGGGGCGCTAAAGTAGGTATTGTCTGCCCCAAAGAGCAAAGCGCCATAACTGCCCAACTTGACCACGACATACTTCAGCCCAAGGTCAAAAAACTGGCGGACAGCAGTAATGATGCTGGCTTGATTGGTAAACTGACGTACCTCTTCTTCACTCATCAAAAGCACATCGACACGCTTCATCACTTCGATAAGCTGTGAGCGAGCACTATCAATCCAGAGGTTCATCGTATCAAGGACGGTGAAACGATCAGCAGGGACTTGATCTAAGACCTCCAACTGCAAATCTGGCTGGATATTGGCCAGAAAGACGAGGGAGCTTTGCTTATATGAATCAGGCACAGCGGGATGGAAATCTGCGAAGACTCCCAATTGCGTATCGAGTGTATCACGGGAGTTCATATCCAGGTGGTAACGCCCGTGCCAATGGAATGTCTTACCGTCCTGCACCTGTAAGCCTGCTAGGTTTACATTATGCTGACGCCAGAAGTCAAGGTACTGCTGAGGAAAGTCCTTTCCGACCACAGCTACTAGATTAACCTGATCATAGAGAGATGCTGCAGTTGAAAAATATGAGGCAGCTCCGCCAAGAACACCGTCTACCCTTTTAAAAGGCGTTTCCACGGTATCGAGAGCTACAGACCCAACAACAAGAATTGACAAGATTATCCTCCATTACAACTACTTAGGTACCAATTGGGCTGATCAACGCGATTAATCGCCAAGGGTAGGGGCCCAATTCACCTGTGCCCTTTATGAGTATCGCGCCCGCCATATCCCTTTTTCAAGAGTATTAGACAGGAGTGGCATCACTGAGGTGCTCGATCACTCCATCCAGGAAAGCCAGACTACGGTTAAATTTGTCTCGTGCCATAGTACGAGCGGGTTCAGTATGGAGACCCTGGTATAATTCGATAAAGCGCTCCTCGATGTGGCGCAAAATAGCGGCCAGCACCTCGCCAGTAACAGCTTGATTGGGATAGCGTGCCCCAAACTCGATCAGCGAGGTTACTACAGCCAAACCACTCAATCGGCCTAGTTTATCGGCATCATAAAGAACCTGACCCTCAGAAATATCTGCATTCCGCTCTTCAGTGGGCACAACCTTCGTATGCGTTAGAATTACCTGCTCAACCTTGCTAATGCGTTCCGCATCTGCATTGCACTCACCTAAGAACTCAACAGCCATCTCTGCGGATTTCACATGATGGTTCTGGTAGCCGTGCGTCACCGTCGAGATATCGTGAAGATAAGCAGCGATTACTAGGGCATCGAGATCTAACGTGACAGGGTTTTCCCCTAGTGTCTCCAGCTCAAGAGCAAGCATCTTGCAGTTCGCAACGACTGCGCTCACATAATGAAAGCCTTCCTGTCCCATCGTTTCTTCTGCGTAGCGAGCAACAGCCTGTACGATGTCTGTCTCCATCTACGTCCCTTTCTGGGTACCCCCTTCTTCAGATATGGGGGTGAAAGAAAGCAGCCCGCAGGCTGGGTTCAATCCTGCATCATTTCCCCCCTTTGTGAGTACCCATAGCCGTCAGCCCTTTGAAGCTTGCGGCAATAGTTCTTTTTTATAGGGGAACGAAATAGACGGACGAAAAGGTAACACGGACTACATATGAATAACCTAATAGTACTAATGCATGAGTTAATGATTGCTGAACTTCCACCGGAATATGTTACCATGATAGACAATACATCACGCAATTGCAAGTGCATGCCTCTTCTAGCATGTTACTGCACTTGCCCTAGAAAGCCTCGTCCTTTGAAGGTGGGGATGAATAGGTCTTCCTTTTTTGGGGCTTGGGCATAGGAGTCCTAGGAGAGACTAGGAGAGGGCTACTGTTACTTGAAAGGTGGGTATCAAACAAAAGAGTTACGAGACAAGTATGGGCTCAAGAAAACCAAGAGCAAGTCCAAGCCGTCCTTTGATTCGCATGCTGTTGATGGTTGGGTCATGGCAGCATCCGTCAGTGGAGCTTCTCAACCAACCTGTACCCGCTTGTGGTACATCGTTGGGGCCCGGCTTCATAGGCGCCAGATCCATCGCTTGCAAGCATCCAAGGGG
>Ga0193728_1001343_pt1 | contig 12447 bp, 15 predicted proteins | sample U1c1metaG_FD_143037 | JGI IMG/M metagenome (GOLD analysis project Ga0193728, IMG submission 143037) | Soil microbial communities from a riparian zone of the East river system, Colorado, United States - U1c1 | ecosystem: Environmental > Terrestrial > Soil > Riparian zone | place: USA: East River...
CCCAGCTCGTCGGCTCAAGCGCCTGTGATGGCATCGCGATCGGGGGATCGCTCGGCTCGGAGAAGGCGCAGATGTATGAGGTCGTCTCCTGGGCCACCGCCGAGCTCGGCGGCGCGCTCGAGCATCGGCCCCGCCACCTGCTGGGCATCGGCGAGGTCGACGACCTGATCGCGGGAGTCGAGTTGGGCATCGACACGTTCGACTGCGCGATGCCCACCCGTCTCGGCCGTCACGGCACCGCGCTCGTGCCCGACCCCGACGCGCGCTGGCGCCTGGATCTGACCAAGGCCGGCTCGCGCGAATCGCCCGAGCCGCTGCTCGAGGGCTGCGCCTGCCCGGCGTGCTCCAAAGGATTCTCCCGCGCCTACCTCAGCTACCTCGCCCGCGCCTGCGAGCTGACCGGTACGCGCCTGATCACGATGCACAACCTCGCTTTTCTCGCGCGCCTGATGGGCGATCTGCGGCAGGGGATCGTCGACGGGCGGCTACCCGAGGTCGTCGCGGAATGGCGCGCCGGAGAGTTTCGTCCCAAGTGATGCGTACTTTGGATCGTGGCATTCCGGTGTGGTGTAAGGGCAGCATGGGTAACCGTCAATTACCAGGTGCCGGTTCGAATCCGGCCACCGGAGCCGTGTGTTGAAGGCGACGGGCATGGCTGCTAGCCTGCTGGGCAATTGACGGTTACCCAGCCCGAAAGGGCAGTAGCACCCCGAGGGGCCCGCGTAAGCGGGCCTTTCGCCTGTAATGACACTGACACCATACGACAACTGTCTGCTATATTGTTGTGGTGAGTGACGGTTGTCCGGGCGAGGGGCCTCGCGTGTACGCGGGCCCCTCATCTGTCTACTTGGTGTTTTCGCTCACCAGCTGTTTGAGCGCCACCGAGGCCTGTTCGACGTCGTTGTAGACGACGTTGCGCAACACGACTCTGGTCGGCGCGGGCGCGGTTATGGCGATGATCGCGGCGATCACGCCCACCAGCGCCAGCAGTCCCAGCAGAGCTACCGCCAGCCGTCTGGGTCCCCGGCTGCGCGAGCTTGACGCGGTGGCAGCAGCTGGCCGTGCGCTCGCGCCGGCGGCGGCAACGCTTCGCACCGGTCCCTGCCGCGGCTGACGAGGGGCGACGGCGGCCTTTGCGCCCGCCCCGCCCGATCCGCGGGCACCGCCGCTCAACACGCTCGTGGCCTGCGTTGCCTGCTGGGCCCCGCCCTGACTCGCCGAGCGACTCGTGGCAGGCGACTCCAGCGGTGAAATCCCGTCCGCACCGTCGCTGATTCCGCGGCCCATCTCGCGTGCGGTCTGGTAGCGCTCGCGGGGGTCCAGCGCGAGCGCGAGCGCGATCGCCTCGGCCAGCTCGGGTCCGACCGCCGCGACGAGCGTGTCGAGCATCGGGGGCTCCTCGCGCTGCTGCTTGAGCGCCAGCTCCGTCAGCGACGTCGCCTCATACGGCAGTCGCCCGGAGATCAGCTGGTAGGCAACCACGCCGAGCGCGTACAGATCCGCGCGCGGACCGGCCTCCTCGCCGCGCGCCTGCTCGGGCGCCAGGTACGCGGCGGTGCCCAGCACCGAGCCGACCTGGGTGATGCTCGACTGCTCGGTGGCCTTGGCGATGCCGAAGTCCGCGAGCTTGACCTCGCCCTCGCGGGCGCGCAGCAGGTTGCCGGGCTTGACGTCGCGGTGCACCACCCCGTGGCGGTGGGCGTAGTGCAGGCCCTCGCACGCCTGTTCGATGATCGCCACCGCCTCATCCACCTGCACCCAGCCGTCGTCGCGCAGGATCTCTGCGCAGGACTGGCCCTCGATGTACTCCATCACGATGAAGTGCCTGCCCGACTGCTCGTCCAAGCCAGAATCGAATATCTGCACGATGTTCGGGTGCACCAGGCGCGCGGCGGCCTGCGCCTCGCGCTGGAACCGCGACACGAACGTCGGGTCGTCCGCCAGATGCTCGGCCAGCAGCTTCGCGGCGACGCGTCGTTCCAGGCGCATGTCGAACGCGAGATGCACCGTCGACATCCCGCCGAAACCGAGTCTGCCCTCCAGGCGGTAGCGCCCGGCGATGATGTCGCCGTCGTTCACGTTCGCTCTCCTCGCCCTATCCACGCTGTGTGGGCGTGGGCTGAGGCGGCCGGCCTCATTTGCCGCCTTCCTGTCCGGCGCCGCCCGGTCCGACGCCACCGGATTCGCCCTGTTCGCCACCCCTGCCGTTACCACGCCCGTTACCGCCATCGGACCCCGGTGAGCCTTCGTGTTCGCCTTCTCCGGGCGCCACCGTGCCGCCTCCGTTGTCCGGCGGCGTGACAGGCGTCGTCGGCGTCGTGGGGGTACTCGTAGTGGTCGTCGTCGTCGGCGTGGTCGTGGTCGTGGTGGTAGTCGTCGTACGCGGCGTGGTCGTCGTCGCCGTCTGGGCGAGCGGCTGGGTACACAGCGCGAGCGCCCGTTCGCGCAGGTTGGAGATGCCCTGGCTGAGCCTGTTGTGCAGACCTGCGTCGATCGTGACGGGCAGCGCCGCAAAATCCTGCTCGGTCTTATTGATCGCTTCGGTCGTCGCTGTGCAGTTGCCGCCCCCGGCCTGCGCGGCCTGGGCGACCGCTTCGAAGTCGCTCTGCAGCGGCCCCGCGTTGGCGATCGGGATCAGACCCTTGCCCGAGCTTCCGCAGGAGACGAGCACGATCGCGACCGCCACCCCCAACGGTCCGGCCGCGAGCAGACGCAGACCGATCGCCCAGGACCGCTTTCGTGAGGAGCTGCGCCGGTGCATGGTCACTGACCGTACTCCAGCCGCTCGGCGAGCGAGTCCGGCAGCCGCGCCGCGCGGATCGCGGCAGCCGCGCCCGCGACGTCGTAGTCGGTGCGCTGAAACGACGCTGTCATGCCGTCGAGATCCAGCATCAGCCACGACGCGCGCGGGTCGCCGTCGCGGGGTTGACCGACGCTGCCGGGATTCAGCAGCCATTCGCCGCCGGCGATGTCCAGCTGAACGCCCTCACGTCGCGGTTCGCCGCTGGCGAGTTCTCCTTCGCGCCGCACGAACGACAGGGCCACGTGCGAATGGCCGATCAGGCAGACGCGGCTGGGCTGCCTGTCCAGGCACAGCTCCGCGAGCAGGGCGGACAGCACGTACTCCCACACGGGGTCGCGCGGGCTGGCGTGATACAGCCCGATCGGACCCTCCTGTCCCTGCGGGCGCAGACCTGCCAGGAAGTCCAGGTGCTCGGAGGCGATCACCTCCCGGGTCCACTGCGCCGCGAGACTGGCCCCGCGGGAGAACTCCTCGAAGGAGATCTCACCCGTGACGGCGAGATCGTGGTTGCCGGCCAGGCACACGGCGGCGTGCTCTGAGGCGAGCGCCACGCATGCGTCCGGCTCGGCGCCATAGCCGACCAGGTCACCGAGGCACCACAGCTCCGAGGCGTCGCTCACCGCGATTGCCTCCAGCACCGCCTCGAATGCGTGCCGATTACCGTGGATGTCGGAGATGACCGCGACCTTCATCGTCCTCCGCCGCACACCGACAGGTGCGCGATACGGCCCTACTCCTCCGCGTCCCCCGCCTCGGCGCCGCCGTACTCGGGTAGGTTCTTGATGCCCTCGCGGGTTCGCCACTTGGAGTAGTTGTCCTCCATCGCGTCGATCAGCTCGCGCATAAACCGCGGAGAGAGGTTGACTCGCGAGACGACCACGCCGGGGACCTCCTCAGACTCGACCTCGTGGTCGACGCGCGCAAACGTGACCGTGAACTCGTAGTCAGAGTGACTGACGTTCGCGAAGTTCGCGTATACACCCCCCATTATCTCGGGGGAAAGATGGATGTTTATGTGGCGCTCCGCGCCCGGGTCTTGATCGTTCACGGGCTAGTCCTTCTAGGGGGGAGGTCGGGAGGGGGGCTTGCCCCCCTCCCGCTGCAAAGTTGGATGTTTATGTGGCGCTCCGCGCCTGGGTCTTGGTCGTTCACGTAGTTAGTATCCCAATCTGTGAGTCAGATGCATGCGATGAGTGTAAGCACCCCTGTGGGCGAGCTGCGCGAGGCGGTCCTGGCGAGCGCCGCGGCGCTCGCGGTCGCCGATGGCGCCGGTGGGGGTGGTGGCCTTGGCAGGCCCGATGCGATCGTACTCGAGCGTCCGCCCAAGGCCGAGTTCGGCGACTATGCGACCAATGCGGCGCTGCTGCTCGCACCATCGCTCCGGATCCCTCCACGTGAGGTCGCCGAGCGTCTCGGCGCCGAGCTTGGGCGCCGGCTCGGGGAGCGCCTGCAGCGCTTCGAGGTCGCCGGACCGGGCTTCCTGAACCTGTTCCTGGCCGATTCCTGGCTGCACGCCGCGCTCGGTCGGGTGCTCGGTGCAGAGGAGACGTTCGGCGCCGGCGGAGCGCGACCGGCGGAGCGCATCCTCGTGGAGTTCGTCTCGGCCAACCCCACCGGACCGATGCACGTCGGTCACGCCCGCAACGCCGCCTACGGAGATTCGCTGGCGCGCGTCCTCGCCTTCCACGGGCATGAGGTGGAACGCGAGTTCTACGTCAACGACGCCGGCTCGCAGGTGCGCGCCCTCGGCGAGTCGATTCGCGCCCTCGCGCGCGGCGAAGAGGTCCCCGAGGGGGGATATCGCGGCGACTACGTCAGGGAGCTCGCCGACGAAATCAACGGCGCCGCGACGCTTGACCCCGGCGAGCTCGGAGACGCGGCGGTCGGTGTGATGATCGCCCGGATGCAATCGACGTTGCAGTCTTTCGCCGTCCGGGGCTTCGATCACTGGCAGTACGAGAGCGCGCTGCATGCGGGAGATCCGAGCCCCGTGGCGCACACGCTCGCGACCCTCCAACAGCACGGTCACACCTATCGTGACGACGGCGCCCTGTGGCTGCGCACCACCGACTACGGCGACGACAAGGATCGCGTGCTCGTGCGCTCCTCTGGCGAGCACACCTACTTCGCCTCTGACATCGCCTACCACCAGGACAAGCGCGAGCGCGGCTTCGAGCGCCAGATCGACGTGTGGGGAGCCGACCACCATGGCTACCTGCCGCGGATGCGCGCCGCCTATGCCGCCCTCGGCGGCGACCCCGAGCACCTGGAGATGCTGACCATGCAGCTCGTCCATCTCGTGCGCCGCGGGGAGCGCGCGCAGATGTCCAAGCGCGCGGGCGAGTTCGTCACGCTCGAGAACCTCGTCTCCGAGGTCGGCGTCGATGCCGCTCGCTGGTTTTTGCTGTCGCGCTCGCACGACACCACGATCGATCTCGATCTCGATCTCGCGCGCGCCCAGTCCCGCGAGAATCCCGTCTATTACGTTCAGTACGCGCATGCCCGCATCGTCTCGGTGCTCGCCCTCGCGGGCCCCGAGCGCGTGGCCGAGGCACTGCAGGACACGATGCGCGAGTTCGCCGATGCGACGGAGGATGCGGGGGCGGGGGAGGGCGCAGAAGCGCTGCACCCGTCCGAGCGCGCTCTGATCAAGCGACTGCTCGCCTTTCCCGGTGAGATATCCGAGACGGCGCAGCGGCGCGCGCCACACCGGATCGCGACCTACGCGCTGGAGCTGGCCCAGGACTACACCGCCTTTTACGAAGCCTGCCGAATCGTCGGCGTCGATAGCCCGGCGGGGCCGGCGACGGGCCGGGCGAACGTCGAATCGCTGCGGCTGGCGCTGTCGGTCGCGGCACAGCGCACGATCGCACGCTGCCTGGATCTGCTGGGGGTCACCGCGCCCCTGCAGATGTGACGCTTGGTTTGACCTACCGGCGGTCGAACCGCATCATGTCGGCGTCCAGGCGCGCTGTCTCCGCAGGGCTGAGTGTCGGGGGCACCGGCGGGTCCGACCGGCGCCGCGTGCGTCTTCGCCAGCGGGGAAGCAGCAGCGCGAGCGTCGCTGCCAGCGCAAGCACGGCCGCGAGCGGCACCAGATAGGCGGTCACGTCGAAGCCGTGCGCGCTCGGCAGTCCGAGCGCGGTCGGACCGTACTGGCTCACCAGCGCGCGTTCGATCTGCGACTCGGTCTTACCTTCGGCGATCAGCCCCCTGATAAACACCCGCTCGCGGTCGGCCTGCGGCGACTCGGCGAGGATCAGCGGGATCTTGCACGTCACGCACATCACTCTGCGTTCGATCGTCGGCAGCGACGCGCGCGGACTTGTGGCGAGGCCCGTCGCGGGGGAAAGCGTCCCGATAACGCCCATCGTGACGAGTGCTCCCAGGGTCGCGCGCGCCCTCACGAGCTGCTTTCCGCGAGCTTGATCGCGTCGTTCACGAACGCCTGGCCGATCTCGCCCCTGGAGACCGCCACGACGCCGCCGTTACGGTCGATTACGAAGCTCTCCGGGAGCTGGTCGGTGCCGTAAGCGTGCGCGAATTCGCCGGTCGTGTCGCGCAGGTTCGGGTAGGTGATGCGGTGTTCGCGCACGAACGTTCGCGAGTCGGTCGAGGCGTCGAGGTAGGTCACGCCGAGCACGGTTCCATCATGCTGCCGCAGCCGGCTCTGGGCGCGCTCCAGCAGGGGCGCCTCAGTCTGGCAGGGCACGCACCACGACGCCCAGAAGTTGAGCACGACCACCTTGCCCCTGTATGCGTCGAGCGAGTCGTCCCCTGCGCGCGGCGTGTCAGACAGCACGGGCAGCGTGCGCGCGGCCTGAGGTGCCGGGGGATGCCGGCCCTGTGCGACTGCCTCATCGAGCGTGCGACTGGCCGACTGCGTAGTTACGCCATACACGAGCAGCCCGATCAGGCAGGCGCCCGCCAGGCAGACGAGGATCGGCAGGACGCGGCTACGCACGCGCTTCAGGATAGATGGGCGGCGGTCAGGCGCGACGCGCATGCGAGCCCGAGGGCAAGCTCTCAGGGGCTAAGATTCGCCTCTGCGCGGTGGTAGCTCAGTTGGTAGAGCGCGAGCTTCCCAAGCTCGAGGTCGCGGGTTCGAGGCCCGTCCGCCGCTTTCAATCGCGCAGTGCTAAACATGGCTCTGCAGCTGCTTTAGAGGTCTTTAGAGCTTTTAGAGATCGATCGCGTGGTCGAAGTGGGCGTGGCTGACGAGCACGCCGACGACGTGGCCCGACGGTCGCAGGTAGCGCTCGTGGAGCGCCGGGTGGATCTGTGGGCACTGCTTTCGGTGACCGGTTAGGAGTTTCGTGTGGGTGGGCTAGGGTAGTCGCGTGTTTCATGCCATCGAGGAGATGCGGTGAACAGTTGGGAAATCAAGGCGCTTGACCTCAAGTCCCGCCTGCCCGAGATCCTCTCCTCGAGCGACGCTGCACGCGTGATCGCGCTCGACCTCGCGGAGGGCGAGAGCATGGCTGAGCACGAGGTTCACGAGCACACGTGGGTGCTAGTGCTTGATGGCGCGATCGAGATCACCACGGCTGCAGGCGAGCGCGCGAGCGGTGGCGTCGGGCTGCTCGTGGAGCTCGCTCCTGGTGAGCGCCACGGCGTGGTCGCGTCCTCGAAGGCGCGGCTGTTGCTGCTGCTGACCCCGTGGCCGGGTAGCGGCCATCCCGGCGCGATGACGGTCCAAGAAAAGCTCTACGTGCGACGTCACGCGGCCAAGCGAGCACCGTGAGCCCAGGTCAGGTCCCGGCCAGTCGGGGTTAGGCAGTCGAGGATCTGCGGTGGCGAGAGGCATGGATTTTCTGGACCGGTTCGGTCTCGACTGCCCGGTCCTGGCGGCGGGGGGCGTGGCCGATGCGGTGGACGTCCGACGCCTGCTTGATGCGGGCGCCGCGGCAGCTGTAGCGGGCACCCGCTTTCTGCTCACCGAGGAGTCTGCTGCTCACGGCGAGTACAAGCGCCGGGTGCTGGCGGCCGAGGAGACGCTGAGCACGATGCTGTTCGGGCTTGGCTGGCCGCTTCGCCACCGCGTGATCTCCAATGCGGCCACCGAGCGCTGGTGCCGCGCCGACGAACTCGGACCCCCATGGCTCGTTTGGCGAGTCGACTCAGTGCGCCGCCTGGGATCGGGCAGGTCGTGCCGCTCGACGTTCTGGGAACGTTGCTAAAGCACCAGCGCCCGGGACGGCCACTGTTCACACCCGGTGCCCCGCTGGCCGGGATGCCAGCGCGTACGGTCGACAGCGCGGCGCTCTATGCGGGCGACACCGTGCGTCGACTCAACGAGATCATCCCCGCCGCGGAGGCCGTCGCTCGACTCACACCAGCGTAGAGATAGTCGACAAGGGCGCATACATCCTCAATGTGGGACTCGGGGCGAAAAGCGCGCTTCGCCCTAATATTGCATGGATGCCATGCCGGGGTCGGTACTGGCTTGCGTAGTTGGCGTCGACCAATCTCCTGGATCAGCGAGCATAGGAGGATGCCATGCCGGCGATCGATCGTGTGCGCATCGTGCGCGAGACTTACGGCGCCTACGAGTCCGGCGACCGCGAAATGGTGGAGAAGCACCTGGCGGAGGACTTCAGCTTCTACAGCCCCGCCGACGTCGGAATCGACCTGTCGACCTACTGGACGCGCTGCTGGCCGAATGCGGAGATGATCGCTGCGTTCGAGTTCAAGCGGATCATCGACTGCGGCGAGGAGGTCGTGGTGACCTACGAGGCCACCAAGGCTGACGGCAAGCGCTTTCGCAACACCGAGATCCTCACCTTCGAGGGCGAGAAGATCGTCCTCGTCGAGGTGTACTTCGGCTGGAACCTCGACTGAGCCCATGGCGAAGCTGATCTACTCGGCGATCACATCGCTCGACGGCTATGTCGAGGACGCGGAGGGCAACTTCGACTGGGGCAGGCCGGACGATGAGCTGTTTGCGTTCATCAACGACCTCGAGCGGCCGATCGGCACCTACCTGTATGGGCGGCAGATGTACGAGACCGCATTTGAGCGGCAGTGCAAGCCTCGCGGAGCAGGACGAAGGGCATAAGATAGGGCTCTGCGCGGTGGCAGCTCAGTTGGTAGAGCGCGAGCTTCCCAAGCTCGAGGTTACGGGTTCGAGGCCCGTCCGCCGCTTTTGGATCGAGCGCCGTCTTGTCCCGCACGGGCCGCCATCGCCTTGCTTCTGGCGATCGGTGCCGGCGGCGCGGCCGGCTGTGGCGAAGCCACCATCCCGAGCGGACCCGTGTCCAAGGCGGCGACTGTTAAAGTGGCCGCGAGAGCGAGTCCTCCGCCGGCACATCCCCATAGTGTCGTCGCGCGAGTTGATGCCTCATCGGACGCGGTGCTCGCCGAAGGCAAGGTGCACATCGCCGCGGGGGCCCCATCCGACGCGGAAGTCCGCCGTGAGATCCAAGCCGAGCGCAAGGCCGGGATCGTGCTCCCCTCCGGGGAATCCGCCGCATCCTTCGAAAACGCGCAGTCGAGCTCCGCCGCGGCCGTCGTGCAAGCCGAAACGCCCATAGCGGCGTGGAATCCGCGATCGAAGCCGATCGCCGACTGGATCATTCCGATCCTCCAATGGGCATCTCTGCACGGTTGGACCGGGACCGTCACCAGCGGCTACAGGACCTTCTACGAACAGGCTCAGCTCAACGCGGCCGGCGCCTTCAGCGCGCTCGCTGGACGCAGCAACCACGAGAGCACCGTGTATCCCGGCGGCGCGGTTGACGTGACGAGCCCATCCCAGCTGATTGGCGTCCTGCATACGTATCCAGGGCCGGTGAAGCTGGTGGGCGGTGTCCTCGGGCCGATCGATCCCGAGCATTTCTCGGCCACCGGGGACTAGCCGGCGACGTGGCCCCTCCCCGGTCGTTTGGGCCGCTACTCCCGGTAGAACTCGATCGCGCCGGTGCTCTGTAGATCCGCGTCGAGGATCGCCTCGACGTCGATCGTCAGCTCGATCTCGTTGCTCACGACAACGCCGCCGTCGGGGATCTCGTCCTGCCAGGAGACACCCCACTCGTGGCGATCGATGCGGGTCCTGGCCTCGAACCCGATGCGGGTCAGCGTGCCCTTGTTCTCCTCGCCCACCCAGAACGGCGTCTTCCAGCTGCCGAGATACGACACGTCCATGCTTACCGTTCTCGTCACCCCGCGGATCGTCAGCTCGGCCTCGGCCTTGAACGCGATGTCCCCGACCCGCTCGGTCAACCGTCCGGCGAACTCGATCGTGGGGTGATGCTCCACGTCGAAGAAGTCGGCGCTGCGCAGGTGCGCGTCGCGTTCGGGCTCGCCGGTCCACAGTTTGCGGGCGTCGATCTTCCCCTCGAACGTGCCTTGCAGCGGTTGCTCCGGGTCGAGATGGAGCTTGCCGTGCACATCCTTGAACAGCCCGTGCACCCAGGTGACCATCATGTGGCGCGCCCGGAACCCAGCCTCGGTGTGGCCTGGCTCGAACGTCCAGCTCGGCTGTTCGCTCGTGCTTTTGCCTGACGCCTGCAGCGCGGACATGGCCTCATCCTACGCCCGTGGCGCACCGGGGCGCCGTCCGCCGCCGTTTCCGGGAGAATCCCGGCAATGCACGTCACCGCCAAGGCCGACTATGCCGTGCGCGCCGTCGTTGAGCTGGCTTCCGGCAGCAGCGACTCGCCGCGCAAGGTCGACGAAGTCGCGCAGGCCCAGGGCATTCCCGTGTCGTTCCTGGAGAACATCCTCACCCAGCTGCGTTCCGCCGGGCTCGTCCGCAGTCAGCGTGGCCCCGAGGGCGGCTACTGGCTCGCGCACCCGCCCGAGGAGGTCAACCTCGCGCAGGTCATCCGCGCGGTCGAGGGACCGCTCGTGGGCGTTCGCGGTCTGCGCCCCGAGGAGGTCACCTACGAGGGCTCGGCCGAGTCACTGCAACAGGTCTGGCTGGCGTTGCGCGCGAACCTGCGCAAAGTCCTGGAGCACGTCACGCTCGCGGACGTCGCCTCGGGGAAGCTGCCCAAGGAGATCGTCGCGCTCACGAAACAAGAGGAAGCCTGGGAAACGCGCTAGCGGTGCTCAGGCGGCGAACACGCGCGGCGCCGGCAGCCGCACGGCGAGGATCTGCCCCTCGTGCAACTCCAGCTCCTGCGCTGACTCGCGCGTGACCTGCGCCCAGATGTCCCGCCCGTCGCCGAGCTTCAGCTCGACCCGCACCTCGAACCCGAGATGCACCACGCGCTCGATCAGCGCCTCCGTGCCTTCGCCCGCGGCGGAGGGCAGGATCTGGATGTCGTGCGGGCGCAGGAACGACGCCTCGCCGAGGTGGTTGACCGGGCCGATGAACGACATCACGAACTCGTTGCGCGGGCTCTCATACAGCTCGCGCGGCGTCCCTGCCTGCTCGATACGACCCTGGTTCATGACCACGATCTGCTCGGCGACCTCCATCGCCTCCTCCTGGTCGTGGGTCACGAAGATCGTCGTCACGTGGATCTCCTCGTGCAGGTGGCGCAGCCATTCGCGCAGCTCAGCGCGCACCTGCGCGTCCAACGCGCCGAACGGCTCGTCCAGCAGCAGCACGCGTGGCTGCACCGCCAGCGCCCGGGCGAGCGCCATGCGCTGCAGCTGACCGCCCGAGAGCTGTGAGGGATACCGCTCGGCCAACCCGTCCAGCTTGACCAGCCCCAGCAGTTCGCCCACACGCTCACGAATCTCCGCCTTCGGACGTTTGCGCACGGTCAGGCCGAACGCGACGTTGTCGTGCACCGTCATATGCTTGAACGGGGCGTAGTGCTGGAACACGAACCCGACGTCGCGCGTGCGCGCGGGCGTGTCCGTCACGATCTGATCACCGATCTCGATCTCGCCGGAGTCGGGCGTCTCCAGTCCGGCGATGATCCGCAGCAACGTCGACTTGCCGCTCCCGCTCGGGCCCAGCAGCGCGGTGAGCGCGCCGTCATTGACGCGGATGCAGACGTCATCCAGTGCGACGAAATCGCCGAACTGCTTGCTCACGTTCCTTACCTCTATAGCCATCAGACAGCCGTCCTTCTGCGCGTGCGGCGCGTGAGCAGGTTCATAGCTACCAGCGTACCCAGCGCCAGCAGCGCCAGCACCACGGCGCTGGCGTAGGCGCCGGTGATGTTGAAGTTCTCGAACTGCCCTTGCACATACAGCGGCAGCGTCTGTGTCTGACCTTCGATGCGGCCGGATACGACGCTGACGGCGCCGAACTCCCCGAGCGCGCGCGCGGTCGTCAGCACCACCCCGTACACGACTCCCCACCTGATCGCCGGCAGCGTGATCCGCCGGAACGTCTGCCAGGCGCCCGCCCCGAGTGTGGCGGCGGCCTGCTCGGCGTCGGTCCCCAGCTCGCGCAGCACCGGCGCGGTCTCGCGCGCGACGAACGGCAGCGACACGACCGCGGTCGCGAGCACCATGCCGGGCACCGAGAAGATCACCTGGATACCGTGCCCGATCAGCCAGTCGCCGAACCAGCCGGTCTTGCCGTACACCAGCACCAGCGCCAGCCCGACGACCACCGGGGAGATCGCGAATGGCAGATCCACCAGCATGCCCAGCAGCGCCCTGCCTCTGAATCTGCCCCGCTCCAGCAGCAGCGCCATGCCGACCCCGAACACCGTGTTCAGCGGCACCGCGATCGCGAC
>Ga0193728_1001344_pt1 | contig 12445 bp, 14 predicted proteins | sample U1c1metaG_FD_143037 | JGI IMG/M metagenome (GOLD analysis project Ga0193728, IMG submission 143037) | Soil microbial communities from a riparian zone of the East river system, Colorado, United States - U1c1 | ecosystem: Environmental > Terrestrial > Soil > Riparian zone | place: USA: East River...
CAGGATCCGAAACGCCCTTACCGCGTCGCCGCATATTCCCAGGACCGGGGAAAAACTTGGCAGCTTGCTGTGCGGCAGCCGGGTGGCTACCGTTCCGCGGTGGTGGCGATCGATGGCGCGACGCTGGCAGCCTTAGGTCCTAGCGGCGAAGACGTCTCTGATGATTTTGGCGTTCATTGGAAGCATACGGATTCGCTCGATTTGAACGCCGCGTTCGTTCTGGGCGACCGTAATGGGTGGGCCGTAGGCGCGAAAGGCACCATTGCGGGTATGGTCAATCGCAGACAGTATTCGATTCGCAACCACGGCCCCAAGGACGATTCCCTGCTCGCATCCGCCTCTTCGATAAAATAATTGGATCGCTTTGTTGTAGACGACGTCTCATCGTGCCTCTAGTCATCTGCAGGTATCGTCACGCGCACCGTCGTGCCGCTGCTGCTGGATTCAATATCAAGCTGGCCGCCTATGGGCGTGAGTCGCTGGCGCATGCTGGGGATGCCAACTCCAAGTGCAAAGGGAATCTTCCCAGAAGGTCTCCGCTGGTCTCCGGAAATTCCGCTGCCTTTATCTTCAATCTCCAGTGTGACCTTTCCGGGAGCCCGCTCAATACGTATCTTGGCTTGGGGACTTCCCGAATGCCGCTGGATATTCGTGAGACTCTCCTGAACAACCCGGAAAAGAGCCAACTCGACATGTGGATTCATCCGTCCGAGACCCGGCGATATCTCTAGTTCAACTGCGATTCCAGTCCGCTTCGTAAAGCCGCCCACGTAGTGACGAATGGCATCCTCAAGTCCGGCCTCATCCAACATCGGCGGGTGCAACACATAAGAAAGAGTGCGGACCTCCCGGATGCAATGATTCGCCAACGCTTTGCATTGCGATGCGAGCTTGCGCAACTTCCTGCTGGATGAAGGAATGGAAATATGGAGTTGACTCAAGGCAGTTGCCAGAGCGACCAGGTCTTGGCCGGTGGAGTCGTGCAAGTCCCTGGCGATTTTTCGTCGTTCCTCGTCTTGCAAACGCAAGAGCTCACCTGTAAGTCGTCGCAACTCCTGTTCGGCCCTTTTCAGATCCTCGATGTCGTCGCTGGTTCCATACCATTTGAGGACTCTTCCCTGCCCGTCTCGCAAAGGCGCAGTGCGAACCAGGAACCAGCGATACTCTCCGTCAGCCCTCCGCAAACGCATTTCATCTTCGGAGGGTTCTCCAGCTCCCATGTCTGTGAGCCACTTTTTCAAGACTCTTGGAAGATCTTCGGGATGAACTACGCGGTTCGGGTCTTGCATCTCCTCCGCGAAAGAAAGGCCGGTATACTCCAGCCAGCGCTGATTGACGAAATCAACGACCCCATCTGACCGAACCGTCCAGGCCATGGTGGGGATTGTGTCGATAATAAGCCGAATGCGATCTTCGGCCCTTTTCAGATCTTCGATGTCGTTGCTGGTTCCATACCATTTGACGACCTTTCCCTGTTCGTCTCGCAGCGGCACGGCCCGAATTAGGAACCAGCGATACTCGCCGTCAGCCCGACGGAGACGCGCCTCTTTCTCAAAGGGTTTCTCGGCCGCCAAGGCAGCGCGCCATTCTTCCACCAAGCGGTCGTCAGGATGAAACGCATTATTCATCCAGCCCCAGCCCAGACCTTGCTCCAAGGACAGGCCCGTATATTCCCGGAAATTTCGGTTGAGAAAATCGGCCGAGCCGTCAGGATTTTTGCGCCAGACTATTGTGGGGATTGTGTCAATGATCAGCCGCAAGCGCTCTTCGATAACATTCGACGGTTCGTCGGCATCGCGGCTCATGGTCTTAGCGGCGGCACGTGCTAGATTTTCAATCGGAGGCGACTACTAGGGTCCCTGCGTATCGCCGCGCCGATGGTACTCCAATCTAGGAAAAATGGCTCGCAGTCTTGCGCAGCCGGGTCAGGTTGGTAGCTCCTTTCCTGACGCTCGATTAGCCATTTCAAAACTGACCAACCAGAACTGACGAAGCGTTGACAACGACGTGATTTGCCTAAGGATGAGGAGTTACCGCCCTTGATTCGGGCTTTTGCCTGGAAGTACTAACAATGTCCGCTGGCGGGACAGCAGCTGCGCAAAGTGCTTCAGAAAGTTCCGAAGAGCGCTATTGCAGCTCCACAATTTTGCATTGAAAATTGTCAGTCATCATCGTCTTAGCGGTCACGGCGATAGTGCCCGCAGACGCTCGGTCCCTTTTACTTCGGCGGCTGTCCAGGTGGGTTTTCGCTTGTGGGCGGCACAATCCCCTTCAGTCGCAAATAGGTCACCATGTTCCCATAGTGCTCATCCGTGTGCCCCGTATTGATCGAGAACACGGTGAGCTTCGCGAGGTCGAAGTTCATGAATTTCACCATCTGGCTGCCTTTTGCGTCGGTCATGCTGTCAAACGCCTTGTTGCAGTATGCAACTGCGTCCTTGAGCGCAGCCACAAGATCGGCCTTTGAGGTCTTCGTTTTTTCAATGTCCTTCGCTGGTGTTGCTTCGCCGGTGGCTAGCGAGCAGAACATGTACGAAGCGTCCGCCACATGCCCAACCAGCTGCCCAAAACTGCGAACCTCCGGTGTCGGCTTGAAGGAGTAGTTTTCTTCCGGCATTTTCTGCGCCGCACCGACGACCGCGTTGCTCACAAATGAGTAGAAACCTTTTTCGCTCGCAGTAATCGGGTTGGCTGGCGGAGCGGACTGAGCCGGTGCCTGAGCCGGTGTCTTGTCCTGCCCGATTAGAGCAACGGGAACCACCATCAATGCAGCAAACACAAAACAGCGTCTTTTGTTCATAGTCATAAGGAACTCCCTCCGAATACCTCGCAATCTACTACGAATGAAGTGTGAAATTGTTACGAAATATCTGCGATCATTCTGCACTGAACGACAGAAGGTGGCGAAAGCCATAACGAAGAATTCGCGCCGGCGCCGTCGGCCCTTCCCAGCCGTTCCTTTAGCTGAATCCTGATAGTCGATTATTCCGAAGCCAGGGCGAACAGCAAAACTGCAAACCGCCTCGTTGACAACCGTGTAAATTGGCTTAGGATGAGGAGTTACCGCCCTTGATTCGCACACTTGTTTGGATGAACTAGAGATGTCCACCAACGGCACAGCTACGCAAAGTGCTTCTGAAAATAGCGAAGAGGGCTATTACCGCATCGGCGAGGTCAGCCGCCTTACGGACGTAAAGCCCTTCGTGCTGCGTTACTGGGAGAGCGAATTCCCCATGCTCGATCCGGTGAAGAGTCCCAGCGGGCACCGGCTGTACCGTCAGGAAGATCTGGACATGGTGTTCAAGATCAAGCGCCTGCTGTACGACGAAGGCTTCACCACCGAAGGGGCCCGCCGGCACCTGCGCGAACAAGCCGGCATGGATAACGGAGCGGGGGGCGGCTTCGCGCCTGCTGAAGATACTCCGCAAATTCTCAGCCGAAAAATGTTGCTCGATCTTCGCGATACGCTGCGCGCTTTCTTGACGCTTCTTGAAGGCCGATGATAGCCTTGAGCTCCCAGGCTACGACAAATCATTTCCAACCGGTCGGGACGTAGCGAAGCCTGGTATCGCGCACCCTTGGGGTGGGTGAGGTCGCTGGTTCGAATCCAGTCGTCCCGACCATTCTCGTTCGGAATCCTCCGAAATTATCACTTCTTTAAAGCTTCCGGCATCCTCGCCTTCTTTGATAACTTGGGCGGCTAACCATCGCACAGGATCAACGCGGCGCTAACGAATTCAGTTTAGCTGCCCAGTCTCCAGCTTCACCGCAATTCGACGAGGATGGGAGCGTGGTCGGAGGGCTTTTCTTTGCCGCGTGGGCCTTTGTCGATCTCGCAAGACACCAACCTTTTTGCAATTTGTGGCGACAATAGGAAATGATCGATGCGGATGCCGCGATTATTTGCGAAGGCTTGGCGGAAATAATCCCAAAATGTGAACTGGCCGGTTTCGCCCGGATGCAGTGTGCGGAAGGCATCGGTGTAGCCCAGTTGCAGCATGGCCCGGTAACGCGCGCGCGGCTCCGGCTGAAACAGCGCGTCGTGCATCCAGGACGAAGGTTTGTGGCAATCGATGTTCTCGGGAATCACATTAAAGTCGCCGCCGATAATCACCGGAACATTTTTCTTTTTCCACGCGACCATCTCGTTGAGCAATCGATCCATCCACGCCAGCTTGTACGCGAAATTCACGCTGCTTGGAGGATTTCCATTGGGGAGATAAATATTTACGATGCGAGTGTCGGCGATGGTGGTTTCCAGAAAGCGCGCGTGACTGTCGGCCTCATCGCCGGCCAGCGCCTTGTTGATGGTCTCGATGGGCAGGCGCGAGAGGATGGCCACGCCGTTGTAGGCTTTCTGCGTAACCGCCACGCTTTCGTAACCCAATTGCCTGAACGCGGCGTCCGGAAATTCCGCCCCTTTCAATTCCTGCAACAGCAGTACGTCCGGCGCGTTGGCGGTGAGGCATGCAGTGACATGGTCGATTCGCGCGCGTATTGAATTAACGTTCCAACTGGCGATTTTCAGGGCATACTCCGATTCAGTTACGAAGATTATCTTTGGGACGGTCTATGAGCGAAATTTGCGTGCACTGTTATTCAGGCTATCGCGCCGACCAGCGTCCCTCGCACTTTGTTCTCCGCGATAGAGAATACCTCGTCCACGAACTCGACGACCAATGGTACTCGCCCGACGCGACCTATTTCCGAGTGCGCGACGACGACGGAAACTACTACGTGCTGCGCCATGATGAAGCCCAGGATTCTTGGACGCTCGACGGCTACCGCCAAGCAAGAGCGCAATAGCGCCATCCTTTTGTAAAAGCCGCCATATACAGCGTTGTGAAGCAAAATTACCTGCAATCCATGATGGATCGAGGCCTCCGCTTGCGACATTATGTCCGGGATTAAGTCAGGTGGTTTTGAGTACACCGTGCATGCGCCCGGTTTTAAATCTGTTGGCGCGTAGCGCGGCTGCAAGGATCGACTTACTATGCCGGCCATTGTCAAACCCAAATCCATCAGCTGGAGGGAAGTACTGAAGCGCACCTGGAAAGAAGCGGACGAAGACGATGTGTTCGGACGCTCCGCGCAGCTGGCTTACTATTTTTTTCTGGCGTTGTTTCCCCTGTTGATTTGCGTTATCGCGGTGATGGGAGTCTTCGCCGGGAAAGGAGCGCACGTTCAAGACGCGGTGCTTAATTTTCTTGCGAGCGTACTTCCGGGCTCAGCTTCCACGTTAGTACAGAAAACCCTCACCGAGGTTGACCAGGGACATGCCGCATCAAAATTGTCGATCGGGCTGGTTTTTTCGCTGTGGTCTGCTTCCGCGGGAATGTCGGCGATCATGGACACGTTGAACGCGGAATACGAAGTTCATGAGGGGCGATCCTTTATAAAAAGGAACGCGGTCGCTCTGGGACTCACGCTGGCGGTCGCGATTCTGCTGATCGCCGCAGTGGCCATTGTGCTTGCCGGCGGGCCCACGGCAGAGGCGTTTTCGGGCGGCATCGTGAGGATGGCCATCAAAATACTGCAGTGGCCAGTGGCCATTGCGCTGGTGCTGCTCGGTTTTGCTTTGGTGTATTTTTTCGCCCCTGACGTGAAGGGGCAAAAGTGGCATTGGATCACGCCCGGAGCCATCTCCGGAGTAGCTTTATGGCTGGCAGTATCCTTTGCGCTGAAAGCGTATCTGCACTTTTTTGACCGGTACAGCGCCACCTATGGATCGCTGGGCGCGGCCATCGTTCTGTTGCTGTGGTTTTACGTGTCCGGCGCTTCGTTATTATTCGGCGCGGAAATTAATTCGGTGATTGAGGATGCCGCGGCTGCTGAAGGCGAACCGGAGGCCAAGCAGAAAGGCGAGAAAGCGCCGAATATGCCGGACCCCCAGACCAGAGCGGACAAGGCCAGTCGCGCCTCGGCCTGAAATATTCCAACCAGGCATGCAGCCAGGTCCGTTTGGGTAATGGTCAGCCTGAATCGTGAGGTTGAACTGCGGATCTACCGAGCTACGCTTCTGGAGCAGTTTCCTTCGGATCGGCTTCCACCGTGACTTCCACGTGGGCACCCGGTTTCATCTTAACAGCGTTGCCTTTATCGTCTTCCAGGGCATTTTCGATACGAATCTCGCGATACAGGTGATCGGCGCCCTCAATGGCGATCTCTGCCATTTCCGGCTCGTGCGGCACGCGCGGGGTGATGATTTTTTGCACAACTCCGGGTTTGGTGGTCTTCGGTTTCTTGCTCATATGGCCTCGGGCTGTTTCCGAACTGTTTTACCGAACTATTGCTGCCGAACTGCTCCGAACTATCGGTATCTTAGCATGGTTTTTTCCGAGGTAAACCGGCATTTCCGGAAGGAGCAACAGGCAACTAGGAGCCCTAATCCAGGCACCTTTTGATTGATTTGCGATAGGTGGTTCTGGCCGGAATTCGCCCCCTTTGGCCTCCTCGGTGCTCTCTCCGATAAGCCTCAAGGCCGCAGCAGCTTTTGGTGCGACCGCTTGCCCATCCATTCTTGGTAAAGCTGAACGTTGAGCGGAGTATTTTTGCCGCGCAACTGTTTGAGGAAGGCCAAGCGCGCTTTGGCTTCGGGTGCTGAGGTTTTGACCCCGGCGTCAGACTTTCGCTTCAGAACTTCGATTCCGATATCGGGCGCCTGCACCCGCGGGCGGTCACTGAGAAAATCGCCAAATGCGACAGCCGCGGAGATTTTAAAAGGTGATTTGAAATCCTTGCGAGCCGCGGCGATGCGCTTTTTCAGCTCGGCTAACGCGGCAGCAACGCGCTCGGGAGTATAGTGCGGCAACTTCGATCCTGAAACGGTTTGCCCCGCAGGGGTTGTGAACCACTCACGCGCGCCTTCCGCGGCTTTTACATAACCTTGCATTTCCATGATGGTGATTACCTTGGCGGCGTCGCTGGTGGGAATGCCCAGCGTTTCGGCAAGGTCGCGAGTCGTCCAGTTCAACAGCCCTCTTGTGTCTTTGAGAAAACTCATCACCGCTAATGCCGAAACTGACGGCATGACTTCACGCGGCGGTTTTGACTTGCTGGTAGCCATAATGATTGGTGAAGTGCGGTTGCAAAACTTTACTAATTGGCGGTTCGCAAATCTTCAGCGGAAATGAAAAAGATTTTTTGCCACAAACCACAAATTAGCGGGGCGCTCCGCCAATCGCCGGACAAACCATGTGTACCAATGGCTGCCGTACGACACCAACACTTTTGAAGTGTAACCCTCGCGCGCCAAACGCTCCTGCTCGCCGCTCTGGATGCCGTAAAGCATCTGCACTTCCAGGCCATTCTTCGGAAGGCCGTTGGTCGTAGCGAATTCCGAAATTCGCCGCAACAATACCATGTCGTGCGTGCCAAACGCCGCGCGGATTCTCGGCTCGGCCTTTTTTGCCAGCAGCATTTCTTTGGCGAGCGAGAAATAATTTTCATCCACGCGCGACTTTTCCGGGAAGGCAATCTCAGCAGGCTCGCTGTAGGCCCCTTTTACCAGCCGGATCGATGCCCGCAACGGAAGCAGGCGCGCCAGATCGTCTCGTGTACGATGCAAGTAAGCTTGCAGGCACACACCCACGCTGGGAAACTCCCCGAGCGCGCGTCGGTAAAGTTGCAGCGTGGTATCCACGTAGTTGCTGGCCTCCATGTCGATCCACACTATGCGACGGGGATCTTCCTGCTCAATGATAGTTTTCAAATTGCTGTAACAAAGTTCGGGAGACAGGTCGAGGCCCAGTTGCGTGGGTTTCACCGATATTTCGGCATCCAGCTGCTTTTCCTTTACGCTACGCAAAACTTCCAGGTAATGCTCGGTCACGCTCCGCGCTTCCGCTTGATCTGTTACGTTCTCTCCCAGGCGCGTGAAGATCGCTCCAATATTTTTTGCCTGCAAACGCTGCGCGGCGGCCAGCGCGTCGCTGAGTACTTCCCCGGGCATGAAGCGCGAAACGGTGCGGCGCACAAATTTATGTCTGGCGGCGTGGTCGCGCAGCCAGGCGTTCCGCGAAGCAGCCAGCAAGATGGAGCGGGCAGGATTCATTTCACGAGCACAGATGATATTTCAAATATTGAGAAGTCGCAGCGAAAGTCCCGCCAACGCTCCGCCCACTAGCGGCCCGATGATGGGCACCGGAGCGTAGCTCCAATCGGACGCGCCTTTGCCAGGGATCGGCAAAATCGCATGAGCGATGCGCGGCCCCAAATCACGCGCGGGATTGATGGCATAGCCAGTGGAGCCGCCCAGAGAAAGCCCAACTCCCCACACCAAGCTGGAGACAAGATATACGGCCAAAAATCCTGGCGCCGGGCCATTGGCAAACACCAACCGCGAATAAATCGCGCCGATTACAAATATCAAAACGAACGTGGCAATGATTTCGCTCAACAGGTTCGGCAAAAAGCTACGAATCGCCGGTGAGGTGCAAAAGCACGCCAGCTTGGTGGAAGCATCCGGCGTCTCGCGCCAGTGTGGAAGATATTGCAGCCAGACCAGTGCAGCACCCGCGATTCCGCCAAGCAGTTGCACCACAAAAAAAGGCAGCAGCTTGCTGTAGATTCCCGTGCGCACCGCGAGGCCTAAGGTGACCGCGGGATTCAAGTTTGCTTCGCCGCCGCAAGCAAGTGCCGTGAATACTCCGGCCATTACTGCAAAGGCCCAGCCCGCGGTGATAACCATCCAACCGCTGCCCTCCGCTTTCGAACGCTTCAGAAGCACCGCGGCAACCACACCATCGCCCAGTAAAATCATAATCAGGGTGCCAAGAAATTCGCCCAGCAGTGGCGATGGCATGGTCATCGAATCTCCTTGTCCTCTTCAAATCGAATCTACGAATCAGCCCAGTCCAATGAGCGAACCACGGCCTTTTTCCATTGCCGGTAAAGTTGTTCGCGACTCGCTTCGTCCAGTCTTGGTTTCCAGGTGCGCGCCACGGCCCAGTTGGCGCGTAGCTCTTCAAGCCCCGAAAAAAACTTCACCGCCAGCCCCGCGGCGTAAGCGGCGCCCAGCGCGGTGGTTTCTTGAATCACCGGACGTAAAACTTCGCGATGCAAAATATCAGCCTGGAACTGCATCAACAATTCATCGGCCACCATGCCGCCATCCACACGCAAATTGGCGAGCGAAATTCCGGCATCCCTTTCCATCGCTTCCACCACTTCACGCGTTTGATAAGCGGTGGCTTCCAGCACGGCCCGCGCCAGGTGCCCTTTATTCGCGTAACGCGTGAGCCCGGCAATGACGCCCCGCGCATTTTCTTTCCAGTGCGGAGCGTACAATCCAGAGAAAGCAGGCACAAAATAAACTCCGCCATTATCATTCACGGTGCGCGCTAAAGTTTCCACATCTTCGCTGCGTTGGATTAAACCAAGATTGTCGCGCAGCCATTGCACCAGCGCGCCGGCAATGGCCACGCTGCCTTCCAGCGCGTAATGCGCAGCCTGGCTGCCAAATTTATAAGCTACGGTTGTAAGTAGGCCACATTTGCTGGGCACCATGCGTTCGCCGGTGTTCATCAGAAGAAAACAACCCGTGCCGTACGTATTTTTCACCTCGCCGGGTTGGAAACAAGCTTGTCCGACGAGCGCCGCTTGCTGATCGCCAAGAACGCCGGCGATGGGCACGCCTTTGATTTCGCTGATCGCGGCCTCTGCGTAAATTTCGCTACTGGAACAAACTCGCGGCAGCATCGCGCGTGGAATGTCAAACGCGGTAAACAGCTCGGGATCCCAATCCAGCAATTGCAAATTAAAAAGTTGCGTGCGGCTTGCGTTGGTTACATCGGTGACGTGCACGCCGCCCGCTGGGCCGCCGGTAAGATTCCAGACCAGGAACGTGTCTATGTTTCCGAAGAGCAACTCGCCCGCAGCCCGCGCGCGCCCGGAACATTTGCCAGCAGCCACCTGATTTTCAGCGCGCTGAAATAGGTGCTGAGCGGCAAACCCGTTTGCGCGCGAAAACGATCCTGCCCACCCTCGGTGGCGAATCGCGCCACGTCTTCGGACACCCGGGTGTCCTGCCAGACGATCGCGTTGGCAATGGGCTCGCCGCTTCTTGGGTCCCACACCACCGCGGTTTCGCGTTGATTGGTTATGCCAATGGCCGCCAGGTCCGCAGCCTGCAGTCCACGCTGCGCCAACCCTTCCGCGATCACCTCGCGTGTGCGCCGCAGAATTTCCAGCGCATCGTGCTCCACCCAGCCGGGCCGCGGGAAAATCTGCTCGTGTTCTGCCTGCGCCAGCGCCACCACCCGCGCGCTTTTGTCGAACACCATGAAGCGCGTGCTGCTGGTGCCTTGATCAATCGCGCCAATGTAACTTTTCAAGAGAAGGGCTCCCGGGCAGGCGTTGTGGCGGGGGGCATTTCAGCACACTTCCCGCGAGATGCCAACCCTGTAAGCCCCAGCGCCGCAAGCTATTTATGCAAGAAAATCTACACGTTTCGTGGTTTGTTTTCGCTCAAAACGCGGCAGATGTCTATTCGCGTACTTCGCGCATCTAATGCACTAGACGGAAGAAAGAGTGACGAAAATGAAAACGATGCATAAGCAAGGAACCGGTATTTTGCTGGCTGCCGCGATACTGATGGCTGGCTTTACGGCTTCCACAATTCGTGCTGCCGAACCGGTTACCACCACGGTCACCGCGGTAGGCAAGAAAAACACCCAACCGCCACTGATAAAAAAGGAAGATGTCGAGCTATACAAAGGCAAGGAACGCTTGCAGGTGGCCGACTGGCGCAAGGGGGAAACCCTTTTTCTGGCCGTGCTGATCGATGATTCGCTGGAACAGAATATCGCCTCGCAATGGAGCGACCTGAAAGCGTTCATGATGGCCCAGCCGCAGACCACGTATATCGGCGTTTTTTACGGACGCAACGGCGCAGCCATGGTGGTTCAGGATTTCACCAAGGATCACGCTCTCGCAGCGAAAGCCTTGCGTATTCCTTATGGCGGATTTGGCGCATTTTCCAGCCCTTATCTGGAGCTGCAGGACTTGATCAAGCGATTGCCGGGCGCAGGGGAACGCCGCTCCATCATGATGATTACTTCGGGCATTGATTATTTTCGTGGCAATTTTGGGCCTATCAGCCCAGACGTGGATCCGACCATCGAAAACGCGCAGAAAGCCAATATTAATATTTGGACCGTGTACGCTCCCGATGCCGGACATGGCGGGCGTGGCTTTTTCCGCGTGAATAACGCGCAATCGGAATTAAGCGAGGTTTCGGAAGAAACTGGCGCGGAATCTTACTTCCTGGGTTTCGGGCCTCCGGTCACGCTGAAACCCTATTTTGATGAGATTTTTGCGCATCTCAACAATCAGTATCTGCTCACTTTTGAAGATAACGGCGGGAAAAAGGGACGATTCGAACGTATCCGCGTGACCACCGAAATTTCGGGGGTGGAGTTCATGACTCCTTCCGGAGTTTTTCTGCCGAAGGAATAACCTAGTAATCCACGAATGCAAAAGGCGCGAGTTTCAGCTCGCGCCTTTTTTAATTGGCCCGTTTACCGAGGGCGCATCCTCTTGCCCGCGCGAATACAGATTTTCGAAATGATTTGATTTGACCGTCTTACCCGAAGAACCGCGTGGGTTAAGGAAGTGCGAAACCTGGACGTCGCAGGGCTTTCCGGTCGAATGTCAGCGTGGAGGAGCAACCCATCCTGGCACCTAGTGCTGAGATTACGGCGTCGGCGAACGAGCCGCGTCCTTCCTTCAGCGTGATCATGGCGGTGAAAACCTCTTGCTCGTTCTCTACAACGAGCACATCTGTTTGCAACACGCGTTCGATGGCACCGACAATTTGGTGGGGTCTTAGCCTATAAGCGCGCTCAAGAACCCACACGATCTCGACCATCGCCACAATGCTGACGAAGCCGGGCTTTTCCTCAGTTAGCCGCCGCTCGACGATCTCCCGTGCCTTAGCCGACTGTAGCGGTTCGTCTTGGGTGAGGTAGCGAACGACAATGTTCGTGTCGAGCCCGATCACCGGCCGGCACCTTCGGCAGCAGCCTCGGTCATCTCATCGATTGTCACCGGCCGCCGACGTCTGGATTTAATCATGCCGCGTAGGGCGTCCGCAGAGAGTTTCGGCAAGAGAACCACGGTGCCATCGGGATGCACAAAGAACTTGACCCGATCTCCGGGTTTCAACCCTAGATGTTCGCGAATAGCCTTGGGGATTGTAGCCTGACCCTTGACGGTAATCGCTGACTCCACGCAACGCCTCCATTACCTTTGCATAAATGTAATACCATACGCAGATGAGGTGCGCAATAGAGAGTGGAGTCAACTCGCTGCATACGGCCCACTGACGGAAGCGAGAGATCGAGCGGCACGACAACCTAACCGGGAGACAGAACAATCTCGGTGGAGCAGGACCGCTTCGAATTTAGCTCGTCCTGGTCGCCGTCAGACAGCCTAATCGTCAGCG
>Ga0193728_1001345_pt1 | contig 12444 bp, 8 predicted proteins | sample U1c1metaG_FD_143037 | JGI IMG/M metagenome (GOLD analysis project Ga0193728, IMG submission 143037) | Soil microbial communities from a riparian zone of the East river system, Colorado, United States - U1c1 | ecosystem: Environmental > Terrestrial > Soil > Riparian zone | place: USA: East River...
GGCGAACTGCCGTCGGACCGGTCCTCCGGGCCAGAATCGGGCTGGTCCGGAGCGCCCCCCCAGGACGTGTCGTCGGTCATCTGCGCTCCCTGGCGGCTACTGGGTGGCCGCCGTTTCTGTTAGCGGGCCCGCGTTCGGCGCCGGCCCGGCCCAATACTTCCACGCGGATGGACCCGTAAGCGGGACAAGCGTCATTAGGAACCCGACGATTCATCGCGAACCGCCCAGGCGGTCCGGGCACCCAGCCTCGCGGCCGGGCGGGCCCGGGGCCGTCGCCTACGGGGCGCTCGGCGCTGGCGCTGCATAGCGTAACTCCGTTCGAGCGGGGCGAGGGGACCCGAACGCTCCTCGATGGGCAGCAGGGCGGCGAGCTGGTCGGCGGGCGGGGAAGTGTGCCAGGAGGATGCGGCTCGTGGTCGCCGGCTCGCCAACCTGCGCCCGCTGACGCACACTCGTGGGGTGAACATCCCCGCACTGCGCTGGCTTGATCCGCCCGCCGGGCCCGCCCTCGAACTGCTGGACCAGACCCGGCTCCCGGCCCAGGAGTCCGTCGTGCGGTGCGCAGATGTCCCTACCCTGGTGGACGCGATCCAGCGACTGGTGGTTCGCGGCGCGCCGCTGCTCGGCGTGGCCGGGGCCTACGGCGTGGCGCTTGCGGCGCTGCGCGGGGACGATGTGCCCGCGGCGGCGGCCGCGATCGCCGGTGCCCGCCCGACGGCGGTCAACCTCGCCTGGGGGGCGGGGCGGGCGCTGGCGGCGTACGAGCGGGCCGCAGGCCGCCCGGGCGCCGGGCCGGGCGGGCTGGCCGCGCTGGCCGAGGCGCGCGCCATCGCGGCCGAGGACGCGGCGGCCAGTGCCGCCATCGCCGCCCACGGCCTGGAGCTGGTGCCGCCGGGCGCCCGGATCCTGACCCACTGCAACACCGGCGCCCTGGTGTCGGCCGGGGAGGGCACCGCGTTCGCGGTCGTCCTGGCCGCGCACCGGGCCGGGCGGCTGGCCCGGCTGTGGGTGGACGAGACCCGGCCGCTGCTGCAGGGCGCCCGGCTGACCGCCTACGAGGCCGCCCGCGCCGGGATCGACCACGCCGTGCTGGCCGACGGCGCCGCCGCCTCGCTCATGGCCGCGGGGCAGGTTGACCTCGTGATCACCGGGGCCGACCGGATCGCGGCCGACGGGAGCGTGGCCAACAAGGTCGGAACCTACGGCCTGGCGGTGCTGGCCCGCCACCACGATGTTCCGTTCGTGGTGGCCGCGCCGGTGTCGACGGTGGACCTCAGTACCCCCGACGGCGCCGCGATTCCGGTCGAGCAGCGATCGCCGCAGGAGGTGACCATGATGGCCGGCCAACTCGTCGCGCCGGCCGCGACGGCCGCCTATAATCCGGCCTTCGACGTGACGCCGCCGTCCCTGATTACCGCCATCGTCACAGAACGAGGGGTCCTCAAGCCGGTAACTGCAGGTAACCTGCGAGACCTGGGCGCGGGACAAGAGCAAATCTGCCGGTCCTGGGCCGCCGCCGACGTGGAACGATGAGGAATATGAAAGGTCGCGTGCTGGTCGTCGATGACGACGCCGCTCTTGCCGAGATGCTGGGCATTGTCTTGCGGGGCGAGGGATTTGAGCCCACGTTCGTCGCCGACGGGGACAAGGCCATGGAGGCGTTCCGGGACTCGAAACCGGACCTCGTGCTGCTCGACTTGATGCTGCCCGGCATGGACGGCATCGACGTGTGCCGCCAGATTCGCGCCGAGTCGGGCGTGCCGATCGTGATGCTCACCGCCAAGAGCGACACCGTGGACGTCGTGCTGGGCCTGGAATCCGGGGCCGACGACTACATCGTGAAGCCGTTCCAGTCGAAGGTGCTGATCGCGCGGGTGCGGGCGCGGCTGCGCCGGACCGACGACCCGGCTCCGGAGATGCTGACCATCGGCGACGTCACCATAGACGTGGCCGGTCATGCGGTGCGGCGGGCCGGCGAGCCGATCAGCCTCACGCCGCTGGAATTCGACCTGCTGGTCGCGCTGGCCCGCAAGCCCCGCCAGGTATTCACCCGGGAGGTTTTGCTGGAGCAGGTCTGGGGCTACCGGCACGCGGCTGACACCCGGCTGGTGAACGTGCACGTCCAGCGGCTGCGGGCGAAGATCGAGAAGGACCCGGAGCGGCCCGAGATCGTCGTCACGGTGCGTGGCGTGGGCTATAAGGCGGGACCGGGATAACTTCCACGCGGGGAAAGGCGATGAGAGGGGCAGTCGTCGGCGCGCACGCAGCCGAGTGGCGCGGCCGCGCGGCCGCCGGGTACGCGCTGGCCCGGGCCCGGTGGCTGGTCCGGCTGGCGTTCCGGCTGCGCCGCCGCGGGCGGCGGATCGTCGTGCGCCTGGTCGACCGGTGGCGCCGGTCCCTGCAGCTGCGCGTGATCACCGCCACCTTCCTGGTGTCCTGCCTGGTCGTGATCGTGCTGGGCTTCGTGCTCATGCAGGAGATCGCGCAGAACATCATCACCGGCAAGGAGAAGTCCGCCGCCAATGTCGCCGCGGTCGGCCTGGCCACCGCGCAGAACTGGCCCGGCGTGTCGCAGCCGGCGCCCGGCCCCGGGGCGGGCCAGCTCACGGTCGGCATCGCCAAGCGGCTGGAGTCGGGGGCCAGCAGCTCGGGGACGGACTTCGCGCTCATCGTGACCCTGCGGCCCTCGGACGAGGGGGCTCCGGCCTTCACCCGCGGGGCGGCCTTCGGGTTCGCCGTGCCCGCGCCGGCCCCCCCGGCCAGCCTGGTCGCGCGGGTCGAGCAGCGGAGGAACAGCCCCAGCCAGATGGAGTTCGTGCCGGCCGAGATGAAGCTGGCCGGGCAGCCGCGGACGCCGGGCCTGGTCTTCGGCGCCCCCTTCGGCGCCGGAGCCGCTTATGAGCTGTACTACTACTTCCCGCTGACCGACGAGCAGGCCAGCCTGGGCCAGGCCCAGCGGACTCTGCTGCTGGTCGGGTTGGCCGTCGTGGTCTTGCTGGCCGGGATTGCCTGGCTGGTGACCAGGTGGGTGGTGATCCCGGTCCGGCTGGCCGCGCACGGCGCCCTGCGGCTGTCGACGGGGCAGCTGGACCAGCGGATGGCCGTCCGCGGCTCGGATGAGCTGGCCGCGCTGGCGACGTCGTTCAACCAGATGGCCGCCAGCCTGCAGGACAAGCTCCGCGAGCTGGAGGACCTGTCCCAGGTGCAGCGGCAGTTCGTCTCGGACGTGTCGCACGAGCTGCGCACGCCGCTGACCACGATCATGTTCGCAGCCGACGTCCTGTTCGCCGCCCGCGAGGACCTGAGCGCGGCCCCGGCCCGGTCGGCCGAGCTGCTGCAAAGCCAGCTGGAGCGGTTCGAGGAGCTGCTCACCGACCTGCTGGAGATCAGCCGCTACGACGCGAACGCGGCCACGCTCGATCCCGAGCCCGTGGACATCTGCGATGTCGCCCGGCAGTCGGCGGACGTGGCCCAGCAGCTCGCCGAGCGCCGCGGCACCAAGATCGAGTTCCGGCTGCCCGCCGAGCCGTGCATCGCGGAGATGGATCGCCGGCGGGTCGAGCGGATCCTGCGCAACCTGCTGGTGAACGCCGTGGAGCACGGCGAGAACCGGGAGGCCATCGTGACCGTGGCCGCGGACTCCGGCGCCGTCGCGGTGGTGGTGCGCGACTTCGGCGTAGGCCTGCGGCCGGGTGAGGAGCAGCTGGTCTTCGACCGGTTCTGGCGGGCCGACCCGGCCCGGGCCCGGACCACGGGCGGGACCGGCCTCGGACTGTCCATCGCCCTGGAGGACGCGCGGCTGCACGGCGGCTGGCTGGAGGCCTGGGGCGAGCCGGGCCGCGGCTCGGCCTTCCGGCTAACGCTGCCGCGACTGGCGGGCGAGGAGCTCGTCGGCTCGCCGCTGCCGCTGGCCCCGATCCAGGCCGACCTGGACGCGGTGGTCGTCGGCCTGCCGTCGGGCCCGGGCCTGGACGATCCCGGCCCGGCCGACGCGCCGGCGCCTGACCCGGCTGACGCTGACCGCGCTGACGTCGGCCCGGCGGGCGCTGCCCCGGCCGGCGCTGCCCCGGCCGGCACTGTCCCGGCCGGCACTGTCCCGGACCGGGCGAGCGAGGTCTCCGCGCGTGGCTAGGCGGCCGGTGCTCCGGCTGGCCGGCGTGGCGGCCGCCGCGGCGGTGCTCGCGGCCGGCTGTGCCACGGTGCCGACCGTCGGCCAGCCCCGGACCGTCATCGGTGCGACCGGCCAGAACCCGCAGTTCGTGCAGCCGATCCCGCCCGTGCCGCAGCCCCGCTGGGACGCGGAATCCATCGTGCTGGGCTTCGTGGCCGCCAGCGCCAGCTTCGCCGGCCACCACGCCGCGGCCCAGCAGTTCCTCACGCCCGGCGCGCGCCAGAGGTACCGGCTGGGCAGCTGGCCCATCGCGGTGGTGAAAGGGCCGCTGGGCGTGACCACGAGCAAGACCGGGCCGAACACCACGCAGGTCACCCTGCCGACGAAGCAGCTGGCGACGATCACTGACATCGGCCAGGAGGTGTACAAGCCGACCTCGGGCGAGTACACGTTCACGGTGGTCAAGACCGGCGGCCAGTCGCGCATCAGTCACGTGTCGTCCCCGGCCCTGCTGCTCACCCAGGACTCCTTCATGGATGTCTACCAGCCCCGGAACCTGTACTTCTGGTCTCCGACGTACCTGAAGCTGGTGCCGGAGCCGGTGTTCGCCCCTCAGCAGGACACCTACGCCGCCGCGGCCGCCAGCCTCGTGAACGCACTGCTGCGGACCAACCAGGACCGGGGGGACAACCAGCGCGACCGGACCTGGCTGGCCGGCGCGACCAAGACGGCCTTCCGGCCCGGCACGACCCTGATCGGGAAAAAGGTGACCATCGCGGGCCAGACCGCGACCGTCAACCTGGGCGGCGCCGCGGCCAGGGCCAGCTCGATGGAGCTGGCACGCATGGCCCAGCAGATCGTCACCACGCTCACCAGCACCTCCTACGGTGCGCCGGCCATCGCCCGGCACGTCGACCTGCTGGTCAACGGCCAGCTGGTGGACAGCAACGAGCAGCCCAGCCTGCCCGGCGCCGCGCCCGCCAGCGGCCTGCTGTACTACCTGGCCAGCAACGGCACCGTGAGCGTGTGGAAAGGCCAGAACAGCAAATCCATCCGAAACTCGGTCGGCCGGGGCCAGATCCCGTTCACTGAGCTGGCGGTCCTGACCGAGCCCACGGAGGCGACCCGGCTGTTCGCGGGCGCCGTCAGCAGCGGCCGGGGCTGCACCGTCTACCACGGCACGCTCCTGGGCATCACTCCGCTCACGCCCACCAGCCTGCCCGATCCGCTTTCCGGGCCGTGCACGTCGGTCAGCTGGGACAGCCAGGGCGATATCTGGGCCGTGACGGCGCGCGGCATCTGGGTGCTGCCGCCCGGCAAGCAGCACTTCGTGTCAGTCACCAGCGAGGACGGCGGCAGCCTGCCGCTGCTGCCCGGCGGCAGCCCGGCGGGGTACCACGTGCTCTCGGTCCGGGTCGCGCCGGACGCGGTGCGGGTCGCGATGCTCGTCCAGGTGGACGGCTCGGCCTCGAAGCCGGGCCCGAAGGAGGTCGTGATGGCGGCCGTCACCCGGACGCCGCAGGGGCAGTTTGTGCTCGGCTCGACGGTCGCGGTCGGACCCACCCTCGCCGGCCCGTCCGCGCTCGACTGGCTCGATGCTGATGACCTGGTCGTGCTCGCGGGCTCGGAGCTCTACTCGGTCCCGGTGAACGGCGGCGCCCAGGAGCGCATCACGCCGGCCCCGGCGGGGGCGGTCTCGCTCACGGCGACCGGGACGGGTCAGATCGCGCTCGCGGGCGGCGGCCAGATCTGGGTCTCGTCCGGCCTCGATCAGGGCATGCAGCAGATCACGGCCCAGGGCTCCAACGTGGCGTATCAGGAATAGGGCGAGCTATCCGTTCTGGATGGTTATGACCGCCGGGGCGCGCCACAGTGCGAGGTCTCTGCGGGTCTAGTCCTGACATCTTCAGCTGGGAAGGCTAGCGTCATGACATGGCACCCGCCCGGGTCCGTGGTTGCGCTGGGCTGGCCGTCCCGCAGGCGGGACGGCCGCCCCGGCTAGCCGATGCCAGCCGCAGGCGAAGCGGCCCACGTAAGGCGACTTCTCGTCGACCGATCACGGTGCGGCTTAGAAGTAAGTCCTGCCCCGCCGGGGGATCAGATATCGCCCGGGTAGGGAGAAGAGCAGTAGTGGCACAGGCCGCGAGCCTCTCAGCAGGCGTGTGTGGGGTAGAAGACCAGGTCGGCCGGGCGGGTGTCACTTTTTGGATGAGCGACCGGAAGGGGTTCGGTGTAGATGGACATCGTCTTCAAAGGCCGGCATACCGATGTGCTCGAGCGGTTCCGCGTGCACGCCACGAGCAAGCTCGCAAAGATCGAGAAGCTGGATCACAAGGCCATGCGGGTCGACGTGGAGGTGACCACTGAGCGCAACCCGCGCCAGTCAGGGCGCAAGGAGCGCGTCGAGCTGACCATCACCACCCGGGGCCCGGCCATCCGGGCCGAGGCGGCCGCGGAGGACCGGTTCTCGGCGCTGGACCTCGCGCTGGCCAAGCTGGAGTCCCGGCTGCGGCGCGCCTGCGACCGGCGCAAGGGCCACTACGCGGCCGCCGGGCGCTCGGAGGCGGGCGCCGAGCCGGTCCTGACGCTCGACCTGGACAACGAGCCCGGGCCACCCCAGGAGCCCCCCGCCGGCGACCGGGCGGACGCTCCCGCCGTCGTCGGCTTCGTGGGCTCGGTGCCGGCCAGCCGGCCAGCGCCCGAGGCGGCCGTGCCCGAGGCGGCCGTGCCCGAGGCGGCCGTGCCCGAGGCGGCCGCGTCGGACGGCTCGGCGGAGACGATCATCCAGATCGAGGTGCAGGGTGACGGGCCGCTGGTCGTGCGGGAGAAGACGCACGTGGCGTGCCCGATGACGGTCGGGCAGGCGCTGTTCGAGATGGAGCTGATCGGCCACGACTTCTTCCTGTTCACCGATACCGGCGCCGGGCTGCCGAGCGTCGTCTACCGGCGGCGCGGATACGAGTACGGCGTGATCCGGCTGGTGGCCGACGCCGCGGCGGCCGGTAGCGCCGGGCTGGCGGACGGCGCGGTCCGGCAGGCGGCTAATCTCGCTACGGGCTAGGCCCGCGCGGGGCCAGATCAGGCCGGCCGGATCTGGCCCCGGCGCGCGGCCGGGCTTGCACGGCAGGCCCGGGTCGGCGAGAGTTTGAGCACTGCCACCGCTAGGCAGCCGACGGTCCCGCGGCGTTGCCGCGGGCCGTCGAGGTCAGGGAGGAATGCAGCATGGGCGCCAGCGCCGGGGTCAGCCAGGAACCAGGCCAACCCCCGGCCCGGCCACGCCGGACCGAGCCCATCCGCACGATGATCGTCGACGATCACGCGCTGTTCCGGCGCGGGCTGGAGATGGTGCTGAATTCCGAGCCGGACATCGAGCTGGTCAGCGAGGCCAGCGACGGCGCGGAGGCGGTCGAGAAGGCCGGCGAGACGCTGCCGGACGTGGTGCTGATGGACATCCGGATGCCGCGCAGCAGCGGGATCGAGGCCTGCCGGGAGCTCAAGGACGTCGTGCCGAGCGCGAAGATCGTCATGCTGACGATCAGCGACGAGGAGGCCGACCTGTTCGAGGCGATCCGGGCCGGCGCCAGCGGCTACCTGCTCAAGGACATCCCGCTCGACGAGGTGGCGGACACCGTGCGCGCGGTGGACGGCGGGCAGTCGCTGATCAACCCGTCGATGGCCGGGAAGCTGCTGACCGAGTTCGCCATCCTCGCCCGGCGGGAGGCGGCCAGCGAGCCGCCGCAGCAGGTCCCGGCACCGAAGCTGACCGACCGCGAGATGCAGGTCCTCAAGCTCATCGCGCGCGGGATGAACAACCGGGACATCGCCAAGGAGCTCTTCATCTCCGAGAACACGGTCAAGAACCACGTCCGCAACATCCTGGAGAAGCTCCAGATTCACTCGCGGATGGAGGCCGTGATGGTGGCGGTCCGGGAGAAGCTGATCGAGCTCGGCTGAGGTTCGGCGCGGGCCGCCGGGGCCGGCTTCGGGGTCGGCTTAATTACCAGTCCTCGAACGTGTCAGTTCCCGCCGCGAGCAGGGCGCCCACGACGACCAGGCCCGCGCCGACCCAGAAGGTCGTCCAGGCGGTGAAGACGAGGCTCAGGCCGCCGCACAGGAAGCCCGCGATGATGATCGAGACGGCCACCCAGGAAACCGGCCGCCCGTGGAAGGCGGCGTGCTGGTGACCGGGGTCCGACAGTGTGCCCGGCTCGGCGCTGGCCACGGCGCCGGGGTCGGCCCCGCCGCCCGCCGGGACCGTGGTTCCGGTCACGATCTGCGACCCTGCCTGGTCTGCCATTCGCGCTGCTCCTCTCACGCACCTGCCGCTGTACCTATCATTGTGGCGAGGGCGGCGGCCAGGTGGGTAATCGCCCCCTCCGGTGGCAGCAGACTGCGCTGACTCGGCGCAGGCCGCTGTCTCGCCTACCATGGCTATCAGGACTGTGGAGCCGGTCCGCCCGCGGCCCGGCCGGGAGCCAGACGATCCGCGAGGAGCGCGACAACAAGTGCCAGCCATCATTGACAGTGTCCTTCGCGCTGGCGAGGGCAAGACCCTGCGCAAGCTCAAGCGGATTGCTGACCAGGTCAATTCCATCGAAGATGACATCAAGGCGCTGAGCGACGCCGAACTGCGGGCGCTGACCGACGAGTACAAGCAGCGATACGCCGACGGCGAGTCGCTCGACTCGCTGCTGCCCGAGGCGTTCGCCACGGTGCGGGAGGCCGCCCGGCGGACCATCGGCCAGCGGCACTTCGACGTCCAGATCATGGGCGGCGCCGCGCTGCACATGGGCAACATCGCCGAGATGAAGACCGGTGAGGGCAAGACCCTGACCGGCGCGCTGCCGGCTTACCTGAACGCGCTGACCGGCAACGGCGTCCACATTGTGACGGTTAACGACTACCTGGCCCGCTATCAGTCCGAGTGGATGGGCCGGATCCACCGGTTCCTGGGCCTGGAGATGGGCGTGATCCTGGCCGAGATGGACCCGGAGGAGCGCCGCCGGCAGTATGCCGCGGACATCACCTACGGCACCAACAACGAGTTCGGCTTTGACTACCTGCGCGACAACATGGCCTGGGGCCTGGAGGAGTGCGTCCAGCGGGGGCACCACTTCGCGATCGTGGACGAGGTTGACTCGATTCTCATCGACGAGGCCCGGACGCCGCTGATCATCAGCGGCCCGGTCGACCAGAACAGCATCTGGTACCAGGAGTTCGCCCGGATCGCGCCGCGGCTGCGGCGCGGCGCGGACGGCGCGGGCGACTACGAGGTCGACGAGAAGAAGAAGACGGTCGGCGTCCAGGAGGCCGGCATCGAGAAGGTGGAGGACTGGCTCGGCATCGACAACCTGTACGAGTCGGTCAACACGCCCCTGATCAGCTTCCTGAACAACGCGATCAAGGCCAAGGAGCTCTACACCAAGGACAAGGACTACGTCGTGATGAACGGCGAGATCCTCATCGTGGACGAGTTCACCGGCCGGATCCTGGCCGGCCGCCGCTGGAGCGAGGGCATGCACCAGGCCGTCGAGGCCAAGGAGGGCGTGCCGATCAAGGACGAGAACCAGACGCTGGCCACGATCACGCTGCAGAACTACTTCCGGCTGTACGACAAGCTGGCCGGGATGACCGGCACGGCGATGACCGAGGCCAACGAGTTCCACCAGACCTACAAGCTCGGCGTGGTGCCGATCCCCACCAACATGCCGATGATCCGGCTGGATGAGTCCGACGTCGTCTACCAGACCGCGCAGGCCAAGTTCCAGGCGCTGGTCGACGACATCGTCGAGCGGAACGAGGTCGGCCAGCCGGTCCTGGTCGGCACGACGAGCGTGGAGAAGTCCGAGCTGGTCTCCAAGCTGCTCAAGCAGCGCGGGATCACGCACAAGGTACTGAACGCCAAGTTCCACGAGCAGGAGGCGGCGATCGTCGCCCAGGCCGGCCGCAAGGGCGCGGTGACGGTCGCGACGAACATGGCCGGCCGCGGCACTGACATCATGCTGGGCGGCAACCCTGAGTTCGTCGCGGACGCCGAGCTGCACCAGCGGGGCCTGTCCCCGGTGGACACGCCGGAGGACTTCGAGGCCGCGTGGCCGGAGGCGGTCGAGAAGGCCCGCAGGTCGGTCGCGGAAGAGCACGAGGAGGTCGTGGCCACCGGCGGCCTGTACGTGCTCGGCACCGAGCGGCACGAGTCCCGCCGGATCGACAACCAGCTGCGCGGCCGCTCCGGCCGCCAGGGTGACCCCGGCGAGTCACGGTTCTACCTGTCGCTCGAGGACGACCTGATGCGCCGGTTCAACGCCGACAAGATCGCGCACATCATGGAGCTGCTCAAGACCCCGCCCGAGGTCCCGCTGGAGTCCAAGACGGTCAGCCGCGCGATCCGCTCGGCCCAGACTCAGGTCGAGTCGCAGAACTTCGAGATCCGCAAGGACCTGCTCAAGTACGACGACGTGATGAACCGGCAGCGGACCGTCGTCTACAAGGAGCGGCGCCGGGTGCTGGAGGGCGCCGACCTGCAGGAGCAGATCGACTCCATGATCACCGAGGTCGTCGGCAGCTACACGGCGGGCGCCACCGCCGAGGGCTTCCCGGAGGAGTGGGACCTCGACAAGCTGTGGCGGGCGTTCAAGCAGCTGTACCCGGTCAAGCTGACGGTCGATGAGCTGGTCGACGACGTCGGCGGCGAGAAGTCCGGGCTGACCCGCGAGGTCATCAGCGAGGCCATCCGCGAGGACGCGCTGGAGGCCTACGAGCGGCGGACCGATGAACTGGGCACCGACCTCATGCGCGAGTTCGAGCGGCGCGTGGTCCTGTCGGTGCTGGACCGCAAGTGGCGCGAGCACCTGTACGAGATGGACTACCTCCGCGAGGGCATCGGCCTGCGCGGCTGGGCGCAGCGCGACCCGCTGGTCGAGTACCAGCGGGAGGGCTTTGACATGTTCAACACGATGATGGACGGGATCAAGGAGGAGTCGGTCGGCAGCCTGTTCAACATGCAGGTCCAGGTCCAGCAGGACCCGATCGTGGCCGAGGGCGACGAGGGCGAAGCCGGGCCGGCTGCCATCTCGACGCTGGCCGCCGGGACCGCGGCCCCGCCGCAGGCGCCTCCGGCCCGGCCGACCCGTCCCGCCCGGCCGCAGGCCGGCCAGGCAGGCGGCACCGGCAACGGAGCGGCGCGGCCCGAGCGGCCGCGCCGGCCGGCCCGCCCGCCGGCGGCCGCCGCGCCGGCCCAGGGCGACGCCGCGGTCCCCGCGGCCCTGGCCTCGCCCGCCCTGGCCCGGCCCCGCCGCACGGGCCAGCTGAACTACACCGCCCCGAGCGAGGACGGCACAGGGACGGCCGAGCAGCGCACCACGTCGCCGGGGGACACGGACTTCTCCCGGGTTGGCCGCAACTCCCCGTGCCCCTGCGGCTCGGGCAAGAAGTTCAAGCTGTGCCACGGCGACCCGCGCAACCGGTAGCACGCAACCGGTAGCACGCAACCGGTAGCACGCAACCGGTAGCCAGCCGCCGGTAGCCAGCCGCCGGTAGCCAGCCGCCGGGCGAGTCGGCGCAGGTACCGGTCGCGGCCGGCGGCCGGCCAGCGCGGCGCTACGCCGCCTCGATGACGGTGCAGATCCACGGCCGGCCGCGGCCGGGGCGCGCCGGGCTGGCCCGGGCCCGTTCCAGCCGGACGGCAATCGCGCGGGTGCGCGGGCCGACGCCGATGATGACGGTCATCTCGACGACGTCGCGGCTTGGCACGGAGGTGAGCACCCGGCGCACGACCGGCCGCGGCCCGGCCTGGAGCACCGGCCCGAGCTGCCGGATCCGCCGGCGCGCCTGCTCGGTGGTCCACGGGGCGATTTGCCGGGCCGGGCGCGAGCCCGCCAGTGCCTCGGCCAGCGCCTGCGCGAACAGGCTCGTCCACGCACCGGTGTCCGACCCGTCCGCCGGCGGCCCGCCCGTGCTCTGCGGCGGGGCGCTGGCGCGCTCCGGCGAGGGACGGGCGCTCTCCGCCGGCGGGGCGCTGGGGCTCTCCGGCGAGGGACGGGCGCTCTCCCGCCCGGGGCCGGACGGGCCGTCGGCTGGTCCCGGCCCGCCGTCCGCCGAGCCCGGCCCGCCAGGTGCCCGGTCCGGCCGGGCGGCCGGGAGCGCGGTCCGGGGCGACGGTAAATCCAGGTCGGCCTGGTCATCGAAGGACGGTCCCGCGGCGGGGAGCGGCAGCCGGGACGGCAATGCCACGGGGTCCGGCAACGGCCGCTGCGGGCCTGGCACCATGGGGACTGGCAGCGCGGGGACTGGCACCATGGGGACTGGCAGCGCGGGGACTGGCAGGGCGGGGAAGG
>Ga0193728_1001346_pt1 | contig 12418 bp, 11 predicted proteins | sample U1c1metaG_FD_143037 | JGI IMG/M metagenome (GOLD analysis project Ga0193728, IMG submission 143037) | Soil microbial communities from a riparian zone of the East river system, Colorado, United States - U1c1 | ecosystem: Environmental > Terrestrial > Soil > Riparian zone | place: USA: East River...
AGGATTTTGAGCATCGTGGCCACCGTATTGGAATGGGGTTTGGGTTCGGGCATGGCATCCACCATATCCTTTAAAAAGCCCTTCCCAAGCTTCCAGAGCACCTGCATCACCTGTTCTTCTGCTTTTGTAAGCGGTTTCATATATAACTAAGTCTTTAGTTGTTTGTCGAAAGTATAACTAAAAACTTAGTTTAGCAAATGCTTTCAGGTTGTTTTAAGAAAACTTTAAGACAAATTATTCGGCAGGTTCTTCCCGGTCTTGTATTAATCCGCCATGGGCAAGGGTTTCGGGCAATAGGTAACGCCAAGGCATGAACGTTATTAACAATTTGTGTGTAAATACGAGGCGTTACGGCTTAATATTTGTCCTAAAAGGTTATGAAGTTCGGATTACAGTGGTTACTTTTGCAAATGGTTCAGGACGGATTTGGGCGAGTAAGATTTATACATCCTTTCACAACTTTTCCCGACACCTTCTGTTATATTAAGTGATACGTACCCGACAATAACAACATTGTCAACTTTTATTTTTACATATTATGAGGCAACTTAAAATTGCTACACAGATTACCAATCGCGATTCACAGGCGGTTGAAAAGTATTTGCAGGAGATTTCCAAGATTTCAATGATCACTCCTGAAGAGGAGACCGTTTTGGCCCAACGCATCAAGATGGGAGATCAAAAGGCATTGGATAAATTGGCCCAGTCGAACCTGCGTTTCGTAGTTTCAGTTGCCAAACAATACCAGCACCAGGGTTTGTCGTTGAGTGATTTGATCAACGAGGGCAATCTGGGCCTGATCAAAGCAGCCCAGCGTTTTGACGAAACCAAGGGATTTAAATTTATTTCCTACGCGGTTTGGTGGATTCGACAGTCCATTTTGCAGGCATTGGCCGAGCAGGGCAGATTGGTGCGCCTTCCTCAAAATAAGATTGGTACATACAACAAGGCCAATAAAGCTTATATGGCATTTGAGCAGGAACATGAACGCGAACCCAGCACCGAAGAATTGGCCGAATTGCTTGAAATGAGCGAAACCGAGATCAATAATATTTTCCAGAGCAATACCCGCCATAGTTCCCTCGATGCCCCGGTGCATGAGGCTGAAGATGTGGCCATGGGCGACCTCCTGGAAGGTGGCGATGACACGGATGATGACGTGATGAAGGATTCGCTGCGGGCAGAGATCCGCCGGGTGCTGAAATCATTGAGCCCGCGGGAAGCTGAAATCGTAAATGCCTATTTTGGCCTTGACGGTGAAAACGGTGTTACGATTGAGCAGATTGGACAGAAATACGACCTGACCAAGGAGCGCATTCGCCAAATCAAGGAGCGAGCTATCAAACGCCTGCAGAAGGCACGCTATAGCAGTGCATTAAAGGCTTATTTGGGATAATCGTTCCGATGATTTATAGGATTTTTTTTGAAGGAAACACCTCACGGGAAATTGAAAACCTGTCAGGTGTTTCCTCTTTATTGGTACCTTTGCGCCTGTTCTTTATCAATTTACCAATCGGAATTCTATGAAAAAATTCGTGGGTTCATCCTTTTTTTCATCCTTCCTGCATGTTTCTCTTTGTTTTCTACTTTTGTCCTCCATTTCTGCCTGGTTTTCTTCCTGTGAAAAGACGATCAGTTTTAATCTCGACAAATCGAGCCCGCAATTGGTGGTGGATGCCTCCATAGAAAATGACAAGGCACCGGTGGTGATTCTTTCCAAAAGCCTGGATTATTTCAGTGCAATCAGTCCGGCCATTCTTGCCGCTTCTTTTGTCCACAATGCCGTCGTAGTGATCTCTGATAGCGGAAAGAGCAGCACGCTCAAAGAATATGCAGTTCCGGTTGACAACAGCGGCAACACGGTTTATTATTATTCCACCGATTCGGCCAATCCGGCTCAAGCTTTTTTTGGAAAATTCGGAACACATTATAGTTTGCATATTGAAGTCGAAGGCAAGGCATTTGATGCCCAAACCAATATTCCTTTGCTGGCCAAAAAAATGGATTCTTTGTGGTGGAAGAAGGCTCCCAATAATCCAGACAGCAATAAGGTTGTGCTTAGGGCAAGGGTAACTGATCCGCCGGGGTTGGGGAACTATGTGCGGTACTTTACCAGCACAAATGGCGGCCCCTTCTACCCGGGATTGAATTCTGTATTTGACGACCAGATTGTGGACGGAACCACCTACGACATCAACGTCGATAAAGGCGTAAACCGAAATGAGGATATTAATCGGGACAACTATGCTTTTTTTGACCGGGGCGACACCGTCAATGCAAAATTGTGCAATATCGACAAAGCCACGTACGATTTCTGGCGAACCATGGAATACAATTACCAGAGCATTGGTAATCCTTTCTCCTCGCCGACTACGGTGCTGGGAAACATTTCCAACAATGCACTGGGCCATTTTGGTGGCTATGCAGCACAATACAAGACGCTCATCATCCCGAAGTAGTGCAGGCCCCTCCCTTTGCAAACTCGTCATGCGCATGACCATTGATTTGAGATTTTCCAACTATTTTTGTCGACTTAAATAGATCGCCAGGATTTAAAAGAAGATTATGGAAAATGCCACGATAGAAAAAGTTCATTGTTTGATCATTGGTTCGGGACCTGCCGGATACACAGCTGCATTGTATGCTTCAAGGGCAAATTTAAAACCGGTTTTGTACCAGGGTATTCAGCCAGGTGGACAGCTTACGATTACGACTGAAGTAGAGAATTACCCTGGATATCCTGACGGGGTGCAGGGGCCGGAAATGATGGTGCATTTTGAAAAACAAGCTGCACGCATGGGAGCTGATATCCGTTTTGGATTAGCTACCAAAGTTGACTTTTCAAAACAACCTTATAAGGTGTGGATTGACGAAACCAAACTGCTTGAGGCCGACGCGGTAATCATTGCCACCGGTGCCTCGGCCAAATGGCTGGGGCTCGAGAGTGAGCAGCGGTTAAATGGATATGGAGTAAGTGCCTGCGCCGTTTGTGATGGTTTTTTCTTTCGCGGTAAGGAAGTAGCTATTGTGGGGGCAGGGGATACTGCAGCCGAGGAGGCATTGTACCTTGCCAAACTCTGCGTTAAAGTGCATATGCTCATCCGCCGAAGCGAGATGAGGGCTTCTAAAGTGATGCAGGAACGGGTGCAGCAAATGCCCAACATTCAAATTTACTGGAACAGCGAAGTCGATGAAATACTTGGCGAGACCAAAGTAGATGGAGTCCGGATCAGGAATAATAAAACAAACGAACTCCAGACAATTCCGGTCGGTGGCTTTTTTGTTGCCATAGGACATCAGCCGAATTCAGAAATATTTAAAGACTGGATTGACATGGACGAAGCAGGGTACATCAAGACCATACCCGGTACTGCGAGAACCAATGTTGAAGCTGTTTTTGCAGCCGGAGATGTGCAGGACAAAATTTACCGCCAGGCAGTAACGGCGGCCGGCAGCGGTTGCATGGCAGCCCTGGATGCTGAACGCTATTTGTCGGCCAAGGGTCTTCATTAAAGGATTTCATGACCGACCGCCCCGAAGATTTAACAAAGGAATTCGGGATTAATGTATAATTTCCGTCGCTTTATTCCAACTGATTGATTTATGGTTACAGTCGAACTGCATAACCTGGTTATGCATGGCCATCATGGCATTCATCCTGAAGAACGAGAGGTGATGAATACTTTTGAAGTGAACCTGGATGTTCAATATGAAGCAAAAAAGGCTGAATTTGATCAGCTGGAGGATACCATCAGCTACGTGGATCTGTACGAAATCGTTAAACAAAAAATTCAGGTTCCAGTCTTCTTATTGGAGAAAATTTGCCAAGGCATCATTCTGAAGATCAAGCATCAATACCCCTTTGTCACGGAAATCCGCATTTCAATATACAAGTTGCACGCTCCCATTGAAAATTTCCAGGGTAAAGTAGGCGTAACCATGCATAAGAAATATTGAATGTAAAATATTAAATGCAAAATGCAAAGTAAAGAATCATCATTTTTACATTTTGCATTTAATATTTTACATTTTCATATTTCCTTGGTCTTCCATTTTCCGCTTCGCATATATATATACGCGAGTATGAATGTAACGAGCCAGTAAAGCCATTCTGACATCCATCCGTACAGGATTGGCAGGTTAAAGTATCCAAGGACCAGGTATACATAGATGCAGTAAAAAATAATGGTAACGACTTCAATGCCCAGGTTGATCTTGGTATTGCCGGTGCCTGTGACCGCGTTCAGCCAAACCGTGGCGAAGGACATCATCACCAGCGCCGATGACACTACGCGCACAACGGGAATTGCTTCCTCGATAAAGCCGGCGTCCTGTCCATAAACGCTCAGCCAGACCCTGGGAAAAATATTCAGCAACAGCGCGATGCAGATGGCAAATCCCATGCTTAGCCTGATGATCTTAAGCATGAGTTTCATGACCTGGTCTTTTTTGCCCTGGCCAATGATGTTGCTGACCATCGTATTTGTAGTGGAAGCGAAGGCCCAGGTAAAAGCGCCAAACATACCAAAGATATTCCGCATGGTATTGCTGATCGCCAGGTCGCGCTGTCCATGATGTTCGATCATGATATAAAAAAACTCCCAGCTCGCCAGGCTGATCACATATTGAAAGACCAGTGGCGAAGATTGAAACACGATGAGTTTGGATGTGATGGCATCGAATCCAAATCGTTTGTACAAACTCAATTTTTTGCCAATCCCTTTACCCCGGATTACCGTAAATACGACCAACATCCCGATCACTTCAGACGCAACCGAAGCAAAAGCGGCTCCATCAAACCCAAGTGCAGGCAAACCGAAATGCCCAAAAATGAGGCCATAATCCAATATAATATTGGTAAGGGTCTCAGCAAGGGTTCCATAAATCAGGAATTTGCTTTGGTTTATTCCTATAAGCAATGCATTGCGCATCTGGTACATGTAGAGAAAGGGAAGTCCCCAAATGCGGATCTTTAAAAAATGAACTGCCAGGTTTCTCAGTTCAGCCGAATTCAAGGAGAATTTCATTACCCATGGAACGACCAGGTAGGTCACCACAATGCCTATGGCCGCCAGCAGTAATGCAATGCGAACGCCATGCGAAAAAAGCCTGCCGATTTCTTCTACCCGGCCTTCCCCGGCGCGTCTTGCGATCAGCGCCTGCAAACCATTGTTGATGCCATTTCCAACCACGGCGAAGATGAGGTAGTATACGCCCGTGATACCGGCGGTAGCCAGCGATTGTTCATTCAGATGACCAAGGAAAATATTATTGGTGATAAAATTGATTTGAGGAACGAGGATCGCCAGGCTGATGGGCAACGCAATGCCCAGGATCTGCCTGTTACTGATATCTACTCTATAACCTGTATGATTACCTGTTGCCGTCATTTTAAAAAGGTATGCAAGGTAAGGGAAAGTCGGGAGTCGGGGCCAGGGATACCCCACTCCCGACTCAATAATTTGTAGTATTATTGCCCCTGTCAATTATGCTAAAACCTGTATTCAACATCAGCCATAGTCACCCGGGGGTGGAGGACCTGACGCAATGCCGTTTGCTAATGGAAGTCAGTGCCAATTCCTTCAGCTACGTACTGCTGAATTTAAGGGGCATGCGCCCCATTGCGATCAAATATTTTCAGTGGAATCAATTCAAAACCGAATTGTTGCAGGATGTCTTGCAGGAGATCATCGATCAGGATGAATTGTTGGCTATTAATCCCGACGAAACCTTCCTGGTGTATAATTTTCCGGAGAGCAATCTGGTACCTGAAAAATTGTTCAGTATTGATGCCAATAAGCAACTCACTGAACTGGTCTACGGCAACCTGGACAAGAACCTTATTCTCAGTGAAAAAATTCCCTGGTGGGAATTTCACAATGTGTATCGCATACCCACAGATGCCCACCGGTTGCTGCAAAAGAAATTTTCGGCCGGCAGATACTGGCATTTTTATAGCCTGCAGCTTAAATGTCACAAGATGTTTAACGCCCGGGAAGAACCGCAATACCTCAAAGTGTTTTTCTATCCCGATAAGATCGTCGTCATGATCTTTAAGAGCGGTAAGCTCCAACTTGTTCAGAGTTTTCTGTACCACGACGTAAAAGACGTCGTTTATCACCTGTTAAACTGTTGTCATCAATTGAATATGAGCCAGGACGAGATCATCCTGGAACTGAGCGGATTGATTGAGCGGGATTCCACTTTATACGATGAATTGCAAAAATATTTCCTGCACATCTCTTTTGAAGAAATAGAGGACAGCATCAAAATGACAGATGAATTAAAGGAGTTTCCAAGGCATTATTTTTCTTCGCTTTTGAAAATGGCGCTATGCGTATAATTGCCGGGATGCTCGGCGGAAGAAAGTTGAATCCGCCGTCAAAAATGCCCTATACCAGGCCTACTACAGACATTGCAAAAGAAGGACTTTTTAACATCCTTCAGAACAATCTTGATTTTGAAGGTATGAAGACCCTTGATCTTTTTGGCGGAACAGGCAGCATCAGCTATGAGCTTGCCTCCCGGGGAGCGGCCGAACTCACGGTGATTGAAAAAGATCGTCACATGCACGTTTTCATCCGGAAAACAGCGGATGCACTCGGACTGGAACATCTGAAGGTCATCCAATCCGACGTATTTAAATACCTGAGGCATTGCGTGGAAAAATTTGATTTTATTTTTGCCGGGCCGCCTTACGCGCTGGAGACCATAGACGAGTTGCCGAAGATGATCGCCACATTACAACTGCTTAAGGAGAAAGGATGGTTTGTACTTGAACATACGCCGCGCAATAATTATTCAGATTATCCACTCTTCAAGACGCAGCGCAACTATGGAACAACAGTGTTTTCGATTTTTGTGAACACTTAATAGAGCCTCATGCAACCGATTTTTATCACTGGAATTGGCACCGGAATTGGCAAGACCCTCGTATCGGCTATCCTGGTTGAGGCGTTGAAAGCCGATTATTGGAAACCCGTTCAGGCAGGTTTTGAGCATGGTACGGATACCGAATGGATCTTCAGGATGGTCACCAATGCCACAAGCATCATTCATCCGGAAATATACCGGTTTCGTATGCCCGCTTCGCCGCATATCGCCGCAAGGGCCGAATCTGAACGTGTCGACCTCGAAGAAATCCTCAGGGGCTATCGGAAAATCGCGTCATTCCCGCGTGCGAACAATTTCCTGGTGATAGAAGGTGCGGGAGGACTGATGGTTCCGCTGAACGACGATGAATTTGTGCTCGACCTGCTCAGGAAATGGAATGCGAAAGTGGTGATCGTCAGCAGAAACTACCTGGGAAGCATTAATCATTCCCTGCTGACCGCAAAGTGCTTCCAGTCGGCGGAGATCCCGGTGATGGGTTGGATTTTTAATGACCAGTACCTGGAATATGAAGATGAAATTGTGCAATGGACGTCCATTCCGAAGATCGCGTCGATACCTTTCTGCAAAAATCCAGGAAAAGCGTTTGTCCTCGAACAGGCGCGCCTTCTTGCTGGGGTCATACAAAAAAACTTCCCGAATGATGTTGACCCAGGCAAAAAATGATCTTCCCGCCTCCCATCGAATTGCCGTACCTTTGTCAACTCGCTTTATATCAAAGCATTTATGAAGTTTAATTTTCTCTTTTTAAAAACCCTGCGCATTCTTTTATTACCCTTTTCCTTCATTTATGCCTTGATCATCTTCGTCCGAAACTGGTGTTTTGACAGGAAAATATTCACCACCGCCTCTTTTAACCTCCCGATCATTTGCGTGGGTAACCTCGCATCCGGCGGAACGGGGAAATCACCGATGGTAGAATTCCTGATAAAAAAATTAAAAGGCCGTTTTCAGGTTGCGGTATTAAGCCGTGGTTATATGCGGAAGACCAAAGGCTATGCTCTGGCAGATGACGAGACCACCGCGTTGGATATTGGGGATGAGCCCATGCAGTTTCACAGCAAATTTCCCGATGTAGCGATAGCCGTGGGGGAGGAGCGCGTGGAGGCTGTGCCACAACTGTTGCAAGACCGCCCGGGAACCCAGGCGATTATCCTCGATGACGCTTTCCAGCACCGGTCGGTCAGCGCAGGATTGAATATTCTGCTCACGGATTATAATAACTTATTTACGCGCGACTGGTTCCTTCCCACAGGCGATCTGCGGGACCAGAAAAAAAGTTACCGAAGGGCGCAGGTCATCATCGTGACCAAATGTGAAAAGGATTTCTCCCTGAAAGAGCGGAACGATACCATCCGGGAAATTAAGCCGTTGGAAAACCAGCAGATTTTTTTTTCATACATCCGGTATGGAATTCCCTATCATATCATTACCAAGGAGCCTTTTCAAATCAATGAGACTATTGAGGTATTGCTGGTCACGGGTATTGCCAATCCCGCGCCGCTAAAAAAATTCCTCGACGAAAATTCACAGGCCTATTATGAAATTGACTACGGTGACCACCATATTTTTTCCATCGATGATCTGAAGAATATGATTCGAAAGTTTAACAATATAGCGGCCAGGCAAAAGATATTATTGACTACTGAAAAAGACGCGGTGAGGCTGTTAAAATTCCAGCATGAAATGAAGGACCTCCCTTTCTTTGTGATTCCAATAGAGCCTGGGTTTTTGTTCCATGAAGAGCAACGATTTACTGATTTAATTGTTACATTCATCAGAGATTTTAATTACCAATAATAAAATATAATGGGACATAAACATACGGTCAAGAAGAAGGAAAAGAGAAAAAGCGGATCCGGCCAAACCTATAAAGGGAAATTGGAAATAACCCGCTCGGGCATGGGTTTTGTGGTCATTGAGGACCTCGAGCAGGATATCCTGGTGCGGCCTTCGGATTTCAACACGGCGTTGCATGGCGATACGGTCCTGGTCAAAATCCTGAACAGTTCGGCCAAGAGCCGAAGAATGCAGGGTGAAGTTATAGAAGTGATCACAAGAAAGCAGAATGAATTTTTGGGTCATATCGAATTGAGCGAATCCTTTGCTTTCTTCATCCCGGAAACAAATAAGCCAATGCCTGATATTTTTGTTCCGCTTAACCAGCTTAAGGATGCGAAGGACAAGAGCAGGGTCGTTGTCAGGATCGTGGAATGGGAGAAAAACAAAAAACCCAAAGGGGTTGTGATCGAAGTGATGGACAACGAGAGCGAAAATGACCGGGCTATGAAAGAGATCCTCGCCGAGAATGGATTCCCGCTTATTTTTCCCGACGCGGCCATCGAAGCTTCCGAACGCCTGCCGGATCTCATTACTTCGAAAGAAATCGAGTTAAGGAAAGATATAAGAAGCCTTTTGACTTTTACGATAGACCCGGCGGATGCCAAGGATTTTGACGACGCGATTTCGTTTAGGGTTCTTTCGAGTGGCCACTACGAAATAGGTGTGCATATCGCTGATGTAAGTCATTATGTGGAACCGGAGACCGCATTGGACCAGGAAGCATATGAAAGGGCTACTTCGGTTTATTTGCCTGACCGGGTAAACCCCATGTTGCCGGAGAGGATATCCAATGAATTGTGCTCGCTGCGGCCTCATGAAGACAAGTTGACCTTTTCCGCTATTTTCCAGATTACACCCAAAGCGGAAGTGAAACATTTCTGGCTGGGCAAGACCGTTATACACTCCGATCACCGGTATACTTATGAAGAGGTGCAGGAAATCATTGAAAAAGAGGCGGGATTGCACCAGGATGAAATACTTATTTTGAATTCTATTGCCCAGCGTTTCCGGAAACAACGATTCAAGAAAGGCGCCATTAATTTTTCTTCTACTGAAGTGAGGTTTAAGCTCGACGAAAAAAGCAAGCCCATTGGCATTGTCGTGAAGGAAAGCAAGGAGTCACACCAATTGGTTGAAGAGTTCATGTTGCTGGCTAACCGAACGGTAGCCGAATATGTCGGTAAGATAAAGGTGAACAAGAAACCGGTCCCGTTTCCTTACCGGGTCCATGACACTCCCGACAAAGAAAAACTGCTTCCGTTTATTGAGTTTGCAAAAAAATATGGCCATCAGTTTGATACCAGAACGCCCGAAGCGATTTCGACTTCTTTCAACCAGATGCTGGCGGATGTGCGTGGGCGGCCGGAGCAACATGTGCTCGAACAATTAGGCATCCGTACGATGGCCAAGGCCGTTTATACCACAGAGAATATCGGCCATTATGGACTCGGGTTTGAGCATTACTGTCATTTTACCTCTCCGATCAGGCGCTATCCGGATGTTTTGGTGCACCGGATCCTTGAAGCCTGCCTGGAGGAACGCGTTGAACCGGACAAAAAACTGGAAGCCAAATGCAAACATTCCAGCGAAAGAGAAAGGGCTGCCATGGATAGTGAACGAGCCGCCAACAAATATAAACAAGTAGAATACATGCAGGGTTTCATCGGCGATGAGTTTGAAGGCGTCATCAGCGGCGTGGCTTCATTTGGATTTTGGGTGGAAACCATCGAGCACAAATGCGAGGGACTGGTCGGGTTGAACAGTTTATTGGATTATGACGACTTCAGGTTGGTCGAAGGAGATTATTCCCTTGTTGGCCGCCGTAGCGGCAGACAATTTCGTATGGGCGACAAGATTACGATCAAAGTCGTCTCTGCTAACCTGGGCAAGCGGCAGCTTGACTATGAATGGGTAATCGCAGCTGGCCTCGCAGAATCAGGAAAAGAACGAAAAAAAACTTATCCCGCCGGGGAAAAACAAAAATCAAAGAAAAGGAAGTACAGGTAGCTCAGGTATTCCAATCCAAAAAACTTTATGCAGGATTTTGAAGAACTATCCAGGGAGTTTCTGAATCGTTTCAACACGTCACATTTTCCACAGAAGCCGGAGAGTCTGTACCAGCCTGCGGAGTATTTCCTGGGTTTAGGAGGCAAAAGAGTGCGCCCGGTGATGTGTCTTATGGGCAATGAATTGTTCGATGAAATCAAGCCGCACACATGGGATGTCGCCACGGCGATTGAACTGTTCCACAATTTTACGCTAATACATGATGACATCATGGACAAAGCACCCTTGCGCAGGGGCATGCCGACATTGCATGAAAAATTTGGACATTCCAATGCGCTGCTCGCAGGAGACGTGATGCTGGTGGTGGCTTACGATTATATCAATAAGGTTCCACAGTCCAATATTCACAAGATCATTCAACTATTCAATAGTACTGCTAAAGCCGTTTGTGAAGGCCAGCAGCTGGATATGGATTTCGAGAGAACTCCGGAAGTATCCCTGGCAGATTACCTTCAGATGATTGAACTGAAGACATCGGTCCTATTGGCAGCGAGCCTGAAAATGGGTGCGATGCTGGGTGGAGCAGGCGAAGGCAATCAACAGCATATCGCGGCATTTGGCAGGAATCTTGGTCTTGCATTCCAGATCCAGGATGATTACCTGGACGCTTTCGGCGATCCGGCAAAATTTGGCAAACAAAGCGGAGGTGATATTGTAGCCAATAAAAAAACATATTTGCTTTGCAGGGCAATGCAACTTGCAAGCGCATCACAGCAGAAGGAAATGCTCGAACTACTCGCAGCTGATTCTCCTGATAAAGTGGTCAGGATGATTTCCATTTTCAAATCCTGCGGTGTGGATGAAGAATCAAAGATCCTAATGGAACGCTATCTTTCAGGCGCCTTCCAGCACCTGGAAGATATTGCGGTACTGGCTAACCGAAAGGAGCCACTTCGGCAATTGGCCAGGTTCCTGGTACAACGGGATTATTAAATAGTCGACTCGGGTTTTTTCATTAATTTCCATCTACATTAAATTTTAGCCGCATGGCCAATGCATTGTTCCGGAAAAAATCGCTGGATAAGATTATCAAAGATGCGGAAGCGGGGTTGGGCGACGGGCATGGAGGTCATGAAATGAAAAAAGTGCTTGGGGTCCGGGACCTAACGTTCATGGGCGTAGCCGCAGTAATCGGGGCGGGCATATTTTCAACCATTGGCACGGCCGCATACCATGGGGGACCAGGTGTGATCTTCCTGTTCATGATCACTGCGGTTACCTGCGGTTTCACGGCGCTCTGTTATGCCGAGTTCGCTGCAAGGGTTCCTGTCTCGGGCAGCGCATATACTTATTCGTATGTTACATTCGGGGAAGTGATCGCCTGGATCATTGGCTGGGCCCTGATCCTGGAATATGCTATCGGGAACGTGGTCGTCGCGATCTCCTGGAGTGCGTATTTTAATAATATCCTTCATGCATTCGGCATCGATCTTCCCGGCTGGCTTACGATCGGATACCAGACGGCAAAAATGAATTATACTGAAGCGCTGGCCAATGGCAGACCGATAGCTGATCTCATCTATGCCCAGGCGCCCAGCATCGCGGGTATCCGGTTTATCATTAACCTTCCCGCATTCATCATCGTTTGGCTGATCACCATCCTTGCATATATCGGGAT
>Ga0193728_1001347_pt1 | contig 12415 bp, 19 predicted proteins | sample U1c1metaG_FD_143037 | JGI IMG/M metagenome (GOLD analysis project Ga0193728, IMG submission 143037) | Soil microbial communities from a riparian zone of the East river system, Colorado, United States - U1c1 | ecosystem: Environmental > Terrestrial > Soil > Riparian zone | place: USA: East River...
AAATGATGGGCAAGATCAAGCGCTTCAAACGTATCGCGCTCCGCTGCGAGAAGACGGCAACAAACTATGCCTCATTCCTCGCACTCGTCTGCGGCTTCATCTTGATCAAATCCGTCCACACGGCCTAGCAACTGCCATGCGCGAATAGTGGTGCGTAAGAAGGATTTGACTTTCTAAGTTCGTTGCTCGGCTTGGGCGATTTTGCCAAGCCACTTAGCCGCCATCGCATATCCGCCGGCAGCGCCATCGATGAAATGAAAGTGATGGCCGAATACGGTCGGCGTGAAGCAGGTCATCAGCGCGTCGGGCTGGCGATGCAGCCCGCAACGGACGACGCCGCGCCGTGCGGCATCCGCGAGCAGAGCCTCGATGCAATCGGCGAGCTCTTGCGAGCAGTCGAGCGTCATGCGCAGGCCGTCGGCGTATTTCCTGAAATCCGAGTTCTCGATCACCTCACCCAGATAGGTGCTCGGCCGAAACCTGCCGACGCTCAGACCGAACCGCAAAGGGACGTAGTAAAACAGCGTCCTTGCTGCCACGTAAAGCCGGTAGATGAAAAGCGGATGCGCCGGCCTGTGCCGCGCCCGCGCCTCCAGGTCCAACCCGCTCGGGGGCCATTTGACGGGCAGGGACCCGCCGCGCATCAGCCTGCCCGGCTGTTCAGCGTTCGCAGTCAGGGCGAGCAGCGCTTCCAGCAGTCCCGAGAATTCGCCGGTCATCTCGCGGCTCGACGGCATCACCAGCAGGGACAAGATCGTGCCGTGGATCGAGGGCATTTTCTCGAACCCGCATGACAGGTTGGTGAGGTCGGGACGAGCCCCGGCCGGGGCCGGCTCCACAGCGAATGCGCCGCGCTTCATCGCCTGTTCCGCCCACGCCAATCCACCGCCGGAAAACATCGCGTAGGTCACGTTCGATGAGGGTGCGAAGCGGGCGATCCGCACGTCGAGCCCCTGCGCCCGAACGGTCGAGATAGGCACCATTGCCGCGCGAAGCGATAGGGCAAGCTCGTCGTGCACATAGACGATAGTCGCCGCAAGCGCCTCTCGGGCGCAGGCTGCCCACTCGGGAGGAACGGCAAAGCCCGCTCCGTCGCCGCCGAATACGAAAGGGAACTCGGGGGTGCCGACCGCATTTGCGACCGCGGTAATGACGGACGCGCCCGCCATATTGACTGCCTTGTAGCGGCCCGCCGCAATCACGCTGGTCGAGCCGACAATGTCGGCAAGCCCGAGGGTCCAGCCGTCCGGCAGTGGCTTGTACAGGGCCGGCTCGACGATGCGGTTAAATCCATCAAATACTGGAACGCCGGCATAAAACGCATCCGCCATGGTCGGCGCCTACTTTAATGCTATCCGTTCAGCCGCAAGGCTCTGGATAAAATCGTGAACACACCATAATAACACAACAAAGCTGCTGGAGTAAAAAACTTTCAAAACGCGCCGGGACAAGCACAATGCATTTTGATGGAATCCGTAACGCTCATCTTGAGCAAGTCGCAGCAGAGCTTTATAGCGACCAAATGCCATACCATAGCTTCAGCCACGTACTGGGAACGTTGGCAGCAGGAGCAGTACTGGTGGAAAGTTGTCTCAAGCATGGCGTTCCAATTAATTGCGACGTAGTCTATTATGCACTACTTTTTCATGATGCTGGTTACCATGAAAACCACATCAGTAAGGGCTTTACCAGTAAAGAGGAGTATTCCGCCCACCTCGCTGCTCAGTGCTTGCGTTCCGAAGCTATTCCTGAAGATACCGTCAGAAGGGTCGTTGCAGCCATTCTCAGCACCCAGCGAGACGCGGAGTTCACCTCCAATGAGGAAAAAGCAGTTCGAGCAGCGGATCTTGCTGGGCTCGCGAGCGATTACGAAACTTTTCGGTCCAATGTGGAAAAGCTACGCCAAGAGTGTGAAATGTTAACAGGGCGCAAGGTAGCTTGGGATGAATGGAAGACGTCCGTTAAAGAAACGATCAGTTTCTATTTGAGCCAGGAAATCCGTTTCACTACATCTGATGCTTGCGTTGACAATGCAGCCATATTTTATGCAAAAGCCAACCAGAATCTGTCGCGATTGCTGAGCGAGAATTAGAGCGTATTTTTTCAGCCATCAGAGCCTGCGGCGCTGAATGTCTCTTTGCTGGCGCAAAGCAGAAATTCAAACTGAGACACTACCTAAGCCTCGCAAGGCTTGGGGCGGGAAATATGCCGATCTTGCCCCACCGGAGCCGAAGGGCGTTTCGGAGCCGTAAGGGGAATTTCAATAGTTTAGCTGTAGTTTGGGGCGAGCCAAGACCAACCAAACAGGCCGCGAAGCCAAAAGCCTTACGCAAGCGCAGGCCGTGGAACATGACTTCCGAGCAACTGGTCGAATTAGCCGCGTCAAAGGGGTTTCGTTCCGTTGTTGTGGAGCCAAAGCCGCCGCCGCGTCCGGCCCGCCGTCCTAAGCCTGACAAGCCCGACGGTATTCCTTTTTGACCATGACCTCGACCCTGCCCATTCAGAGCGCGGGAGGCCCGAAAGAGGCGCAAATACTCTATCGCTCAGGCGGGGTTGTGGTTCACGCGGCTTTGCGGAAAAGCGGTTTTGGCGCGGGGTTTACCGTCACCAACGCGGCGACCGGCCTTCGCTATTTGGCGGGCAAGCAGATATTCAAAACCTTGGACGCCGCGAAAGCCCTTGCCGACTGGGTTGCCGCGCGGCCCGTGTTTGCCGAGATCAAGAGCCAAGCCGACGCGGAGGCCGTGCCGCTTGAGCAAGTTTTAGCTTTGCGGGGGTTTACAGATCGGCTGTTGGCAGGTGAAAACCAGCCCTAAAGCCTGTTTTCTCTTTCTTTCAATAGCCCTTGAGTTCGACGCGCCGCAGGCCGTCGAATTTTAGTGGACGCCCTTTCGTCCCGACGCCTCCCACACATCATGGAGTCGCAGCGACGGGCAAGGGACGATTAGGCTCTGTGGAGCCAGTGAAATTTTTTTCGCTTGCGGGAAAAATTTCAAATCGCCCTTGACCGCGCGAGCACCATGATAGGCTTTTGCGTTCGAGGGACAGGGGGAACCCCTGCACAATAAAAGAGGGCGCGAAGCGCGCAATATTTTGTGAATCCGCCGGACTTGCCGCGAGTCTGCGCTTGTGATTCTTTACGCCCTCGACCGATCAAGGCGGGCAGGGCGCGAATGACGAAGAAGCCGAAAGCCGCTTATGAAACCCCTGCACAGCGCCGCCGCGCCGAACTTAAAGCGGTTCGGCAGATGTGCGCCGAACTTGGGATTGACGACGCCGAGCTTATGCGGCGGACGCGCGAGCGGCTCGGACTTTATCGCGCGGAGTACAGAAAACAGGCGGCGCGTCCGTCGTCAAGGCTTCAGCGGGCAGGGGACACCGATGGAGATTGACCGGCGACAGCTCTTAACCGGCGTTGCGGTGACGACCGCCGCCGCGAGTCTGCCCGTCTTGCCCGCGCATGGCGCTTCGTTCGGAGCGGAGCGGTTCTATTATTCGGTAAGCTTTTTATTTTCTCTCTCGATACCGTGGAGCCATGCGGCAAATGTTGCGCAGCATGACTCGCGTTGGCACTTCGACCCAAACCCGAAGGGACGGATATTAATAAAGCATGAGGGTAGCGGCCTGACGTTTCACCGCGCGGCACAATCGCCTGACCCGTTTGTGATGGAAGCGGTTTTTATCGACGGCCCGCTTGATGGATGGCCGGACGCGGAAGAGATAGCCGCCGTCGGTCGAGCGTCAGTATGGGCTTTCGTGGACGCGATGAATCTTCGCTTCATGGAGCGGCGCAGGGGCGCGTTTTATTTTCAGTACAGACAGGACGTGGGAGGCGGTTACAGGCCGCCCTATGTTGTTGAATCCGCGCCCGCGCTGATTTGAGGATCACATGGCGATTGACCGGCGCAGACTTTTGACCGGCCTTGTGACCAGCCCCCTTGCCGTGCTTCCGGTTTTTCCTGTAGCCCAGAAAATGCAGCCGGACATCATTCGCGTTTGGTTCCTTGGAGAGCGTGGCGTGCGGGTTGTGATTGAGAAGGCCGGTTTGACAGTTGAAGCGCGGTTTTGAGTTCTCGTGTTTTTTAAGCCGGTTTTGGGCGTGGTTTATGGAAAGCGGTTTTTATCGACGGCCCGCTTGACGAATGGCCGGACGCGGAGGGATGGCCGCCGTCGGTCGAGCGTCAGTATGGGCTTTCGTGGACGCGATGAATCTTCGCTTCATAGAGCGGCGCAGGGGCGCGTTTTATTATTCGCTCTTGCTCCAAGGCCGCGTGACGCGGGGCGAAAGCCGTGACTCCGGCCATATAGAGTCCAATGGCCGAAATCGCCGTTCCGCACATCAAGCCGACGCCCGCCCCGATCCGCCGTCCGGGCGTTTCGGCAGTCCGGCACTTGATGGCGAACGGGATTTTCAGAAACTCAGCGCCGCCCAGCAAGGCAAGCTGGAAGGAAATGGACATCACCCATTGACTGACCTCGTGCGAGGATTCGAGGTTGAAGCCCAGCACCCCCAAGGCCGCCGCCGTGCCTTGCAGGCCCTCGACCGCCCACGCGCGGCGACGGTCTTTCGGGGCCATCACATCGTCGGGCGAGTCGACCCGCGCGGCGGGCGAAGGTTTTTCTTGGGGGGTTGCGGCACCGGCAGCGCCGGAGGGAACAATAAAGCGTTGGACACGGCACGGACTCCGGCGCGCGCGAATGCGCGGCCCACGCCTTGTTTAGCAGCTTATCGGGGGTTGTGAATGTCTGACGCCAGACAATCGCGGCCAACTCGGCTTCGCTCAATTTTGGCGGCGGAGCGCGGCGCGTTAGTTCGCGGCCACGCGCCGCCATGCCCTCTACTAGACGAGCACGATCATCGGGGGACGCGGCCCCGACGAGCAAATTTCCAGCAGCGGCAACCCCGATTTCCCTTGCGAGTTGGACGAAGAGAGATTGCCTTAGCTCCAGTGTCGCGCCGCCAATATCCGGCGACTGCCCCATATCCGGCGGGTTATATGATGTTTTTTCACGGTTTTCAACTGTAGCTTTACTTTCAGTTTCGTATACGGCCAACACGCCCTGCAAGCAGAAAGCGTCAAAGCGGCGCGTGACGAGGGCGAGAGCAGCCCTTACGGCGGCCAGCGCCGCCCGCAGCCCGCGTTGGCCGTCCGGCAATCCATCGGCGGCGGCGATGAGGGCGACCGCCCTGGTGGCGTATTCAGTGCTTGCGGCGGCGTGTTTGGCCTGTCGCTCCCGTTCGGTTTCCCGCGCGACCCTCTTGTCAATCGTCGTGGCCGATTCCATGGCCGCAGGAGCTTTACTTTCTGGCGAAGGCGCGAGCGCGCGCGAGATGAGGGCGACGCCGGTGAGGGCGACCTTGCCGCTGTCAGGCTCAGCGGCGGGGTTGAGGGCGGCTTTCCCCTCGTTCCTCGCAGGGTCTTTCATGGCCGCATTTCGGGCAGCGATCCGCGCGGGAGCGGAAACGCGCCAGGACGCGGTTGCCCGTTGTCCCTGCCGCTTGCGCGGCATGTGCATAATTTTTGAATTATGCACAAAACCCACACCGTTGATTCAAAACCACTTTTCTTGTGCACAAATGACGTGCATAATTAGCCCATGATTTACGGTTATGCACGGGTATCGACAGACGGCCAGAGCGTTGACGCGCAACTGAAGCAGTTACGCGCAGCCGGGGCCGAAAAAGTCTTTCGTGAAACAGCAAGCGGCGCACGGTCCGACCGGGCACAATTACGCCGCGCCCTGGCGGAACTCGGCAAGGGTGACGTGCTGATGGTCACGCGCCTCGACAGGCTGGCGCGATCAACACGCGATCTTCTCAACACGCTTGCAGCCATCACCGCGAAGAAAGCCGGGTTCCGGTCCCTTGGCGATACATGGGCCGACACCACGACCGCGCACGGACGCCTGATGCTGACCGTCCTTGGCGGGCTGGCGGAGTTCGAGCGCGAATTGATCCGCACCCGCACCGGCGAAGGACGGGAACGCGCCAAAGCGCAGGGCATGAAGATGGGACCGAGATTCAAACTCACCGATCACCAGATGCGCGAGGCGATCCGGCGGCGCGACGACGGCGACGAAACGCTTGTGGACATCGGGCGATCCTACAACGTCTCGCACAGCACGATTTCGAGGCTTCGGGCATGAGCGCGATCATCCTGCACCGCATTGATGCCGCGAAGCACATGCGCCGGTATTACCGGCTTGACGTGCAGCCCGATCTTTTTGGGCAATGGTGTTTTATCCGCGAGTGGGGACGCATAGGCCGCCCCGGGCAGGTGCGCACGGTTCCCTATGCCATCGCCACGCACGAGGCGCTTGCCTTGCAGCAGCGCCTGAAGGAGCGCCGAGGATATATTTGAAAATAAGTTCATCTGCAGGACTTCACCCGTTTGACAATCTCTTCGACAGACAAACAGGCGTCTGGATGATCCATCACAATAGCCGCCTTAGGCATGGAGGGAATCGCAGCATCCTCCGGATGCTGAACGAGAGTCTCGCCGCCGTGATCCTTAATGGACCGCAGCCCCTCAGCCCCGTCGCCGTCGCCGCCGCTAAGAACGACGCCAATAACGCGTTCTCCGGAGATTTCGGCGGCTGAGATAAACAAGGGGTCAACGGCAGGGCGGGTGTGATGGACCTCAGGCCCGCGATTTAGGCGAACGCGCCCAAGCTCCAGAAGCATATGATGATCTGGCGGGGCCACGTAAATCCGCCCCGGCTGTATTGACGAACCATCCTTAGCAAACGACACGTTCAGTCTGGTCGAGGCGGCGAGAACAGAGGGCAAGATTCTGGATGATTGCCGATATGCATGACGATGAACACCGATGCTGTGCACGGGATTGGCAGCGCCGCAACGATGCGCCGGAGAGGGTTTAGCCCACCCGAAGATGCTCCGATCACAATGATCTTCATGGTCTGGCTTCAACATCGCTAGCGTGACGCCATTTCGCGACTGGCGCATTTGCAGCATGTTTCGGCGCAATTCTTCATTTCCTTGCCGCCGACTTCCTCGAATGAATCGGCGCAGGCGTCGCAGAGTTCCGCGCAGGCGTTACAATACATGGCATGTTTCTCCGCGAAGCATGAAGTGCGCGGCAGTCTGGCAGGCCTCGATGCAATCAGTCATAAGCGTGACGTGTTTTTGTTCAACATGTTTGCCGCCCATTTCAAGATCAGTGCTGATAAAGCATGGTTTCGCATTCGTCGCGACACTCGTTACAAGTTTTAATACATTCCGTCATTGATTTGCCTCTTGATGCGGCCAGGCACATGAGCCGGTACTTTGCAAATAAACAAGGCCGAAAAAGTCCGTTGACTCGTGAAGACATGCGCCGGTTTTACCCCGGCTCGACCGGGCAGCGCGGACCTATCGAGACGACCCAGAGAGGCAGAAAATGGGCCGTCGAGCCAGCCACAGACTATTTTGGCTTTGGCCCGGGCGGACCGCCAGGGGTTCCGGCGGGCGGAATAACCGGCGTGGAATTAGGATTTGGAACAGGAGCCGGTTGCACTATCTGCGGGTCCACGCCTTCCGCTGGCTTGATGACACCACCGCTTTTATCCAATTTATCACTGAGACTTTGGTTTCCATCAGAGGTCGCGTTTTCTTTCTGTGTGCCTCCTTCAGCGGGACGAGATAAATCCTTCTCTGGAATTGTCTGATTACCAGCCGGATCACCAGGCGCACTCTGCGCCACGGTTCCTCCGCTTCCTAATCCCAGCAAAGCCGTGAGAACAAGCGGCAAAGCAGCTTTCATCACACCATCTCCAATGCTGCACACCACTCCCTGCCGCACGCCACCCGTCGAACAAGGGAGAGCCAGCCAATTGCGTTCTTGAACACGTGCATTCGGCGCCGCGAGGAGCTGCCCGTCAGCGAACATCGCCTCCTTGCCCCCGATACTCGCTTGGGGATCCCGTATTATTGACGGCGGGAGCCCTCTTTAGTTCGTCTTTGGTGCGATTGAGGACTAGCCAATCCTTGCCGTCGCGAGTCGAGGCTTTTAGCTCCTTGAAGGGAATCACAACGTCTTTCTGGCCAGCGCCAAGGAACCCGCCGACGCCGATGATCGCGCCCGCGACGTTGCCGTTCCTATCGATCATAAGATCGGTGACCTTGCCAATCTTGTGTTCGGAAGGATCATAAACATCCGCCTTATAGAGGTCGGAGGCAAGCCAATGGTCCGTCGAAAGCGAAGACGAAGGATTGGTCACGACGGTGCGTCCGGTCGACGGCTCTCTGGTCATCGTGGTCTCTGCGAGAGCGAGGCCGCCAGCGAAAGCGAGGACCGAAGCGGACAAAGCGAGCGTCTTTAACATAAGTGATCTCCTTTGTTCGCAAACGTCGCGGCCAGACCTTGGTTCCTATTCGGCAACAGCCAAGCCCGACAAGCGCATCACGGCCATTCTGACCCCTGCGGCGAGCGTCTCGCCTGCCATTGTGGTTCAGGCCGAGGGCGTCGTCAAAGGCTTAAAAAGGGGCCTATTTTACCGCTTAAAATGGTTCCGTTTCGCGCGGCCCGGATTCCGGGCCGTTCAGCACCGTTTGTCAAGCAACATCACTGTAGACAACAGGTTAACACAGCAATCGTTTAATTAAGTCCGCGTAGGCTAAGAGTCAACGAAATTGGTGAAAGGTGAGCACGGCACGGCCATCTGGTTTATGTGATTGTTGCTTTCACTATTCGTTATAGCGGTCCTCTGTTGTTTCAGTTTCCAGGCTTTTGCCGCCGACCCTGTCCCCGGCGACTCTTGCGCCGGTATTACCACCAATTCCTTTCAGTGGTCCGGTGCGCCGGAAAACGCGGGCGTCCTCTACGGCCAGTTCTGCAACGCACAAACTGGGTTGGGTTGTCACTGCGCAGTCAAGCGGCGGGGCGCTCTTGAATGTTTACGGCACGACGGGGGCCGCCGCCCCTAACACCACAGCGGGGACGCCTCCCGGCGGATCGAATACGCAAATCCAGTACTGCGGCCGGTAGGCGGCCGCCATTTGTTCTGCGCCCCAGGGCAAGCCCTGCCGCCGCCCCCGCCCTGTTTCGGGGCCGCGCCGCCGCGCGGCACTCCCCCTAAACTTTCAGTGCCGTTCCGCCCCGACACAGCCCGGCTGCGTCAGGGCTGCAAGGGCAGATGGTGCGGCCCCGGCGGCGGCGGTTCTTCCGACCAGGGGAAGAACTTTATGCCGGGGCAATCCTCGTCCGGCGCGACATTCGGAAAGAAAATCTTGCGGTCTATTCCCGGCTCCCGATCCTGGAATGCAATGCCGATGTATGCAGCGGATGTAATGGGTGCATTTGCGCCCGTCCAGCTCGCAGGTGGCCGTCGTCCAGACATGCGGATTATACGCCACGCCGCCCAGGATGATCAAAGTCAACAGGCCCCGCATCGGTCCCGGCCGACCATTAACGAGGTCGAACTTGGCAAGCTGATGGGCGCTATCGGCAAAATCGGCTCCAACACCAATCAGCTGGCCCGCCAGGCCAATGCCGGTTCATGGCCGGACTCGCGCCTGCTTCATGAGGCGTGTGCCGATGTCCGGTGGATGCGCGACGCCGTCATGCGCGCCCTCGGCATCATACCCCCGCCCGAACCGGACGGCCGGCCTGCGCCGGCAGCGCGGGTGTGAACAAGGGCAATCAGCGCGGCGTCGGCCGCGTGTTCCACCTGATCGAAAGAGGCGGGACGGCCGGGGGCTAATCGACACGGAAAAAAACGGCTGCCTGCAGCGTGTGGCGGCTGCCGCCGCTTCGACTTCGAGGAACGCGCCCAATAGGTCGGCCGAAGCGAAGCCCCGCAATTCATGCAGCTCGACATGGTCGTTGTCGCGGCTGTTCGAGAGGTGCGCGGCCAGGCCGCGTCCGCCGCGCATCAACACGGAGTACGGCCGGGCCGTGCCCCTGCCCCACTCGATGTCCCGCTTCTTCAGATCGCCATAGCGGGTGAGGCTCATGGGCTCGCCGCTATGATGGACGACGACGAAGCCGCGGCGGTCGCCGCGGGCCAGGTGCAGCGCGTAGCGGTGCCAGGGCGCTTTCAAAGCTGGCGCGGTTATCGGAGACGGCCCAGGCGTCCTGAATGATCCGCTTGAGGTCGCGGGGGTCCTCGCCGAGGCGTTTGGCCTGTTGCCAGGTCGGCCTGTCGTAATTGAGCGGGTCGGCCCTGGCCCGGTCCTTGAGGCCGGCCGGCGCTTCTATCATATGGCATTGACCAGGTGCAAAGCGTGTTACGGGCCGCCATGACGGACGCCGCTGAGAAGCGCATCTCCGACCTGAAGGACAAGCACCGCCGCGAAAGCCGCCCCCTGGCCGAGCGGGCCGCACGGATACCGGGCCGAGCGTGACGGGCTGCGCACCCGCCACGGCGAGCGCCAGAGCCGCGAGACCTCGCCCGCGCCAACCGCCTCCCTCCGCAAGGGCATTCTGGGGCTGTGGGACCGCCTCAGCGGCAAGCGCGGTAAGGTCTCGGAATTGAATGCCCGCGAGGCCACGGCCTGCCACGTCCGTGACCGCGCCGAGCGCCAGGCCGTCATTGACCGGCAGATGACGGAACGCCGCGAATTGCAGGCCGGCATCGCGCACCTGCGCGACCGCCACCGGCATGAGCGCGATTATCAGCGGGCCGAGCTGGCCGTGATGATGTCGATGATGAGGGATTCCACCCGCGAACAGTTCCAGGACCACGCGCAGCAGATCGACGGCCGCAAGGATGAACTGCGCCAGGGACGCGGTGACGACGACAGATTCGAGCCGCGCTAGTCGTCGCCGCTCCGGCTGCGACTGCGATTATGCCGCCCACCGGGAATCCGGGCCGAGCGCCACGGCGCAGACGAAGGACAGGGCCGCGCTGATCAAGTGCCACGGCATCGAGGAGCGGACGCAGACACGGCAGCACGACAGGAACGCGGGGAGCGGGGCAGGGGGCGGGAGCCGTCGCCTTAATTTCCGCCCCGTAACCTGATAACAAAATATTAGCAGTCTGTGAGCAGCAAACGATATGCTAACAGACTATGACTGCTATCATACTGTTTGCGGTTGACGAACTGTTAGCAGTTCCGATCCGCAGCCGCCCCGGTCGTCCGGGCAGAGGTGGCATGATGTCAAAAGTACGTGCCAGCATCTTCCCCGGAGACGATCTCGACGTTTCCGGGTTCTCCCCGGAAGCCGCGCCGGATACCGGGCCGGATCGAGAAACGATACGGGCCATTTCCGCACAATCAAATTTCCCGAGCCGCGAGCCGAAACAGCCCCGCACAGCAGCCCCCGAGACGCCGAAGCGAAAGCCCCGGCGTCACCGCACCGGCAGGACGGCGCAGTTCAACGCCCGCACGACGCCCCAGACGGTAGAGGCATTTTACGCCATCGCCGACCGGAAGGGCTGGCTTGTCGGGGAAACCGTGGAGCGAGCGCTTGCGGCCTTGCAGCGCGAGTTGGGGGAGGGCTAAACGCCCTTTAGCCGAGTCGGCTATAGCACCGTTTCGACCACCTTGCCCTGAATGCGGGCGCGGCGACCAACTTTTGGCCGCATCAATTCATCGAGCGTCTTCCGCCATTCCTCCGGCTCTTTCCGTTCCCACCGCACCCGGAAGCCGCGTAGCTTCCCACGCGACACGCCGCCGTTGCGCAGCAGGTCGATTTCGACCCGATAATCTGACAGCGCGTTCACTTCCTCGACCGCCGGATGAACCACCCGCCGCAGGAAGTCGGGCGCACGGTCAAGTTTGCCTTCGGCCACCCCGAGCAATTGCCGCAAATCCTCGAACGAAAATTCCTGTTCCTCCTTGCGCAGATTCGCTCTCAGACACAGCAATTCATACAAGGCCAGCGAATATTTTGAGGTGAAGGCGAACATCACATAAGCCTTGATCCGGCCCCAGTGCCGCGACTGCTTGATGATTTCACGCATGCCTTTTGAAAACGAATAGATGACTTCCCCGGTCGGGTTATCTTCATCATCCGTGGTCGTCGTGTCGGACAGCAGATGCATGTGCTTCGTTGCCCGATTGCCTTTGCTGTCCTTCGTCGGCACTTCGATCCGCGTATCCATCAGACGCAGGACGCTATCACGGACACGCTCACCGCCCCGGTGGCGCGGCCCTCGCAGCCGCCACATGGCAATGTGATGGTCCATGTCCTCCGCAATACCCGGCCCCGCATGCTCAATCAGGAGATTGAGAACGCGCCGGTCATGCAATGTCAGGGCGGAAGACTGGCGAATTTCAATCAGTTCGCCCGCCTTAACGATCCCATCTGCGCTGTGCTTTTGTTCAATCGTAAGACTCACGCTTGCAGTTTAGATCGTGACGTGACACGACGTCAATGTCATGTCACGATCCGGTTCCTAGAGGCCCCCCAATTTGTCACGATCCAAACGATGCCCTTTGTGAGGAGAGCAGCATGGAAGGGGTACAGTC
>Ga0193728_1001348_pt1 | contig 12413 bp, 1 predicted proteins | sample U1c1metaG_FD_143037 | JGI IMG/M metagenome (GOLD analysis project Ga0193728, IMG submission 143037) | Soil microbial communities from a riparian zone of the East river system, Colorado, United States - U1c1 | ecosystem: Environmental > Terrestrial > Soil > Riparian zone | place: USA: East River...
GGGTATCTTATAAAATAATCTTATTATCTCAGCCGCTAGTAGGATTAGCGCTACTATTTAAGGTAGTTAATAAGCTTAGTCTACGCTTTAGTAGAGTAGAGGTTAAAGATAGCCTAGGTATTGCTAACTAAGTCTTTGCTAACTAAGCATTTATTAGCCAAGCTTTGATTCCCGTTAATGCTTCGTATAGTTCTAGATATTTGCTTTTACGGTGTTAATTAACTACTTTTATATTTATAAGGGGTATCTAGTAGATATTATAGTATTTTTACTTTAGCAGTTTGCAGTACATAGAATAGAGCGGCTCCTTTAATTTTGCTTTTGTCCGGGTATATATTAGGAGGGCCCCTATTATTATAAAAGAGGTATTATACTCCTTAGCCTTGTAATAGTACCTCTTCTTGCGCCTCTTTTTACGCCTTAGCTTACCCACTCCTTTCTCTAACTAGTGTATACTAGCCCCTAGAGTACTCTCTAGCAAAATAGTTTCCCTTTTAGAGCTAGAGCCAGAATTAGAGCTAGAATTAGGGTTAGAATCGGAGTCAGAGTTAGAGTCTTCTAGTTATAATAAGTTTATACTCTTATAGGTATCTCTAGGAGACTCTATTATAGAAGTTTAACCTATTACCTAATTAGTATAAAATTTAGCCGTAAGATATAGCGCAAAATGTTTTCTTACTATACTCTTAGGTTTAGAGATGCTCTATTGCGATAATAATATAGGGGGGGTATAATGGGAGCATTAATTAGGACGGAGGCGAGCTCTGGTATTTATAATTTTCCGATAAAAATATATTAATGCTTTCCGCTAGTGGCGCTAGCTATTAATAAGGGCCGGAGGATCCGAAAGACGTGCGCTAATACAATATACGCGCTACCGCTTGGCTTAGCGAACTGTCGACTGGCGTATAAGCTGCTCTCTGTAACCGCTTCCTTAGTATAGTCTAATAAACTACGCCTTAAATGTAGGAGAATTGACATACTATTAGATGCAGTGCTTAGTTAATTTTCTAGAAAACGAATTTGGAATCTAGTTTAGTGATACCGGATTGGAAAAAATTGAAATCTAGATTTAAGAAACCGAATTCCGGGATCCTAAATCCTAAATCTTTCCTACTTTTAAATATACGCGGGTTTTTAGGGGCAGACAATATTTCGCCCTCTTCCGATCTTCTATAAACTAGGCTTATATTATAACTACTTTTAAGATTTTTTATAGCCCATACTACACTTATATTAAACGCCTAATTGGCCTAAAAGAACTGGTCCTTCTAGCGAAGCTAGATAGGATATATTTTATAGGTTAACAACTTAGAAGAAGAGATAACGGCGATAGATACGCTAGATAAAGACTTTGCAGCTATTAAAGCGTAGTGTTTTAGAGGGGTTGCAAAGATTGACCTTAAAGCACTTAATTTCGAGCATCCTTTGGCGCGTAAATATTATTATAGGCCGTCTAAAAAAAAGGTTATAGTCCTAAAAAATGTTTTTAAGAAAACTAGTTGCGACTAATTAACCGAGGAGCATTTTATTAAGGCTATTGTAGATAATAATATACTTGCGGATACCCTTAGGGTCTCTAGTACTAATAAGAATATACTTTATTAGAAGGAAGATACTATAAAGATTCCCTACCTTCCTATAGCCTAAGTTGATTGCCTTAATAGATTATACCGTATCCGTACTACTAAGCAAGTTCTAGATCTAAATAATTAATAGTAGACTGTTAAGCTTTACTCTAAACGTAAGTTTTAATATTTATACCCCCTTAAGTGTCTAACGCGATTTCTAGAACTCTCTTTAAATGCTTTAATAAATATTGTAGAGGCCTTTAGAAACGAGCAGCCCTTCTTAGATAGAGAAATATTTTATAAGATTTTATATTATCGTTAAAGAAATGATAATAAATTAGAGAACCGATGGTGGAGTTGGCTTATATCTATAAAAGAGAAAGATTTACGGCAGCTACTAAAGAATAAGGGCTTTTAAGATGTATTTTACGTACTTAATAATATGCCGGAACTCCTTTACCTAATTTAGCTAGGCACCCTATATCGTTTTCTAGGTTTAAAGTATAACAAGGTATGTTTCTAAACTATATAGGTATGCTCTTACTTATATATATTTAGGAGATCCTTAATTATCTTAAGTATATTCCAATTATCTAAAATAAAATTCTAGGCTATAAAACTATTCTAGGCCGTAAAACTATTCTACCCCGTAAAACTTTAAACATCTTATATTCTGCTATCGATACCCTTATAATATAGAAACTGGAGCTTTACGCACCTACTATCTCCAAAAGAGACCGGATTTCTATTAAAAGTTAGATGTAATTAAAAATAATATTTCCTACTATTATAGACTCCTATAAGAGAGATGCGCTTCTTAAGAATATTTTATTAGTTCCTTACTTAATTCCTACTCTACGTAGTTATTTTGAAAATTTAAAGTATCTTAAACTATGCTGTACCATCCTTAAATAACTCCTGGGCTCTAAACAAAAACGTACTATCTAGCGTGGCTTTTTAGCTGTCTATTTTCGTCCTAAAAATCTTAATATTAAATATCTAGAAGACCAGATAATACCGCTATCCCTAATAATATTCGAGGGGGATAAATAGTTAGGTTACGTTACACTATGGGCATTTTGCATGCGTCATTTTGCTAAGATAATATATGTGGCTCCTAAGAAGGAGTAGGGTAAATAAAAACCCGTCGTTAAAGAGCTAAATCCAGCTCTTTGGCATAAACTAGGAAATCTTACTGTTATTTAAGGTTTTTATATAAAATAGGCCCTTAAACTATAGAAATAGGATCCTAATAGGGAGCTCGCTATCCATTTTCTTAAGCAAGTAAAGCCTAGTTACGGGGATAATATTAGTAGACCTATATCTTAGGTTATGTAAGTGCTAAAGTTAATAAAGCATTCCTATAGAGAACGACAGCTTCCTTAGTTTACCTCCGAGGCAAAGTTACTTAGTAATCGTCACTATGGCCAACCTTTTAAGGATAACTATATTAAGGATTAGTCCTCCTTATTTATTCCATCGATCTTCTTTATAGACTATATTTAAGGCATTAATATAACCTTATTTTATATTAAGCGTAACTTATATTATAGCTTTCTTAAAAGTAGCACCTAATAGGTAAGGCGTTGGATATTAAAATCTAAATACTTACTAATAATTTAAAGTTCGATTTCCTAGAAACGTTAACTTCTTTCTATAGGTATATTGACACTAACTATGTCCCTAGAGCTCCTCTAGCTATATCGCAAAGAGACTTATTAACCTAAGAGGTGGAACAGCTTAAGAATATTAAGCGTTAGTTACGTACTAAGATTAAAAGCCTAAAAAGAGAGTTATAAGAAGAGAGAAATTCTAAGGGAGATATAAGAAGATAGTATAAATAGGAGTTAACTATAGAGAGAGATAAGAATCGGCAGCTATAAAATAAGGTTAGAGATCTTAAAAGACTCTATAAAAATATAGTATAAGATATATAATAAGAGAAGGCTAAATTGGGACAAGCGGAGATAAAAATTTAAAATTAGCAAATTCGGATTAATGAACTCGAAAATTCTAATGATATTGATAATTTTATAAGTTATCACTCTAATAAAGATATTAGTGCGCTAAATCTATAAGAGACTATTTTCCTCTTATAGGGAAGAATAGAGTTAATAATAAGATATAAAGAAGCTTTAAATATAGAATTAGTAAAGCAAAGAGAGGGATATATTAAGCAGACTACATTCCTTAAAGTAGAAAAATCTAAGCTGTAGGTCTAGCTAGCAACCTAAAAAATAGAAAAAGATAAATTAACCTCTAAGCTCTAAAAAAATAAAGTAAGCGTCTAAACTATTATTCAATCCTAGGATATAGAAGTTTAAGTTAATTTATTAACTAAATAGGACCGTACTAAAGATATATAGATTACTCTATTAAAGAATATACAAGCCTAGCTAGAGGCTAAAATAAACTAACTTAAAGTAAATTTTAAAGTAGAAAATGGCGGACTATAAGCTTAACTTATAGCCTAGAAAAGAGAGAAAGATAAATTAATATCTAAGCTTTAAATAAGAAGAGTATAAATGCAGGATTTTAGTGTCTAAACTATTATTTAATCCCTAGATAGAGAAGTTTAGGTTAATTTATTAACTATATAGGACCGTGCTAAAGATAAACAGATTACTTAATTAAGGAATATATAAGCCTAGCTATAGACTGAAGTATAGTAACTTCGTAACCAAACGGTTTAACTACTAAATCCTAACCTTAAGGTAGAGATAAGTGCTAAGGAAGTAAAAATGTTGCAATATAAAATTACTAACCTTAAATCTGAACTTGAAAAAACCTAAGCCGAGCTAAAGAGTAGCAAACTTATAAGCTCCTAGCGGGACTAAATAATTAATAACCTTGTACACTAGAAGGAAGAACTTTAAGCTACTATGTATTAGGAAACTCTCTAAGCTATAGGCCGCGCTCTAGGAGTATAAGCTAGTCGGGAGAGAACCTAGCGATATTATACCGTCACCAAAAAGACTAAGGATAACGTTATTATACGTAAATCTAATTTGCTGTAGAGAGAAAGCGCTACTACCTAGCTTGCAGATATTAGAGAGATTAGGCAGATAAAGTCTAGGGGCGGTAAGTATATCTTAGTTTTCTTAATTTAACTCGTTTACGGTTTTAGGTACTGTTAGATAGATATTCTAAAGGATAAGGAATATATAGCCAAATTTGTACAATAGTGTATAGAATACGCAGGAGATATGTATACCAGCCGCTTTAGTGTTCTTTAGCTAGTTACGCCTAAGACCTAGACCATAAATCTTAAGGATCTCTGCCTTAAGAATGGTAGTTGCTATTTTGGGGAATTAGTGGATATAGGGACGTTTGCAAACAGTGTTACCGAAATGGCGAAGAAACGTTACTTGGCGCTTGCGAGAAATACGGATAAGGATATGGAGGAGGTCGTTAACGAGTAGGACCGTCGTCTAATCGCACGTAGGAAATAATAGAAGTTAATATTCCTAGATTAGGAGATTAGGCCTTTACTAGGACAGATAGAGTGGGAATTAGGTCCGAAGAACTTGGTAAAGGACTTAGATTTCCGGGTTAGCAAGGCGCTCCCTACGGCGTCTACTACTACTAGCAATAAAAGCGCTATTTAGGAAAGTTAGACTAATATTAATATTAATAAAAGGTAGAATAAGGCTCTAAAGGATAGGGCCATACTTAAAACTAGAAAGCCGCGAGGGTCGCTACTACCGCTAGCGCCGCTAGTACCTAAGGGCGATTTTATATACAATACTTTAGGACTATTAGTAGAGCTTAGCGACCTAAATAGTAATATTAGTATTAGTTAAAAGAATAAAGGACGGCTATAGTTACTTAATACTGAAGATAATAATAAATTGTAAATAGGAAATAAATATAAAATAGTATTAAAATAAAAGATTGTAGAGCACAAAAGCAGATAGCCAAACTAGTAATAATAATTAGATTATCTAAAAAAAGAGCCGCCTAGTCCTTTAAGATAATGCAGAATTTTATTATAAAAAAATTATAATAGTCGCCTAGAACCTAATAAACCTTTACTAGTCGCAGACATCTAATCTTAAATTATAACGGTTTAACTTTAACGAATTAGCATAATATAAATGTAATAAAGACCTTATATAATTAAGTGTAACTATCTATTATTTAAAATGAAACTACTAGGTATAAGAGCTGGGTTTAAAGGTTAAAGGCAGCGGTACTATTTAAAGCGAGTTAAACAACCGGGTTCTGTTTAATCTATTATTTATATACTATATTAGTAATATAGACTTAGTAGGTATTCTATTTAGGTTGCGGCTAGGTAAGCGACTACTACGCTGCGCATTTTTAATAACTCTACTAGTGGGATATAACCCGCTAGAGAAAGACCTGTTTAAGCTGGGTGGACTTACCTATTGCTATATAACCATATTTTAGGTTATCCTAGCTATCTAAGCTTAGGTACTCTAATATGGGTTTTAGCTAGCTAAAGTAGCGTAATACCTCTTTTTAGTTCTATAGGTAAACTATTAGGGACTTGGTTAAAGGGCAGAGCTAATAGATAGTAGCTGGTTAGATATGTCTTAGAATTGCTTATCCTCTTCTCTAATAGGCGCAAGATAGGGAAAGTCCTTATTATCATTATTATTATCTAAGAAGTCTTCGTCTAGTTCTTAGTTAGGATCCTAGTTATCTCTTACTACGTTATTGCCCCTATTATAAGAGCTAATAGGAAAGTTGTTAAGGGGTTAGTTGAGTATATTCTTAGTAAACCTAGGAGTCTGAATGCCTCTACTAAGCCTATTAAAGCCAATATAACTACTATTAAAAGTTAGATTAAAGGAGGTTTAGGTTTATAACGTTGTTATTACTATATAGGCTACTATTATATCTCCGGTAAGGAGCCCTCTAGCTTCTTAAAACTTATTAATAGTTTGGTAGTTAGCTAGGTAGTAGTTCTGTAGATTACAGCGTTGCTATACACTTAGCAAGATACATTCTGGCAAAAACTTAAGGGAAACTAACTATCTCTTCTATAGATTTAGGCTAGTTATTATTAGGGTGTAAACGGAAAATATACTTAACTCTATTTCTTTTAATAATAAAGGCAAGTCTAGTGTTAGGGACTCTTCTCGCAAGCTTATAACACTTCCTATTAATTCCTTCTTTACGGTATTTAAAAATTTTTTATACTATAGATATTGTAATAGGAACGGCTAAGGGTAGAGAGGAAAAAATACGTAAAGCTCGAATCTTGGTAGTGGTTAAATATTAATAAGTTAATATAAAGTTAGCGGATAAGCTTATAAGGAGAATGGTAAATATTTATATATAGCTGAATTCAACTTTTACTACTAATACTAACCTTTTTAAGACTAATATTTTAGTCTTATAGATTTAATTATAGGGTTAGGGGATATATTATGGCTTATACATATAAGGACCAGTTAAAGGGCCTATAGATAGTATCTTGTAGTTAATTATTCCTCTATAGAAGCCGTATCTAATAAACACCAACTTTATAGCTTTTAAACTTTTACTCTAATTAGCTGCGGCACTTAATTAAGATTTTAATTATACTCTCGCTATCTATTAGCTTATGCTAACTATTAAGTGCAAGCTCTTAATACACATACTAACGAATTTACCCGTTAGAAGGCTTACGTATATTAGTAATACTTTCCCACTTAGCTATACTTATTTTCTCCTAGTGCTAATAAGAAGGGAGTAAGATAATAGACGGCTAGATGCGCCTAAGTGGCGTATTTTAGACGTGGCTCCTTTATTTGCGCGCGTTAAAAGGAATTAATACTAGGGCTTTAGCGTTAAACTAATAAGCGGCTAGTTTAAAGATGTATATACTAAGAAAAGAAGGCGAAGCTAGATACGTGTTAATAGCGAATTAGGGCTAAGAAAGTTAAGTATTAAATTTTAAGGATTAGGGATTAGGGATCTCGGATACTAGATTTGTAATTGCTTATAAAATCACCGATTCGCAATTCGCGATTGCAGATTAAGGATTATAAATTCGCAATTCGCAAATTGCTAATTCGCAAACCCTACTTTCCTTAAAAACGGTTTCTAGATTTTAGAATCCGTCTTTATATATTTTAAAACCATCTATGCGGGCTAAATTACGTAAGTAAAGTATATATCTAGGTACTGATATATAATATATATCTTACTTAGGAAGTTTAATATTATAGAATACTACTATATAAATAATTATAATCTTCCTTATCTCCCTTAGAGCTATATTTAGAGCATTTACTCTATAGAAGCTCTTATAGCTAATTAATATACCTACCCGCAAGTTAATCTTCTCTTTTCTTTGTAAAAGACTTAATTATATATTAGTTATTAAGCGCTAAAAAGGAAGCTCCGATATAAGCGTACTTATAGTAATTCTCATTCTTCTTTATATTACAGCAAATATTATTATCTACACTCTTAGAATTTCAGGCCGCGCTAAGTTAGCGAAACGTTGTAGCTCTTTTTTTATTATCAATATAGTCTCGCTATATCTTAGTAGTAGGACTAGTCTAATTAGTAATAAAGTCCTTTATCTAAATCTAAGCCAATACAGCCTGCTTTACTACTAGGTAGGCCACATTTACATAATTTAAGGCCTTATATATAGTTTTATTAACTTCTTAGTAGTTCCTAGTTCTACTTAGGAAATATTAGTTTATTACTCTATACTATACTTGCTCCTATACTAAAAGAATACTAGCTTATTTCCGTTATCGCATCACTTAGTAGACTATCCGTATTATATCTCCGGCGCTATATATATAAAGTATTCCTTAAATTACACTTAGTCTCCGCGATTATACTCTTAGGTATACTATAGGTTTACGTCGGGTTAAAGAAGACTCTACTAGTAATTTATCTCTTAATTAGCTCTATATTATAGCTTATTTATTATATAATCTAGCTTATCCGTTTATACTTTTAAAACTATAGCTCTGGTCTAGCTAATAAAGTTACTATAAAAAGTTTTCTATATTAGTTAGACTCTATACAGGCTATATAGGTGTTAATCACTCTTAAAAAACCATAGAAAGTCACGCCTAGGGAATACGTATATCTTATATTGCTAGGCATCGCTTACCACTCCGGTGGTTTTTTTTAAGCTTATCTATACTCAATTATATAGTATTTACAAGACTCTAATAAGGCCGGTACTACTATTACCCTCTTAATACAAAGGTATAAAGGTTTTAGTAATATACTAATAATAATACTAAGCCAGTTATCTACAATTATTAATAGCCCGTATAGTTAAATATAGAGTTTAGATAAGTTTAACAAAGTTCTTTTCGTTACAAGTAGAGTTAGGATCGCCGCTTATCTACTCTTAGCTAAGCACCTCCTTAAAGCTTATAAAGATTATAGCGCTCGCGTACGCAGACTTTTATTAGTGTAGTTCTTAGAGACATTAGGTAAAACTTTAATACCTTACCTAGGTTACTTCTAACCTTCCTTAATAGATTAAGAGGCCTAGGCTAGCTAGTTCCTATATCTCTTACTTAAGATAGATAGCTAGGGGATTTTTACCATCGCTCTCTTTGTTCTAAACGTAACGCAAGGATTAATAGCTAACCTTTAGATAATATCGCTGCTAGCGCGTAATCGCTTATTTAGGACGGATAGATTATTAGATCTGCCCTAGTATATTAAAAATAAATAGTTAGCAGAGGCTAGTAATATAGCAATCTCTAGTAAGTGTGCCTATTTATAGGGGTTTCTCCTTTACTAACGTTACTATAGTTTATAGGACTCCTACTTTTAAAAGCGCAGTAAGGAAGGCGGTGCGCTTATACTAGTAAGATATATATATTTTCAATACTAGATTCTAGCTAGAAGAGACGGCTATAAGTAAATTAGTAATAATAAGATATTCCTAAGAAATGGTGGGCTAGATAGGACTAAAACGTATTATATATAGGAAATAATTAAATTGCCTAATAGTAACTAGAAATACTTAGTAATTGTTTAGAAACTATTAAAGTGCTATAGGAGAAATTTCTATTTCTAAACTATTTAGGCCTGAGTCTACTATATACTATATATTCGGGGGTAAACTCTACTTCTCTTTCGTTTTTAAAGATTCGCCGTCGATCTCCTTTTTACTACTTTTATTAATAGCGTTTTATAGGGTTGATCTAAGTCTCTTCTATATTCTACTCTTATCTACTAAAGCTATAAGTGCTTTTCTATCTTTCTTCTTAAGCGCCTCTCTAAGCTCTTAGAACCTTATAATATGCTTAATAAACTTACTAAGGTTCCTTTTATAATAAGATTAAAGTTTATAGGATATTAGGTTAGTTATAGGCTCCTTAGTAGGCTTCTAGTATAAAACTACCACTCTATTTATAATATAAACTAAGCAATACCTTGAATTCTTATTGCTCTTCGCGGCTCTAATGCTCGTTAGCCTAGGCTTCCACTCTACCCAGTACTTAAGTGCACTGTTTTTAGTTACGCCTTCTAAAATTTAGTTTAGTCTTCTTAGGAATCTAGTAAGCTATTTATCTTCGCTTTTATAATTTAAGCTATTATTAGAAACATCTATAAAGTAGGCTTTATCGTCACCTACTTAGCTATTAGTATAATCGAAAGATCTATAATTATCCGGCTATCTTACTAGGAGGTATTAGAGAAATGTACTTAACACTAGCGACTATATTTACGGGGTTAGACGAGCCTATTATTAGGTAAGAAGATTAATAAGCCAAACTTAAAATATAGGGCTGGCCTTACTATAGCTTTCCGTATAGTCTGTTCCCAAGATATATATATCCTTATACTCTTAGGTGTTATAGGGATACGAAATTTCCATTCTAGATATTTGGGCAGGTAAAGATAGTATTCCCACCTATCTAGAATTAGATAGCTGCAAGTGGTCCTTAACTGGAGAAAGTATAGCTAGTAAGAGCTTAGGGCTAGTATAAAAGAATTAAGAATTATAAGTGCTATAGAGCAAAAAAAACTGCGCGATAGCGCCCTTTATACCCTTATAGGACTAACGCTAGAAGTATAGCTCTAATCTAAAAATATTAAACCATATAAGCTGCTTTGCCGTAATACTAAGTTATATTAACAGTTATAGGATAATCTCTTTACCGCCTATGGCTTCCGGGTATTTAGGGGGCTAATCCCTCTACTAGTATCTAGTGTCTAAGCCCCTTCTTATAATATTAAATAAATCCCCTATTTAATTCTAAGCATAAAACTTAGCTTAGTCGGATTATTAGCTCTAAATAATAACTAACTATTAGGGCTACCCCTAAACACTAGTACGTAAAGCCCCTTATCCGGTTCTAGATAGAGTAGGAACTATATTCCTAAACTTCTTCTTAGTTACAGTAGAGCCGGCTAAATACGCCGCGGCTTTATCTCCTAATTCCTTGTTTATACTATATGCCTTGGAAACCGTAGTATAGCGCTTAGAAAGTGGCATTACTTTTACCCACGTTATATAGATTTAGGCAGAAATATTAATCTTAGAGTAACTTATACGATTCCGGTTAACAAATTTATATAAACTTCTCTAGCTACTAAAGTATGCGGTATTTATATAAGCTTCTTTATATTAATGCTAACAAGAGCTAGAGTATTAAGACTACTTATAATCCAATAAGTAATAATAGCTAAGTACTGCTTACAAAGCTAGAGACTAGTGCGTTAGTTCTTCCGCACTAATATAATATATTTTAGTTAGGTATTTATATTTAGTAACAGCTTAGCTAATAATTACCCCTAGCAATACCTCCTTTAACTTAAATAGCTACTATTAGATTTAGTCTAGTAGCTTACGCTTTTAGGTATAGATAGTATACTAAGTAAGGAGTAATTATAGCTAATAGATATTATGCGCCAGCTAAAGGGTAAAGGGGCTGCTAATAAACTTCGCCTCGTTTAGGCAATATTAATCTCCCTTTTTAAACTTAGTCTTAGCTTAGCTAAGTAATAGAGGAAATGTTATAAAGGTGGCATTCGTCTTACCTCTAAATGTCCTTAGATTAAGCTACCTTTTCCCTAGATACTAAGCCTCGCTAAAATATAGTTCTTTTCTGTACTCGTTAAATAAGTCCTATTATATATATACCTTAAACAAACCTAAATTAGATTGCTAATAATTCTTATAGGTCTGCAGGAAAAGCTTAGGGGACGATCTGTGTATACTATAGATACCCTAGCTACCCTAGCTTTATATATTTTATACCTAGTAATTAACCTACTACTAACTTCTCTAGTAATGATAATTAAGGATAGGAAGAGGATAGTAATAAAGATAGTAATAAAGAGATGGTGGTTTAGAACAACGGTAATAAGCTGCGGACTATTAATAGATTGCGCTAGAGTAACCCAGTAGAAGGGCGAACTGATACTACTAATATTAATAAACCGAGCTGGAGTGATAATAACGGATTATTAAGTAACGATGGAGAACTTGGGATTTGGCGTAATTTAGCAGGCAAGACTCTATAAGTGTAATGCTATATAAAAGAATAGAGTAGAAATTTAATAAGAAACTGTAGAACGCCTATAGAACGCCTATTAGTCTATCTACGTTCTAAAATCTATACTTTTATCTCTCTTAGCTTGACCTCTTCCGAGCTCTATATAATTTACAATAATCTCTCTAGTCTCTTAACACGGGTAGAAGATTTTATTTACCGTATTACTAATAGAAGGCAACTAATATATAATAATAACCCTAAACTCTATAAGTTCCTTTCTAAGCTTAAACACTTATATCCTAAGTAAGTACTAGTTATATTTAAGGTTAGTAGGCTTATAGATTTATATATTAAAGAGTTAAAGAATAATATCTAGTATATACTCTATAGCGCTTAT
>Ga0193728_1001349_pt1 | contig 12408 bp, 12 predicted proteins | sample U1c1metaG_FD_143037 | JGI IMG/M metagenome (GOLD analysis project Ga0193728, IMG submission 143037) | Soil microbial communities from a riparian zone of the East river system, Colorado, United States - U1c1 | ecosystem: Environmental > Terrestrial > Soil > Riparian zone | place: USA: East River...
CGCGTGACCTTATGCGATTATGACGCCCCGGCCTGTTACGAGGCTGACCGGGTCAGGGCGGCCGGGCCGGTGCCGTCTGAGGAGCCGGACGGCCTTCCCGCCAGGACCGCCGCCGGGGCGGCGGTCTTACGGCGACACACGTGCGTGTAAGTATCGTGCTCAGGAGCTCACAGGGACATGACGGGACGCCGATCCGCGAAAAGCAACAGCCCGCGAGGCCGGGAAAGCCCCGGTCACGGGCTGTTTTCGCTGGTAGTGGCAGGTGTTGGGTTCGAACCAACGTAGGTTGTGCCGACGGTTTTACAGACCGCTTGTCCTGGTCCACCGATCGCGGGTGATGTTGATGCCGGTGTAGGGCAGCTGGTCGTGCCCGATGATGGCGGGACGGTCGGTGCGGGGGACGAGGCCACAGCCCCCCGCGCGCTTCAGTCACGCAAGGGGATCAATTGACTGGCCTTTCGTCCGGCCGCAGCGCGTATAACGCCGACTATTTACTCAGTTGAACTCAGCCGATTTCGCTAGTCCGAGGGCTCAGCCCTGATCCACCGAGCCGGATCGGGTGTGTGAGCGTGGCGTAGAACGAGAATGCCCTCCTGAGCAGGGAGGATGTCGATTGCTGAAGTCCGCGTCCACCGGCTCAAGAGGGGCACCTCGTAAGTGAAACCTTCTCACGCGATCCGGCCGACCTTCGATGATCCGAACGTGGTGTCGGATGCCGGGGTGGTTCCCGCGTTGCGGCTGGGCGAGTCCGCTGGCCTGTAATCGATGACCTCGAGACCCGCGTCGAGGTCAGCCGCGGCGGCCCCGGCAACCCCCTGTCCGACGAGGAGCTGGCGAGGAAGTTCCACGACACCGCCGTGAGGTCCCTCCCGGAGCAGCGCGCGGCCGAGATCGCGGCCCGGACGCTCGCCCTTCGTGACGCTCAGAGCGTCGAGGATCTCACCGCGCTGCTGACCTCGGCGGGGGAGCGCTGAGTTCGAGGCAGTTACCGCTCCCGGACTGCGCAGGTCAGGTGGGTCACCCGCTGCGTCGGCTCCGCGCGGACCTGCTCCAGGGCCACGCGGCCCGCGTCCACGCCCTCGAACAGGCGGATTCCGGAGCCGAGCAGCACGGGTGACAGCGCGATCGTGAACTCGTCGATCAGGCCGGCGTTCACGTACTCCAGGATCGTTGCGCCGCCGCCCGCGATGCGGACGTCCCGGTCGCCGGCGGCCTCGCGGGCCTGGTCGAGCGCGGGCTCGATGCCGTCGCTGGCGAAGTGGAAGGTGGTCCCGCCCGGCCGCTCCCAGGGGTCACGCTTGTCGTGCGTCACGACGAAGACCGGCGTGCGGAACGGCGCCTCCTGCGGCCACGCCTGCTCGCCGAGATCGAACATGCGCTTGCCCATCACGCTCGCGCCGGTGCGCTCGAACGTCTCCCGCGCGATGTCGTTGTCGCGCCCTTCCTCGCCGCCCTCGCCGAGCCTCAGGTTCTCCCGGAAGAACCGCTGCGGGAATATCCACTGCTGCAGTTCCGTCCACTGCGCCATCCAGCGCTGCACATCCGGGTCGTCCCTGCGCTCCTCGGGCGCGATGAACCCGTCCAGCGACATCGTCACGCTGAAGAACACCTTCCCGGCCATCACTCCTCCACTCCCTTACGGACCATCTCGGTGACGTAGGCAGCCAGGTTGCTCAGGGTCTGCTGGCCGCCCTCGATCGCGTGGTACTTCTCGACCGCCTCGTCGCGCAGCTCCCTGGCGGGGAACACCGTGCGCATCTCGATCCGGGTCGCCGCGCCGTCGGGCGCGAACGTGAGGACCGACTCGAAGGCGTCCGGGTCGCCGCGGGACTCGCCGTGCAGCAGCGCGATCCGCTCCGGCGGGGCGATCTCGGTCCAGGAGATCCACTCCTGGTAGTCCGTCCCGTCCGGTCCGTGCATCACGAAGTCCCATTCCCCGCCGACGCGGAACTCGAACGCCCGCGTGGTGGTGGTGAACCCCTCCGGCCCCCACCACCGCGACAGGTGCCGGACCTCGGTGAACGCCTCGAACACCAGCTCCCGCGGGGCGCTGATGACCCGGGTGATCACGATCTCGCGGTCGGCCGTCGCTGACTGCGCCGGCGCGTCCCGTCCTGTCGCTGCCATCGGTCACTCCTCCTGCCTTGCCTGCCTGAGGTCCCGCACGTACGCGTCCAGCCGGTCGAAGCTCTCGTTCCAGAACCGCTCGAACCCGCCGGCCCACTCGTGGACCGGCCGCAGCCCGCGGGCGTCAAGGCCGTACAGGCGCTGCTTGCCTGCCCTGCGGTCCCCCACCAGCCCGACCTCCCGCAGCACCCGCAGGTGCTTGGACGCCCCCGGCTGGGTCATCCCCAGCTCCCGGGCCAGCTCGGTCACCGGCCGCTCACCCGCCCGCAGCAGCACCAGGATCTCCCGGCGCTGCGGCTCGGCGATCGCGTTGAAGACGTCCGACGTCGTCGCTGCTCGTGCCATGGACGCCATCATATGCCGATATCGGCATGCGTCAAGCCGGAGGAATCAGCTCAGATGGCGTGTCCGTGTCAGCCAGGTCAGTTAACCTCCCGGCGTGACTAATCGTGATGGGGCGTGGGAGCTGGCCGAGCAGACGGCTGTTGCGATGCGCACTCAGGCGGACGGGCTGCTGGCCTGCGACTTCTTCCACGTCGACACGATCTTCGGACAAGGCGGGAAACTGGACCCGCTGGTACCGCGACGCCATCAAGCTCGCCGAGGACCGCTCCGCCCGCTTCCTGGCCACGCCGCCCGAGGAGATCCATTGACCAGGCACTATCGGTGGGACACCACCCTCGACGACCGGCGCCGCGATGACCCCGGCATCGATGCCCCAGGTCGCCGCGCTGCCGCCCGCGAGGCTCGCAGCGCCCGCGACGTTGGCTACCACCTCGCGCAGATGCGCAAGCAGCGCGGCCTCACCCAGGCCGAGGTCGCCCACGCCATGAAGGTCAGCCAGGCCCGGGTTTCCCGGATGGAGCACGGAGACATCGAGAAGATGCAGGTTGAATCCGTCGCCGCTTATGTCACCGCCATCGGCGGCCACCTTCGCCTGGTTGCCGACTTCGGCTACGCCACTACCACCTTCATCGACTACACCGACACCCTGACCGCGTAAGCGGGGACCTCCCCTGGCAGGACTTTTCGCGCCTGGGCCAATAGCGAGGCATTGAGGGCCGACGACAAGGGACGAGTGACAGCCCAGCCGCGCTATGACGGCGCCAACACCGATCAGCCGGCTGCTCGGTCTCACGGGGGCGGAGACGGGCGACCAGCTCGGCGATCCGTCGGGAACGTGGGCAGGGTAAAACGCCTCTAGCCCCTCGGGGGGACGTTGACCCGCGTGGATCCGCCGGTTCGCGAGCGGCGGACCACCAGGCTGGCCCGTTCCAGGTCATCCAACGTGCCCACCATGACGGCCGTTGCTGCCCGCCGCGGCGCGATCATGGACCCTGTGACTGCGTGTCGGGAGTGCCTGGGTGGTGCGTGAGCGTCGGGTCCGCCGCCCAGCAGACTGAAGCCACCGCTCGCGCCATCACCTACACCACCCGACAGCGCCTGGCGGACTGAACTGTGAACCGTTGGCTGCCTGGTGGCGCGGACGTTAAGAGTCAGCTGATCTTGGTCGGTTGCAGGAACGCCTCATGGCGGAGATGGTCATCCTGGCCGACGAAGGCCTTGAAGGCACCCAGCCGGTAGGCGTCTCCGGACTTGCGCGTCTCGACTTCGATGTGGAAGTCGCGCTTGAGGTGGGCTAGGTGCCGCTCGAACGCGGGGACGTCGAGGGCGGCGGGGACGCGGCGCAGGATCTGCTCCATGGTGAGGAAGCCTGCGTCATCGCGGAGGACCTTATATACCGGGTCATGCGCGGCGGGAGACTGCTCGACCAGGTGCCGAGACTCGCCTTCGTGGTCGAGGGCGCGCCGGATCTGCTCACCGACCGCGCAGGCGACCGGCGGCGGAAAGGCATTGCCGATCTGCCGGTAATTCGAGGTTTTGCGGCCGGTGAACTCCCACCGGTACTCACGACCGTCCCAGCCCTGCAGCCTGGCGACCATCTCGCAGGTGAGCTTGGGCAGCAGGGTCACCGGGTCATCCGCCGACGGTGCGGCGTCAGCTACTCCGTGCGCGTCCACTCCCATCGCCCGCCAGGCGCGCTTGGCGCGGGTAGGGCCGAGGTCGGCGCCGCCGTGCTTCTTCGAGCCGCCGACGATCGTGGGGGCGATGTCGCTGGCCTTTGTGGCCCATGCGGTGGCACCGGGCCAGCCGTTGGCGGCCATCAGCTCGCGCAGTGTCTCTCCTACGGTGGGCGGTTTTCCTTGGTGTTCGGGCCAAGTGAAGTGGGCGAAGTCGTCGGGCCGCATCGCGACGAGCACGAACCGGGGCCGCAACTGCGGTACGCCATAGTCCGCTGCGTGCAGCAGCCGCCACTCGGCGGCGTAGCCCAGCTCGGCCAGCCGGTCCAGGACATGCTGTCGGTAGGCGGCAAACCGGGGCAGCGACAGCCCGCGGACGTTCTCCAGCAGCAGCCCGCGCGGGCCAATGATGCCGCACAGTTCGATGGCCCAGGCAAACAGGTCGCGCTCGTCGGTCGCACCGAGCTGCATGCCCGCGATCGTAAACGGCGGGCAGGGTACCCCGCCTGCGAGCAAGTCAGTCCCGGCGTAGGCGGCGGGGTTCCAGACATCCGGGCTGGCGACATCCCCCTGGGCGACCTTCCAATGCGGCCGGTTGTTCCTGAGGGTGGCGCACGCGTTCGGGTCCAGTTCGATGCACAACTCATGCTCGAACCCGGCTATCTCGAGCCCGAGTGACTGTCCGCCTGCCCCGGCACAGATCTCCACCACCCGGTACTGCGACACCGTGATCTCCTCCGTGGCTGACCAGCGGGCGCCTCAGCGCCCATGGACAGAATCATGCCCGAATACCACCATCCAGTGGTGGACCTACCACGTTTTGGAAGGCGTGTTCGACGGAGGCTTATGTCACACATCCCCGATGTCGGGCAGGACCGGCGCTGGCTCCACCAGATCGTCGGGCTGCGCAACCACCCAGCCACCGGCAGCCAGCATCACGAAAGGGCAGCTCAGCGTGCCGGGACCGTCGACGCGCCAGCCGGACGCTGACCGACTATGTCAATCCGCTTCGTCCCATACCTGGAGCAGGTAAAGATCTTCTGCACATCAAGGACAGGTATCCGAAGCAGCGCGTTTTCTGGAAGCACATAGCCCCGGAAGATCCAGGCGACTCCTGCCCTGCCCGCCGCGGACAGGCGCCGCTTGAGATCCCGGTTGCCGCGCGATGCCGTCAGCAAGTGATCAGTGGCGCGGACCAACCCCAGCGACCACTTGCCCTTATCATCGCTCGCCCACAGCCCGAGAATGATGTGTCCCACGGCTTCCGGCGGGATCATCCAATCGGCCAGGCCTTGCGAGAACTTGCAGTCCACGTCGATACCGCAGATGGCGAAATCCATCGTCTTCCCGTCAGCGAAGCCGAACTCGCGCTGCAAGTTGATCTCGACCAAAGTGCCGAAATGGGTCTTCTCGGTCTTGTGCAGCTGATCCCAACGGTATCTGCCGGTGTACTGGCCATCAAGAAGCATGTCATAGGTCCGACGCAGAACCCTGGCGACCCTCAGCCCGTCAGGATCGCGCGACATGAGCTCGTCAGCGACAGATCTCAACGCCGGATCATCCGGCCGCACCGTTGATTCCGGCAGTGATGCACGCGCTACCACCAGTGCAGCGTAGCGGTCAGTGCCTGCACTGAACCGCCTGATTGTCCGGCCTTGTCGGCGGCCGGACAGGATTCCTTGGATGCTGGAGCACCCTCACCTCCGCCACAGCAGGCCAGGTCTTGCAATCACGCTGCTGGCCGGCAAGCCCCTGACCAGGAAAACGCTAGACCGCTGCCTTCCGGCCGGGCCGGGGCGGTCCCGCGTGACCCGCAAGGACTTCGTCCAGGCCAGGCCCGGCGCCTGGTTCAGCCGGAAGCGCGGAAACCCCAAAGGGCCGGGATCACCACGATCCCGGCCCCTGCCCGCACCCGGAAGCACCCTTGGCGAAGGACACGTCGACCCGGCCGAGGGTCGAGAATTCAGCGATGACCCTAGCCCCGGGGTCGAGAGTAACGAGGGCTCCCAGAGCCCCGGAAAGGACGATGTCACCCGCGCGCAGCGGCGCGCCGAGCCGCCGGGCCGTCACGGCCAGCCACTTCAGCGCGGTGAGCGGGCTGCCCAGGCAGTCGGCGCCCACGCCGTGCGACACGGCCGCGCCGTTCCTCGTCATCGCCATGCGCACCTCGGCCGGCTCGAAATCGCCCAGGCGGACTTTGACGTCACCGAGGACGAACAACCCGCTCGAGGCGTTATCGGCGACGGTATCGGTGATGACGATGTCCCAGTCGCGGATCCGGCTGTCCACGACTTCCACAGCGGCCACGGCGTAGTCCACCGACCGCCGGACCTGCTCGTCATCCAGATCCCCGTGATCGAGGTCTGCGCCGAGGACGAACGCGATCTCCGCCTCGGCGCGCGGCTGCAATAGACGGCCGGCAGCGACTTCGGCGCCATTCGGCACGCGCATGTCCATGAACAAGACACCGAAGTCCGGCTGATCCACGCCGACCTGCTGCTGGACGGCGAAGGACGTGATGCCAATCTTGCGCCCCACGATCTGGCCGCCCGCTGATACCCGGTGATCCGCGACGCGCTTTTGCGCCGCATAGGCCAGCGCAATGTCGGATGCTCCGATGAGATCGCGCACTGGAGCGCACGGCGTCCGGGAGGCGGCCGCATCGATCAGCCGTTCCGCGCACTCTGCAACAGCGGCCGGGCTGCCATGACCTCGTGCCTCGTCCATGCTCCGCTCCTCCTGGGGCAGCCTCCACGTTCCCAGGAACGAGCCCGGCCGCAGCGTCGGCCGTTCCGCGCCGTGGAACCGGGCCGCGGAGCCCATTACCAGGCTGGGGGCAGGCCCGCCGGCCGGTCACAGCCCACGGGACGCCACGTCGAAGTGCTCGAGTACGCGCCGCGGAAGAACAGCAGGGGCTCAGCGGTGCGCGTCACGTCGAGATCGCGAACCGAGCACAGCGCGAGTTCGTGATCGCCAGCCACCTGTGTCGTTTCGATCGTGCAGTCCAGCCACGCCAGGACGGACTCCAGGACGGGAAGGCCGTTGCCATTCACGGTCCAGGTCACGCCGCTGAACCGATCGGCTACCGAACGGGCGAAATGTCGCGACAGTTCCTCCTGGTCGGAGGCGAGGATGTTGATGCAGACCTGCTCGCTGGCGCGTATCCGCGACCAGGTGGCGGACGTCCGGCTCACGGCCAGGCCGACGAGCAGCGGCTCAAGGGACACCGACGTAAATGACTGAACAGTCATGCCGATCGGCTGCTCGGCGTCGAGCGACGTGAGTACCGCGACCCCGGTGGCGAAATGGCCCGCGGTACGGCGGAACCTGGCGATCAGGTCGTGACGGCGCCCGGACGCCGCCGGCTCGCGGGCGGTCGGCGGCGGATCCTGTATGTTTCGTTCCATACAGCGGCGACCTTCTCCCTCTATGTACGCATCCACTTGTTGCCAGCTGCCGAAGGCGCCTTTGGCCGTCGTAATGGCAGCAGAGCCGGCGCGGTCCCCGGACAGCCATACCAGCCCAGTCTCGTGACGTGCTGCCGGTCAATCGAGGGCGGTGTTCCGATGGATGAAAGTGTCGTCGCGCTGTGCCATGAACTCCACGGCCAGGGCCATGAACGAGGTCCGCAGGAACCGGAGGAGCTGATGCATGTCGACGCCGCGGTCGATCTCTGACGCCAGGAAGATCCCGTCCGCCGCCGCGAGGCAGAAGACCGCGAGCTCGTTGGCGAACTCGCGGACATCCTCGTCGTCGGCAGCGGTGAAGATCTCGGAGAACGCCTTGCGGAACCCCCCGGCGGCGGCGTGGCGCACGCGTCGGATGACCTCGATCGACTGCTCGGAGTTGGCCCGCTCGAGCGCGAGCAGCATGAGGACGCGGAGGAAGTGCTGATCGGCCAGTGACTCGGCCACCCGGTCGAGCAGCTGGGAAAGCCGCTCGACCGGCGCGCCGGATATGCCCTCCCAGCGCGGCAGCGAGGCCAGCCAGCCCTTCGCGCTGTACTCGACGACCGACAGGAGCAAGGCCTCCTTGCTGCCGAAATGCCAGTAAGTCGAGCTCGCTGGAATCCCCGACCGCTTGGTGATCATGGAAATGCTCGTGCCGGCATAGCCGCGCTCGGACATCAGCTCGAGCGCGGCGCGGAGGATCCGTTGCCGGGAGTCCTCCTGAGCGGGCGCGGCTGCGGGGACTGCCAACGAGCGGGCCGAGTGATCCATACAGAGAACGCTATCCGCTCGGTCCGGAACAGGCCAACATGCTGGGGTTTCGGGCGCCCGTTTACTCGATGCGCCTCGTTGACGCGTCTATCTCTGTATGAGACGATCGTTACAGAGACATGCCGGACATGCTTCGGCATCTCGGGCTTCTGGGTGACGAGGCGGTGGGGGAGGCATGGCGGCAACGGCGACGGTACCACCGACCGGACCAGGCGAAATGCGCGATCGCGCGGCTCAGCGCAGCGTACCGGCCAGCATCGAGGCGAGCGCGGAAGCCGATCTGGCGTCGGCCGAATCCGAATCTGACCTGGACGCTGCACGCTCGGTTCTCGGTCGTGCCTCCACCCTGCTGCGGGCGTTTTCGTCCGAGCGTCCCGTATTGAGCCTGGGTGACCTGGCGGCCCACGCAAAGCTGCCCAAGTCCACTACCCACCGGATCGCCGCAACTCTCGTGCGGTGCGGCGTCCTGCAGCGCTACGGCGCCTTCGGTTACTGCGTCGGCTCGTGGCTGCACGACGTCGGGCTGCTGGCACCGACCCGGTACCGCCTCACGTCGGCGGCCGCTCCATTCCTCCACGAACTGCATGAGCAGACCCGGGGCACGGTGCACCTCGGTGTCTGCTCGCCGGCCGGGCCGTTGTACCTGGACAAGGTCTCGCGCTATGGCGGACCGGCATCGTTCACGCGCCCCGGATCGCACTTTCCCATGCATTCCACGGCGCTCGGCAAGAGCCTCGCGGCATTCACTGACGACGCGCACGAGCAGCTGCTGGCCGAGGCCGGCTACCGGCGCTACACGATGCGGACGATGACGACGCCGCGCCTGCTGGCCCGGGAACTCGGCGAGGTTCGCGCGGAGCAGATCAGCCGCGACCGAGAGGAGACGGTCCCCGGCATCAGCTGCGTGGGCGTCCCCGTGTTCGACCATTTCGGCCTGTGCGTGGGCGCCATATCGGTCTGCGCGCCAACCGTGCGCCTGGATGAAAGGCGCACGCTGACTGCCCTGCGCCGGGCCGCTCAGAACATCGGGCGGGCATATGGCGACCGGGGCGTGGCGCAGCCCCGGTCATCGTGACGAGCGGGGGCCGGCTAGAGCCGGCTCACCGCCGCCCGGCCGCGTGCCGGCCGGCCAGGTAGCCGAACGTCAGCGCTGACCCGATCGTCGCGCCCGCCGACCAGTAGGCCTGTCCGGCGGGCGCCGCGATGCAGTTGCCCGCGCCGTAGAGGCCGGGGATCGGCTTGCCATCGACGCTGAGGATCTGGCCGTCGGGGTTAATGCGCGGCCCGCCCTTCGTGTCGAGCGCGCCCGCCCCGAGGATGATCGCGTGATACGGGCCGTGACCGGCGAGCGGGTGCATCGTCGGGTTGGTCATGCCCGGGCGCCGGGGCAGCCCGTGCCAGGCGACCTGAATCGGCGTCTCGCCGCGATGGAAGTCGAGATCACGGCCCGTCTCGGCGAAGCCGTTAAAGCGGGCGATCGTCTGGCGTAGCTCACTCACGAAGTCCGGGGCCAGCCGCAGCCCTCCGGTGAGCTCGGCGAGCTGCTCCAGGCGGGCGTCGATGTTGCGCGCCAGGTCGTCCCAGGTGTGCCCGGTGATCACGTGCGACGCGTTCTCCCCGGCCAGCGGGACCGGCTGGCGCATGCTCGACATGGTTCCCGGCGCATTCGCCACGGCCTCGTCGTAGATCATGAACATCAGCAGGTTCGGGTACTCGCGGCCGTGCGCGCTCCACAGGAAGTGGACCTGAGAGCGCTCGTTGTAGACCATCTTCTCGTTCACCGCCCGCCGGCCGTGCCGGTTGACCTGAATCATGCTGTCCCCGAACGGCAGCCACACGTCCTTGATCGTGGGGCCGTGCCGGGCCGTCTCGACGACGACCTGACTCCACCACGCGTTGCTCATGTTGCCGAGCGCGGCGCCGACCGAGGCGGCGATGCGCACCAGGTCGCCGGTGTTCGTGCCGGCCGCGCAGCCACCGAAGATCGGCCCGCGCAGGTAGTCAGCCGCCATCGCGGCGTTGTGCGCGAACCCGCCCGAGGCGAAGACGACGCCGCGCCGGGCGCGGACGAGCATCGTTCCGGCCCGGCGGTGCACTTCGACGCCGACGACGGCGCCGTCGTCGGCGCGCACGACGTCGGCGGCCCGGTGGCCCACGAGGATCCGGACACCGCGGGCCTCGGCCGCGGCCCGCAGGCCGCCGATCAGCATGTCGCCGCCCGTACTGCCGCTCCCGTCGGGCACGAAGTCGGGCCGCAGGTGCCGGCCGTACGGAGCGAGATCCTCGGCCAGGTCGGCGTTGTAGTCCGGCGTCGCGAGGTCGAGCACGGGGTGGATCGCGCCCAGCGACATGAGCTCCTCGACCATGACCGAGGCGTTGTCGTAATAGGCGGCCAGGAGCTCGTACGTGGTCCGGCTCAGTCCCAGGAACTCGCCGGCCGGCGAGTAGGACCGGGGGAACGAAAGCCGTGCCATGTAGCGCAGGGCACCGTCCCGGGGATCGGTCATGCCTTTCTGGCGCATCAGCGGGTTGTTGGGGATCCAGTACGTCGCGCCCGCCTTCGCGGTGGTGCCGCCGACCCAGTCAGCGCGCTCCAGCATGATCACGCTGGCGCCGCGCTCCGCGGCCGTCACGGCGGCCGAGAAGCCCGCCGCGCCGCTGCCGACGACAACCACGTCGGCGCTGGCGTCCCACAGCTCATCGTCGGGGTGCGCCTGCTCGTCCGTACCAGCAGCCGTCATGATCCCTGCCTCGCAGTTTCGGCGGGCCGGGGCGGGCGCCGGTGCCCCCAATAGCTGCCGCGGGAGGTCTCGGTCGGCACCCAGGTCGCATCGTCGATGACCCGGCCGCCCCATCCGTACTCCACGCTGAATCCGGACGGTGTCGCGGCGTAGAACGACAGCATCCCGTCGTTGGTGTGCCGGCCGAGCGACTGCCGGATGCGCACACCGTGGTCGACGGCCCGGTCCAGCGCGTAGCCGACGTCGTCGACGGAGTTCACCTCGACCATGAAGTGCGACAGCGCCGGCCCCCGGCCCTCGCCGAGCGCCAGGCTGTGGTGCCGTCCGTTGCAGTGCAGGAAGACCACGCGCGTGCCACCCAGCGTCATCGTGTCACTGAGCCGGAAGCCCATGACGTCGACGTAGAAGCGGCGCGCCTCGTCGAGCGCGTCGGTGGCTAGCACAACGTGCCCGAGCCCAAGCGGGCCGGTCACGAAACCGGAGGTCCCGACCGGAGAGATAAATGGCACGTGGTCCAGTTCGGCGCCCCAGAACAGCTCGTGGCGGGTGCCGTCCGGCGCGTCGAAGGCGACCAGATCCGTCACCCGCCGCTCCCTGGCCCGCGCGGGATCGCGATGCACGCCGACCCCGGCCTTCTCGAGCTCCTGCGCCGCCTGCTCCAGCGCGGCGCTCCCGGCCACCTCCCAGCCCGCGGCATCGAGCCGGTCCTCGGCGGCGGGACGGATGCGGAGCCGGTAGGGACGCTCATCAGCGCGCAAGAGGAGCACGCCCGACTCGGTGGTGTCAGTCATCATGCCGAGAACCTGGCCGCCGAAGCTCGACCAGGCCCCGACGTCGACGGCGCCAATCGCGATGTAGCCGAGGGCACGGATATCCATCTGCGTTCCTTCCTAGAGGACTCGGAGCACCGGTCAGGGACGAGAAAGGAACTCGAGCACGACGCGCTCGAAATCGGCCTTGCGTTCCACCTGCGCCCAGTGCCCGCACTTCGAGAAGACGTGCAGCTCGGCGTTGGGCATGCGGCGCCACGGCAGCAGGCCGTTCTCGAACGGCACCATCCGGTCGTCCCGGCCCCAGGTGATCAGGGTCTGGTGGCGGATCCGGTGCGTCAGCCCCCAGACCGGCGGGTCTTCGCGGAACCTCCGGTCGGTCAGGCTCGCGAAGATCTCCCGCGCGGACTCGATCGCGCCCGGGGACAGCGCGTTCCGCATCCGGTCGTCAATCAGGTCATCGTCGACGACCGAGCGCTCGGCCACCATCGTGTCCACCCACGCGACCATCGCCGCCCGGGTCGGCTCG
>Ga0193728_1001350_pt1 | contig 12404 bp, 14 predicted proteins | sample U1c1metaG_FD_143037 | JGI IMG/M metagenome (GOLD analysis project Ga0193728, IMG submission 143037) | Soil microbial communities from a riparian zone of the East river system, Colorado, United States - U1c1 | ecosystem: Environmental > Terrestrial > Soil > Riparian zone | place: USA: East River...
AAAGATGCAAGGCATCTCGCTGGCCGTCCAGCAGGGCGCCCGCGCCTACCTGAACCGCCAGTACACGACGATCGCGCTCGTCGGGGTGGTGCTGTTCGTCGCGCTGATCTTCGTACAGAACATCGCCGTCGCCTGCGGGTTTGCGATCGGCGGCATCCTGTCGGGCTCGACCGGATACATCGGCATGAACGTCTCGGTGCGCTCCAACGCGCGCGTGGCCGAGGCCGCCCGCGGCGGAGTCACCCCCGCGTTGAGCGTCGCGTTCCGCGGCGGGGCGATCACCGGGCTGCTCGTGGTCGGGCTGGCGCTGATCGGCGTCGCGGGGTACTACGGGGCGCTGACGTCGTTCTTCGGCGACAGCCCCAAGACGGCCGTCGACGCATTGATCGGGCTCGGGTTCGGCGGCTCGCTGATCTCCGTGTTCGCCAGGCTCGGCGGCGGCATCTTCACGAAGGCCGCCGACGTGGGCGCCGATCTCGTCGGCAAGGTCGAGGCGGGCATCCCCGAGGACGATCCTCGCAATCCGGCGACGATCGCCGATAACGTCGGCGACAACGTCGGCGACTGCGCCGGTATGGCGGCCGACCTGTTCGAGACCTACGCGGTCACCGCGATCGCCGTGATGCTGCTCGGCGTGCTCACGTTCCATGAGTCCACGCGCGTCGTGCTCTACCCGCTGGTGATCGGCGGCGTGGCGATCATCGCCTCGATCATCGGTACGTTCGCGGTGCGCACCAAAACCGACAACGTCGAGCGCGCGCTGCTGCAGGGGCTGATCGTCTCGGGCGTGCTCGCGGCCGGTGCGTTCGCACCGATCACCTACTGGCTGATGCGCGACACGACCTTCCGGCGGGTCGGCAACGCCGTGAACACGCCGAGTTGGGGGCACATTTATCTGTGCTCGCTCATTGGCATCGTCGTTACCGCGCTGCTGTTCGGACTAACCGAATATTACACCTCGACTCGCTTCTCACCGGTAAAGAAGACCGCCAAAGCCTCGGTCACCGGCCACGCCACGAATATCATCCAGGGCTTCTCCTCCGGGCTGCAGGCCACGGCGCTGCCGGCGATCGTGATCGTGCTCGGCATCTTCGGCTCCTGGAAGCTCGCGGGCATCTACGGCATCGGCGTCGCCGCGGTGGGGCTGCTCTCGCTCACGGGCCTGATCGTCGCGCTCGACGCCTTCGGCCCGATCACCGACAACGCCGGCGGCATCGCCGAGATGGCCGACCTGCCCGAGGACGTGCGCAAGGTCACCGATCGCCTTGACGCCGTCGGCAACACCACCAAGGCGGTGACTAAGGGTTACGCGATCGGCTCGGCGGTGCTCGCCGCGATCGTGCTGTTCGCCGGGTTTCAGGAAGAACTCAGGGCCAAGGTCGGGCACCTGGTCTCATTCGGAATCAACGAGCCCCCGGTGCTGATCGGACTGATCCTCGGCGGGCTGATGGTGTGCCTGTTCGCCTCGCTCTCGATCGAGGCCGTGGGCCGCGCCGGCGGCGCCGTGGTGGAGGAGGTGCGCCGGCAGTTCCGCGAGCACCCCGGGATCATGGACTACTCCGAAGACCCCGACTACGCGGCGTGCGTGGACATCGTCACGCGCACCGCCCAGCGCGAGATGATCCTGCCCTCGCTGCTGCCTATCCTGCTGACGCTGATCGTCGGGCTGATCGACCAGCAGGCGCTCGGCGGCCTGTTGATCGGCGTGATCGTCGTCGGCTACTTCTTCGCCGTGATGATGACCTCGGGCGGGGGCGCCTGGGACAACGCCAAGAAGCTGATCGAGGACGGCTCCTTCGGCGGCAAGGGCTCCGAAGCCCACGCCGCCTCGGTGACCGGAGACACGGTCGGTGACCCGTTCAAGGACACCGCGGGGCCGGCGATCAACCCGATGATCAAGGTCGCCAACATCGTCGCGATCCTGATCATTCCGCTCATAACCTGAAAACACCACACGTCGATTACGCCGCCAAGGCTCACCGAGCCTCGGCGTAAGCTCAGCAAGAGATGACTGGCCGACAGGCTCATCGCGCAGGTACGTTCACGCTCTCTCTGCTGATGGCGGCGATCGGGGTGGCGCTGGTCGTGCAGGCCGTGAGCGGGCATGGGAGCATCATCTCGCCGCGGCTGCTGCTCGGCGTGCTGTTCATCGCCGCCGGGGCTGGACGCATGTATGTGGAGAAGCGTAGGGGTGGCGGGGGTCGCGGGGCATGAGCGCGTCGCAGGGGCCCGGAGGCAATGGAGCGCCCGAGGGGGCGGGACTGGAGCACGCCGCTCAGGAGGTCGAGCAGGGCGTGGCGGAGGTCGAGCGCGCGACCGCCGAGCTGGCGGCGCGCTCGCGGGTGATCGTCAAACGGAGCATCGGCTCGCCGCGACTGTTCGCGATCGTCTACACCTCGCTGGCCAGTGCGATCTATTTCTCGCTCGGCGTGATCGCCGGCCACGCGCTCGGCCTGACACCGGTCGTGTTCCTGCTCGCGGCGCTGTTCTTTGGGCTCGCCGCGCTCACCTACGTCGAGGGCGCTTCCCTGCACCAGGATCGCGGTGGGGCGACCGTGTTCGCGCGCTACGCGTTCAACGAGCTCGTCAGCTTCATCGCCGGGTGGGCCGTCCTGCTGGACTACACGATCCTGATCGCCGTCACGACCTACTCGGCGACCCAGTACCTACGCGTGTTTTGGAGTCCGCTCGGGGAGCGCGACGAGGCGCTGCTGCTGGCGCTCGGGTTCATCGCGTGGGTCGTGCTCGCCAACATCCGCGGCTTCAGCGGGCGGCGCGCGCGGCGGATCGGGATGCTTGTGATCGGCGATCTGGCGTTGCAGCTGCTGATCGTCGTGCTCGGGCTGGTGCTGTTCTTCGACCCGCACACCCTGCTCTCCCCGATCCATCTCGGCAGCGCGCCGACGTGGTCCAGCTTCGTGTTCGCGCTGACGATCGCGGCGATCGCGTTCACGAGCCTGGAGTCGGCCGCCGGGCTGGCGGGAGAGGTGCGCATCAGTCGCGCGGGCCTACGCCAGATGGTCGCCAGCGGCACCGCGACGGTGGTGGTCGGGTATGTGGGGATCGCGGTCGTGGCCGTCACGGCGCTGCCCGTGCACGACGGTCACACCGCGCTGGCCGGGCGCTATCTGAACGACCCGGTGATCGGCATCGTCACGCAGATGCATCCGCACTGGCTCGCACAGAGCCTCCGTTACCTCGTCGGGGCGCTGGCGACGCTGACGCTGGTGGCGGCCGCCAACTCGGCGATGCTGGGGCTCTCACGCCTGGCCTACTCGCTGTCGACCAACCGCCAGATACCCAGCGGTCTCGGGCGGTTGCATCCGCAGCGCTCGACCCCGTACGTGCTGATCGTGCTCGCGGGCGTGATCGCCGCGGGGCTGGCCGCTTCGGAGAACCTCGACTTTCTCGTCGGGCTGTATGCGTTCGGGGCGATGCTCGCGTTCACGATCGCGCACCTGTCGATCTGCAAGCTGCGCTACTCCGAGCCCGACCGCGACCGTCCCTACCGAGTGCCGCTGTCGATCAGGCTGAGGGGCGGCGAGCTGCCGCTGCCGGCGGCGTTCGGCGCGCTCGTCTCCGCCGCCGGATGGGTCGCCGTGATGCTCGTGCACGAACCCGCGCGCTATGTCGGCCTGGGCTGGATGGCCGTGGGAATCGTGCTGTACGTGGTCTATCGGCGCGCGGATGAGACCTCACTGTTGCGGCGGGTCACCGTCTCTCCGCAGATGCTGCGCTCCGAGCCACCCGCCGAACGCGACTACGGCTCGATCCTCGTGCCGCTGCTCGGCACCCGCTTGGACGAGGACATCGTGCAGACCGCGGCGCTGCTGGTCTCAGGCGTTCAGACCGACGAGGCCGCGATCGATACCGCGACGATCGAGGCCGTGTGGATGTTCGTGATCCCGATGTCGCTGCCGCTCGAGGCGCGCCTGCCCGAAGCGCAGGTCAAGCACGCGCGCCAGGCGCTGGCGCGCGCGAAGGTCGTGGGGGAGGAGTACGCGGGCGTGCAGGTCGCCACCGCCACCGTCAGGACCCGGCGTGCCGGGTATGCGATCGTCGAGGAGGCCAGACGTCGCGGCGTGGAGGCGATCGTGCTCGCCGCCGAGGAGCCCTCGCGCATCCGCGGCGGGGCGCGCCTGGGGGGCCGTGGCGGCCCGTTGGAGGACTTCGTCGGAGACGTCACCAAGTACGTCATCGCCAAGGCCGGCTGCCGCGTGATCGTGACCGCGCCCGCGGCGGGGGACGACGACGGGCAGCGCGCGGAGAAGCTCGCCGCCGCGAGCTCATAGCCGACGCCGCGCATCGTCTAATCTCACCGCCATGTTCGTGATGATCGTGGGTGCCGGCCGCGTCGGCTCGGCCGTCGCCAAGTCAGCGCTGGCAGCCGGGCACGAAGTCTCGGTGCTCGACGAGGATCCGCTCTCTCACGAGCGCCTGGACGCCGGTCAGAGCCGCAGCTGGGAGGACGCCGAGGGCCAGTTCACGGTCGGCACGGCGCTGGAGACAGACGCGCTGATCGGAGCCGGGATCGAGCGCGCGGACGTGTTCATCGCCTCGACCGACGGCGACAACACCAACCTGATCATCGCCCAGATCGCGCAGAAGCGGTTTGGCGTGGAGAAGGTGATCGTGCGGGTGATGGACCCGGCTCGCGCCAACTGGTACGGCGAACAGGGCCTGGACACGATTTCCCCGACCAAGCACGCGATCGAGATGTTCGAGCGCGCCCTCGCCCCTGAGCCTGCCTGAGACCAGTATGTACGCGATCATCGTAGGAGCCGGCAAGGTGGGGCGCAATCTCGCCCGCGAGCTGATCGTCAAGGGCCACGAGGTCACCTTGATCGAGTCCTCGCGCCCATGCTATCTGGCGATCGAGGAGGAGTTCGAGCACGCCGCCCAGTACGGCGACGCGACCGAGCTGTGGGTGCTCGAGCGCGCCGGCATCCAGCGCGCCGACCTCGTCGTCGCCGTGACCGGCGACGACGAGGACAACATGCTCGTATGCCAGGTCGCCAAGGAGAAGTACCTGTGCGACCGCATCATCGCCCGCGTCAACAACCCCCGCAACCACGATCACTTCCGGCTGCTGGGAATCCAGCCGGCGGTGTCCGCGACCGACCTGATCCTGCGGCTGATCGAGCACGAGGTGCCCCGCTATGGCCTCGTGCACCTGCTCGCCCTGGAAGAGGAGCGTCTGGAGATCATCGAGCTGGAGGTCAGCTCCGACGCGCCCGTCCTGGGCATGCGCGTCTCAGACATCGAGCTGCCCGAGGGCAGCCTGATCATCTCGGTGCTGCGCGGCGGATCCGGGTTCGTGCCCAAGCCCGACACTGTGATCGAAGATGGCGACGAGGTGCTGCTCGTACTGGACCCGGGTCTCGAGCAGTCGATCACCGCCTATTTCGCGCCGGACGGATCGCCCGCGCAGGCGTAGCGATTCTACGCCTACATTAGGCAGCCAACCGATCTGCCGCCGGCTCGTACTCAACCAGCGTCTCAGGTGTGTTGCGCAGACGAAGACGCCGTCTGCTGTTACGCCCGCCCCAGCTGTCGGTCTGGCTGTGGCAATTGGGGCAGAGCAACGCAAGGTTCTCCAGGCGGTTGTCCTGTCCGTCGCCGTTGATGTGATGAAGCTCCAGCGATAGAGGTTTGCCAAGCCAGTCCGTGAGCCCGCACTGCTCGCAACGATTGGCGAGAAGTCCTGCCTTGAGCAGACGCTTCTTGAGGTGCGCCCGATCGCGCGGGGCTGAAAGCAGCACATTGATCGGCATCGCATGGGGACGCGTGACCACCTCTCCGCGGTTCTTCGCCGCGTGCCAAGTCTGCTTGGAAAAACCGAAATGGGCTACGCAGTCGTTGACGCTATAGCCGGCGTCGTAGTAAGCCTGGACGACTCTCCAGTCGTACCGGCGACGAAAACGCGGGTCCGGATCACGCACTCTCCGAGCGTGATAAGCGACAGTGCTCTTTGTGAGGCCGAGCGAGCGCGCGATCTCGGCTTGTGACCTGCCATCCGCCAACATTGCTAGGACCTTGTTCCGGGCCATATACGAACATATGTTTGCATGAGTGTCGGACGATCCTACCGCCCGGATTTTGGTCGTTTGGCTATCCTCTTGCCAGAGGCGCCGGTCCGGGATAGTCCAATTGGCAGTGACGCCCGGTTCTGGTCCGGGAGATTGGGGTTCGAGTCCCTGTCCCGGAGTACGCTTGCGCCCCGTGTTTACGGGGCGTTTCGCGTTTCAGGGGGCAGCTCGTGCCAGGATTCGTGCCACTCGTGCGATCGTACCCTGGGCGAGCAGGTATCGTGAGCGCGTGTTCGATGACGCGGTGATAGCGGAAGCTGGCCGTCGGTTGTCCGAGGCGGCGCCGCCGAGTTCACGGGTGATCCTGTTTGGCTCGGCTGCGCGTGGGGAGCTGACGCGGGACAGCGATCTGGACTTCTTGGTGATCGAGCCGGAGGTGGAGAATCCCGCCTTGGAGTCGGTGCGGCTGCGTAGGGTACTGGCGGATGTGCTGGTCCCGATGGACATCATCGTCGCGAGCGAGCACAGGGTGCAGGAGTGGCGTGACGTGCGCGGTAGCCTCATTCACGCGGCACTGACCGGCGGCCGGGAACTCGTCGCCTGATGGCGAGCGAGCAGGATCTCGCAGAGCAACTTCTACGCCGCGCTGACGAGGACGCGGCCGGGGCCGGGGCTATGCTGCCGATCGACGAAGTAGCGGACGTGCTCGTCTGCTTTCACGCCCAGCAAGCTGTCGAGAAGGCGCTCAAGTCCGTGTTGGCCGCACGTGGGGTGGAGTTCGCCCACCGGCATGATCTGCGAGTGCTCATAGGGCAATGCGAGAATGCGGACTTGCGGCTGCCGGAGGAGCTCGCCGAGGTGGACTTGCTCTCGCCCTACGCGGCGGAACTTCGCTACGACGATGACACTGTGCACGCTGTCGAGCGTGAGACGGCGTCGAGGTGGGCGACCGCCGCGGTCCAGTGGGCCCGGGGCCTGGTTGAGGAGGCTGGGGGTAAACAGGAGTCCTCAACTGAGCCCGAAGTCGTCGATGGAGGCTGAGAGGCCCAGGGCGTCCATGAAGTGTGTTCGAGGCCGTACTGCATGGGCCGCCTGCAGCGGGCTCCGAACGCCAGCCCATCATCACCATCAACCTGCCTCCAACTACAGCTTCCGTCTGAGCGGGTACGTCGCCCATAGGTGCTGAAGCGCGTATGCCCGCCAGGGCCGCCACTGCTCAGCGATGTCTGTGATGTCTTTCGGGGCGGTGGATCGCCCTAGCTGAGCGAGCGCCCGCTTGACACCGAGGTCGGTGGGGAGGAATGCGTCGGGGTCGCTCAGGGCGCGCATAGCTATGTAGTCGCTGGTCCACGCTCCGATCCCCGGTATCGCCATCAGCTGTGAGCGGACCTCGCTGCGGTCGCTGCCGGGGTCAATGGCAATCTCCTCGCGCGCGAGCGCTGTGGCGAGAGTGTGCCACCCGTCCCACGCGGCGATCAGCGAACCAACCAGGACACCATCGAACTCAGCGACCAGCAGCGTTCGGGGGTCGGCGGCCACCAGCCGAGCGAGTCCCTCGGGAGAGTCGCTGACACTCGGCACGCTACCCGCCACGACCCACAGGTTGAGCACGGACGCGATGTCCTTCTCGCCGGCGCTGCGGATCGTCCAGTGGTCGAGGATGTCCATGCGCTCGATCAGTCCGTCGGCGATCGAGAAGCGATGCTCGACCGTCTCATCGGAGACCACGCTTCCCGCGAGGTCTCGCACAAGCTGGTGGACCGTCGCGACCATACGGCCGCTGAGGCCCTGCTCGATGCGTAGCGGCTGCACCCGTGAGTCGAACGATCCCCACTGCCGCTCCCAATACTTCCGCACCTCAGCGTGGCCGTGAACGCGCCCGCCCTCCATCGCGTTCGGCCAGTCGACCACGGGGTGCATCGTCGCGAGAGCCTCCTCGATGTCGCGAGCGTTGAACGCCTCGTAGGCGCGGCGCAACAGCCGCTCATGCTGCTCGCTCATCGCCGAGCCGCCTGTGCTGTAGCTGCCGACACGCGGTGCGGCGCGTGCCGAGCCTGGGTGTAGGCGCGCACGAGCACCGTGATCTCGCTGGCAATCGCCGCCGGGGTGGCGCCTGGCGGCGGGCGCAGCACGAGACGATGCGTGAGGCCCTCGATCGCGCTGATCGCGATGCGAGCCGACAACCGGGGATCGACAGGACGCGAGTGCGGATCAGCCGCGAGCGCATCCGCTGCCAGATCGACAAGCCGATCTTCCAGTTCGTCGAGCTCTGCGCGGAGCATCGGGGGAAGCTGAGTCTCCTCGAAGAGCACACGGTGAAGGCCCGGCGCGAGCGCGTGCAGTGCGACCATCGCGTGAACGATCTCCGGGAGAACGTCATCGAAGTGCGCACCACAGCTCAACCGTTGCAGGTGCGGTTCGAGCGCCGCCGTCCCTTCGGCGAGGTGCCGGTGCACGAGCCCAACGAGGATCGCGTCCTTGTTGGGGAAGTACTGGTAGAGCGAGCCGATCGATACGCCGGCTCGCTCGGCGATCCGGTTGGTGGTCCCGGCGGCGTAGCCCTGCCGCTCGAAAACCTGAGCAGCGGCCTCAAGGATGGCCTCGACGGTCGCCTCCGATCGCGCCTGCTTGGGGAGCTTTCGCGGCTCAAGCCGCCGGTCGAGAATGCGAGTTGACGACATGCGAGTAATTGCTCAGTATATAGGTATGCCTGCTCTCGGACTTGCCCTCCTTGCTCTCTACGGCCTGCTCGCCTTCGGGGTGCGCATGGTCGTTCAGGTTCGCCGGACGGGTTCAACGGGCTTCAAGGGCCTGCGCGGCACCTCGGGGTTCGAGCGGATAGGCGGGTTGCTGTTCGCGATGGCGGTCGTGCTCTGCATCGCGGGCCCGGCGCTCCAGTTTGCGGGCGCACTGAGCTCCATCGAAGCGCTCGACGGCGAGGGCGCAAGCATCCTCGGGGTTGTGCTCGCCTCTCTGGGGATCGCGATTACCTTGGTCGCTCAGTTTGCGATGGGCGATGCCTGGCGGATCGGCGTCGATCCCGCCGAGCGCACCGAGCTGGTCGTCCACGGCCCTTTCTCGCTCGTGCGCAATCCGATCTTCGCGGCGATGATTCCCTCCTTCATGGGCATCGCCCTGCTCGCGCCAAGCGCCGTGACACTCATCGGAGCGATCCTTCTGATGCTCGCCCTCGAGCTGCAAACGCGGCTCATCGAGGAGCCCTACCTCTCAGGGGTGCACGGCGAGCAATACGCCGTCTATGCTGCCCGGGTCGGTCGCTTCCTCCCAAGGATCGGTTGCCTGCGGCATATCAGCTCCGCTCAGCCCGGTGCTTGATCGACGACAACAGGCGGCGGACGACTCCTTACGTGTACGCCGGTGGCAATCACGGCTTTTCGGTACAGACGGCCGGCGCGGCCCGGAACACCGCCCTGGTTTCGGCAGTCACGATGCACGAAGAACCTTCGGCGGGCTCGATCCGGAGGGTGAGCGTGTAGCTCGAGAAGCGATGCTCGCCCTCCAGCGCGATCAGCGACGGGCGCTCGGCCCCCGCCACGCGAAAGTCCACCATCGCCGCGGCGCTCCCGGCTCGGGTGGCGGCGCGTCAATTCAGGTGAACTCGCCTCCAGCATCGTCAGTGAACCTTTGCCCGTCAGGCCAGATGACCGCCACGCCTTGACTGCTCAGAAGATCGCTGAGGTCGCTGGGTGGCCGCGAGTCCAGTAGAACAGCGCGCCGGGGCGGCGGCTCTACGAACCGCGCATAGTCAGCCAGTTGTCCTATAGCCATGCGCACGTTACCTCGTGAGACGTGGGCCTTGGCCTCGATGAGCTGCCCACGAGTCTCATTGAAAACGTCACTGAAAACCGGGGCTTTCGCGCCAGGTACCTTGATCTTGTGTCGGACAACAGTGTCGCCTTGATCGCGCATGTACTGCACATAGTTGGCGACAAGCTGGTGCTCGTCACGATGGGCGCGTCTTACCGCATCCTTGCTTTCCACGCCATAACCTTCGACTTCACCTTGCTCGACGGGTATCAGCGTAACCTGACCCGCAGACCGACCATGTGAGTCAGAATCGCCACTCTTGGTCGATCGTTGTTCGATTTGTTCGAGAAGTCGTTGCGCCTCTTGTCCGAGTACGTCGTCCAATTTGCTGTGTGGTGCCTGATTGAGCCGTTCAAGACCAATGCGTTTGGCTCGGGGGGCCTCGTGGGGATCGACTGCATGGATGCACGATACGTTGGTTGCGACGCCCCAGCGATCACCCTCTTTCGGCCGCGATCCTCCGCGATCAACGAGATCTGGATTCCAGCGGGGCTGATCGATAATTTTGAGGATCGCTGGACACCTGCGCACGAGGTCGGGAGGGCATCCGGGTGAGTTCGCAATGCATACGAGCAAGTAGTCCCCGATCTCATAGCGCGGAGCGTGCGGGGGTCTTGCTTGATCGGCCTTTGGCTGCTCTCGACCCTTCAACGATTTTGAGTTGCGGCCCGGTGGATCTGTTATGACTGCCAGGCTCCGCCAAAAGTCGGCGTCTTCGCGCTCGTCGGTCCAGTAGATGCGCTTCAGCCACCAAGCCATGTGCACCTACAGCAAGTCTTTCGGACTGAGAAAGGTTGAGATGTCCGAACTGGGCGTACATGGCTCTGCTAGGCGCCACGCGCGCTCCTCCTCGCTGATGGCCGGGCGAGCGGGTGGTTCGTATGTGGGATTGAGCCATCCGCAGTGCTCACATCTGCCGGCCACCAAGCGATACGAGCCGCAATCATCGCAGCGAGCGTTGATGGCGTTCAGGCGGAGCCGTGCGGCTGTGAACATTCCCAGCATATGCTCCACGGCCTTGAGTCCGATCTCGGCGTCCATCCGGACAGCGTTCTTGGCGTGGGTGAGCCAATTCACGTATTCCCAGGTTTCGATCGCCAGCTTCTTCAGATAGGACCGTAGCCTGTACGCGCTCTCACCTTCCGCGAGACGGTTGGTCAGCAAATCTGCCCAGCCCTTGAAGTCGGCGCTCTTGGGCGGCACCTGGCCATCAGGTATGAGGTCATCGCTGCACGTCTCACCGACGAACGACACCAGGCACTCGCGCAGGCGGACGCCGACAGCTTGGAAGTTCTCCGCCTCGTCGTCGCTATCGTATGCCTCAAATGCCTGCTGCCACCGCCGCCATGAGCCGGGCAGGAGGCTCGCCGGCTCAGGGGCGACGGGTACGTCTCGCTCTCGAAGGTACTCCATGCGCAGGGCCAGGCCAATGTGGAAGGTCAACACCACGTCGCGGCTCTTGAAGTCCGCCTGGCTGTAGAGATTTGTGGGGTTCGTGACGACCCACCAGCGACTTTCGGGACAGTGTACGTCCCATATATCGTGGCGCACCGGCCCTACGAGTTCAGAGGCCGCCTTCTCCAGGTGAACCACTGACTCGTGGCCCTGTCCTTCAACGTAGGCGCGGATCGTCTCTTCCTCGTGGTGGCTGGCTTTCACTTCGATCAAGCGACCAATCGGTTAGGCCTGTGGTAGTTCGCTGAGTACGAACCATACCGGCGAGTCAGCCGATCCCCAGCAGCGCCGGCAGCTCCCCCAGCGAACGCACTACCTCCGCGCCGGCCTGGCGCAGGGCCGCCTCGTCGCTGTCGGCGATATATCCCAGTGCACGCATCCCGGCCGATACTGCCGCGGTGATCCCGGAGGCTGTGTCCTCCACGACTGCGCAGCGGGAAGGCTTGGCTTCCATCGTCGCCGCGGCGTGTAGAAAAAGGTCGGGTGCCGGCTTGCCCCGTGGCACGGAATAGGCCGAGAACAGCGCGTCACCCCGAAAGAGATGGCGCAGGCCGGTCAGTCCGAGCGATAGCCGGGTCTTCTCAATCTTGCCTTGCGAGGCGACGCATACAGCTACGCCCGCAGCGCTGATGCGCTCTACCGCCTCGGCGACGCCGGGTACGGCCCGCAGTTCCCGGTGAAACGCCTCGGCTCGATCGCGCTCGTATCGCTCAAGCCAATCCTCGGGTAGCGGGCGTTCGAGCTTCGCCTGTGCACGCAAGACAATATCGGCCAGCAGCAAGCCCTGGTAGTCGCGGCGGGCCTCCGCAAGGGTGGTCGGTAGTCCCTCGGCTGTCAACGCGCGAGCGAGCACATCGTTGGAGATCACCTCGCTGTCAACCAGGACACCATCGCAGTCGAAGATGACCAGCTGGAGATCGCGCGTAGGACGCCGTGAGGTTGTCTGCGCCATGCCGTCGATGGTCATCTTTGGTCAGGCGGTGGAAGCTATGCGCGGCTCCACGACGGATTGCGTGGGGACCTCAGCGGGCCGGAAGGGAGTGAGCATGGCTCTGTTCGGCCGCACAGCGGCGACGATACCGGAGGCGGGTC
>Ga0193728_1001351_pt1 | contig 12404 bp, 3 predicted proteins | sample U1c1metaG_FD_143037 | JGI IMG/M metagenome (GOLD analysis project Ga0193728, IMG submission 143037) | Soil microbial communities from a riparian zone of the East river system, Colorado, United States - U1c1 | ecosystem: Environmental > Terrestrial > Soil > Riparian zone | place: USA: East River...
GGGCGTGTCACCCAGTAACGCTGCGGAGACGCGAGCTCGTCGACGTTCGTCGGGTCGAAGATGTGGTGGAACCACTTCATCGCCTCTTCGAACCGCTGGTTCTGGCTCAGCTTCGTCGCGATCAGCAGAGGGACGTGGAAGAACGTCTCCCAGTTGTAGGCCGAGTAGGCGCCCGAGAGCGAGAAGTCGACGACGTCGGTCTCGCCCGTCGCGTCCGCGGCGTTTGGAGCGACAGGCGTGTATGTCGCAGAGAAGTCGAAGGAGTCACCCGGGAAGTACCCGCCGGGGAAGCGCTGGATCCTGCGTACAAGGACGCCGTCGACACCGGAGCGGTCGAGCTCGCGCAGGAACAGCGCGCTGTACGGGTGGTAGAACGGGAAGAAGTCGTACCGGAGCCGCTGGATCACTTGGTTGTAGCCGACTGTCACCGGCTCCCACGCGCTCTTGACGAAGAACGAACGCTGGGGATCCTGATACAGGAACGCCTCGGCTCCCCACTGCGCGGTATCGAAGCGGATCTGATCCTGCGAGAAGACGATCTCGAACGGTGCCTTCGCCCCTTGGGCGACCGTGCGCGTGCTCGACAGCTCGAGGACATTGAGCTTGTTTGGGTTGGGGTTGTAGATGTTGTTCGAGAGGCGGTTGAAGCGGTAGTGCATGCCGTCCGGAAGCGGCAGTCGAGGCGCTATCTCGTACTTCCCTTGCAGCGGCAGTAGGTCGCGGGTTGCAGGCCCGAACGCTCCGTGCACGAACTGGAATGAGTCTGTGGCGACCGCGGCATCTCCCTGCTGTCCCGTCCGGTCGACGAGGTGGTAGAAGGCCCGCAGCGGCTTGATCTTGAGGGCGGTGACGCCCCCGTCGAAGACGAAGGACGATGAGTGCCACGGCCGGCTCGTCTCGTCGAACGGCGAAGCGGTCGCGCGCGCGAGCGCGTCCTTGAACGGGTCGTAGAACATCGCGTTGTTGAACTCGCGCGACGTAGACACGTAGAGGTCCAGCCAGAGCAGGTTCTCGCGGGACTTGTAACGCGTTTTTAGGTGATACGAGTCGGTCGGGCGCTCCCATGGGTGGATGAATCTCTCCTTCGACACCTTCCGTGCTGTCCAACCGTCCGGCGTGTGGTGGCTCCACGCCAGCTGGATCTCGAGCTGCTTCGGAGGCGACGACGCGTCTGAAGGCGCGTCGGATCCCTTTGCCTTCGGCTGCTTCTTCATCTTCTGCGGCTTCTCGTTGAAGACGAGCCAGAACAGCCAGAGCTTGCGGTTGTAGACAACCGGCAGGAGGTGCTCGCCGACGACGTCCACGTCGATCTTCTCCCACGGCGACCAATTGCCATAGCTGAAATCGAACTGGCGGTAGTAGTGGAGGGCGGGATCGGTCTTCGTGCGAGCGACGACGTGCAGGACGTTCACGGTCAGTCCGCCGTCGGAGACGTCGTTGTCGATCTCGTGGTACGCGCCGAGCACGGTCAGCCGCGATACCTCGTGAACCTTCTCGAGATAGTGGCGCAACGCGGTCTCGGCGTTGTCGTCGGTCATGTCGCTCTGCTGGAGCTCGGCTTCGAGGTCTTCGAAGAACGGCGTCTTATCGTCACGGAGCTCAGGCTCGAGCCAGTTCTCCGGGTAGAAGAACACCTGGCGTGCGGCAGCCCACAGCCCGTAGTTCTTCATGTACTTCCACTGGCGCCAGCTGTTCAGCGTCACCGCGTCGGCCCGTTCCTGCTCGGCAACCTGGACGTACGGCTGCTCGAGGTTCAGGAAGCACCGCTGGACGAACATCTGGATCGAGCCGATTGCCTGCTTGATCCGCGAGGTGCGTTGGGCCGCGCCCATTTCGACGTCGATGCAGAAGTAGCGCAGCATGTCGTCCGAATCGCGCCAGCGGGTGGGGTTCGCGTAGTCGTGCCCGTTCACGCTCACGGTCGCGGGCGCGTTGCGCTGTGCGGCCTCAATCAAGTACGAGATGAGTGCGTCCCGCTTCTGCTCGCGGACGACGTCGTACAATGGTGCCGCTTTCGTCAGCCACGTTGGGGTGTCGTACTTCGCCTTCGCTGCGGCGCGCGTCTGGTGCGCCACCTCGGCCTGGTTGGCATCGGTGTCTCTGTCGGCCCAGGTGATGGCTGTGGCGGCTGCGACTTCGAGCCGTTTGATCGCCTTCATCGCGCGATCGAGCCGCACGTAGGTGTCGGGAGCGAGGTAGTCGTTCGCCGCCGCGGTATAGGACAGACCCAGTGCGGTTCCGAGCGCGTCGATGTCCGCGTTCGGCCATTGCGTCAGCGTGGCAAGTGTCTCGTGCAGGTTTGGGTCCAGCTCTGCAGCTGCATCGAAGAGACCGCGCAGGGTAACGTTTTCGGGTTCGGGATAGCGCGCGCGTAGGTCGAGCCACTTCGTCAGCGCGAGCCACGATGGGAACAGCGGCACCGCCGGCGCGGCGCTAATCGGCAGCGCACCGAGGTCCAGCAGCCCGAAGGTCGCGTGCTTCTCGAGCAACCAGGTCAGGTCGTAGATGTTGGTCAGCTTCTGGCGCGTGAGCACCATCGCGACCTTTTGCAGCGAGCGGTACGCGTTGAACGCGTCGGCGAATGCCGCCACGGTCACGTCGTTGGCGTATACCTCGAGGTCGTTGACGACGGTCCTCGCCACGAGCGCGGGATCGGAGAGCACCTGGAGGAGCGTTTGGCCGCCGAGGCTGATGCTCGCGAGCAGCGCATGGGCCTGCGTCTTCGTCAGGCCGACCGCCGACGCGACATCGGTTGCGATCGCGTCCTTCTCGTCTTCCGGAGCGGCCATCCTTCGCGCGTCCCGCATCTGCTCGATCAACCGCGCCACGGCATCGTCGCGCAGGCCGTACGGCGAGTCCGGACGGTAGTTCAGAACGTAGTCGAGCTCGTCGACGGTGAACCCGGACGCGACCACCCAGTCGCGCAGCTCGAGGAAGTCGAGTGTATCCCGGGGTGTTGCGAAGACGTCGGAGATCCCGCTCATGTCCTCTAGCAAGAAGAAGCGTGCGATTGTCACGCTCATCGTTTGCGCGAGCGTGACGGTCGCCGCCATGTGCGACAGGTTCGCTGTCGTCAGGGCAGCAGCATTCGGACGCGCGACGATGCGGTCGAAGTCCGCGTCGCTGATGCCGAGCGCCGTCGCGATTGCCGTCTTGTGGCCTGCGACCTGCCCGCCGGGGGCAAGCGGCAACGCGAGCGCGGCGTCGACGGGATCGGTGACGCGAGGATTCTGCAAGAGCGTCACGTAGTACGCGTCGACGGTCTTGGTCGAGTCGTCGGGTTGGTCGCGGCTCTCGGTGTTGAGCTCGCCGTAGAACGCGAGCAGCTCGTCAACACCGAGTCTGAGCTTCTTGCTCACCTGTTGTGCCCCCGCCAGTCGCGCGAGAGCGGTGCCGTCGAGTGTGCCGTTCCCCAAACGCCCAGCGCGGAGTAGGAGGTCTAGCTCCCACATCTGCCAGCCGCTGCGGCGCCAAAGCCGCAGGAACCGGTGCGTGCGGTCGAACCGGTCGAGGGTGAGGTTCGCGACCGTCTGCAGCGACAGGTCGCCGCTCGTCGACGTGCGGTCGATTGTCAGGGGTGCGCCGCCCGCGGCCGGTCCGTTAATCCACTGCACCTGCATCAACTGAAGCAGATGCTCGTAGTCGAGCTTTGAGTGCGCGAGAAACTCCTCGACCCCGACGCTCGCCTGTGTGCAATCGAATCCCCAAAACGCCGTCTGGCGGCCAGCGCCGAGCGCGGGAGTCGTGACGAGCGACGTCTCGTGTGACGAAAGACCGAAGAGCTCGCCGGCGATCGTCTCGTCGGACGGCGACGGACCGCCGGCAGCCGGCTGCGTCTGGATCCACTCCATGAACTGCCAGCGCGGGACTCCGAGGTGCGTGAGCCAAACGCGCGCTTCTTGCTGCCAGAGGTCGAACACCGCGTCGAGTGGGTAGTCACTCGTGCGCAGAAGGTCGTAGACCTCGGGACGAATATTCTCGGGGAACGCGCGCAGCTCCTCCGCTGAGCGCGTCGTCTGGAACGAGAAGTTCGGGTTAGCGTTTGGTGCAGCGACCGCCGCCTCGAGGATCTCGCACACGAGGTCGATATACGGCAGCGGCGTTTCCGTATTCTCGCAATTCAGCTTGATGTCGCCGAGATCGGGTCGGCGGTCGAAGAGCAGCTCGCGCACCGTCTTCGGCGGCTGCTCGGAGAGGTGACTGTCGATGAAGCGAAGCGTGTCGGAGACGTACGCCGCTGGGCCGTAGAGTGACTGGCACGTCGAGCAGGAGCAGAAGTCCATCGCTCCGAAGAGCGCTTCGAGATCAGGGATGTCCCCGACGAGCTGCTGCTGTTCGTCCGGGGTGTAGGTGTGGTCGACGATTGCGGCCGGGTCGCCGATGTGAAGCTCGTTGCGGTAGTCGCCGAGACGCGCGAGAACTTGCGCGTACTGGAGCTCGGCGCGCGTGTACACGGTGTGCGCCGTATCCACAGGGATGTTCTGCGCCTGGACGGCTTGCGTGAAGCGTTCGCGGCCCATGTACACGATCTGAGCCGAGTGGTGCAAGTTCTGGTCGAGCAGCACCGCTCCGGTGACCGCGTCGGCCGTGATCCGCTGTACGCGTTGGATGACCTTCAGCTCGGCTGCCACGTCGGGGTCGAGGACGAGATTCGTCTCTTTCGCGAACGCTACGACGTTCGTCTTCGACAGGTCGAGGTCCGGGTGCTGTTGCAACAGGTTCTGCACTTGATCGAGCCTCGTGAACGCGTTCGCGTTGCTGGCCGCCGCACGGGCGGCGAGCGCATGTGTCGGGAACAGGCGTTCCGCCTGCCGCTGGAGGGACGTCGCGTAGTACGCGATCCTCTCCTCGGGGGTACTGCCCGGGAGTCCATCCGGTACCTGGTTGGCGTTCTGCGTGATCAGCGCTCGCCACTCGTCGTGCGTGAGCGTCGCCGTGTCCGAGACCGACTTCAGCGTCTGGTTGGCAGGGTCCGCGATCTGCGCCTGGAGGAATCTGAACGTGGGCGGGTGGTGCTTCGCGATCGCACCGAGCTGGACGGTTTCGTACAGCGCGTCGACGGCCGGCGCGCCACCGAGTGGGGCGGGGTTCGCGTGCAGCTCGTCCCAGAACGGCGTCCCCATGCCGCGGTTTGTGATGAACGCATCTGCGACCTGTGCATAACCCGCTGCCTGAACGGCCGGCGTTGCGACGAGCAGCGACTGAAGCGTGCCGTTGCCGACAAGGATCGGCTTCTCCAGCGCGAACGTTTGCCGCTTGGCGGCCAGTGCGTCGAGGATCGACTGCTGGTTGGCTGCGGTCGCGATAGGGATCAGATTGGCGGTGCTCGCCTGGGCAAGCGCCTGCGCCTGCGCGTCAGACTCCATGAAGACGAGGCCTTGGGTGGTGCGCTCGACGAGGGGGTCGATCTGCGTCCACGCGGCTGTGCTGTCGACGAGGTCGCCCGGGAGACCGGAGGGATAGTTCTGCCCGATGAACGCATAGAGGGCGTCCGGCGTCAGCGCCAGGTCCGCGAGCTGCGCAGAGACGAGATGAGAGAGGACGACGCGCATGACCTCCTGCACGTCGAGGCCGCTATGGAGCGCGACGTAGGTCAATTCCTTGTCGTCAGCGGTCTCCTTCAGGTCCGCGACGGCGATGGCGCCGGCGGCCTTTGCGATCGCGTCGAGCTCCGTCTCCCATTCGGATGCTCCGAGGTACGGCCGGTCACCGTCGGTGAAGTTCACCCATGCGATCCGAGGCGGGTCGAGGGTGACCTTCGCAGCGGCTTGCGCGCCGTTCCCGTCAAGCACGCGGATCTGGAGCTCGAACGGCTTCTTGACGGTTCCGTCGACGGGACTCCGCGGCGGCTCGTAGGGAACGTTGAAGAAGCCGTTCCCGGATGTCTTGCGCTCAGCGAGGAGCGTGCCCTCACTGCGTAGCGCAGTCTCCCACGCCTGCACGCGGATGCCTGCCTTGCCGCGCCACAGCGCGTCGCGGACGGAGCCCCGGACGAGGTAGGAGGTCTGCGTCGTTCTCGGTGCCGTCGGCGGGAGGACTCGCTGGATCTCGGCGTTCAACCTGTCTTTCGTCACACCCTCGACGTGGCCCGTCAGCGGCAGACCCTTCGCGCGCTGATACGACAGCACTGCAACGCGCGTCGTCTTGCCGAACATGCGCGTCGCGAATTCCTTCTGGTCGATCGGGTAACCGAGGAACGCCAGCGCGCGCTGTAGTCCGGCGACACGCTCGTTCTTCATGTTGAGGCGAAGCGGCTTCGCTACGGCTTCGAGCCCTTCGGTCGACTTGACGCTGAGCAATGGAGCGGGGGTCGCTCGACTGGCAGCGACGGAGACCAGTCGATCGTGCGTCGCCGGGTCGAGCTGGCCCGTCACCGGCAGGTTGTACTTCGCCTGGAATGCACGGAGCGCGGCTTGAGTGCTCACGCCGATCGTGCGCTGGCGCAGCTCCGCGGGATTGATCGGCGTGTCGAGCTTCCCAATCCGGTCGACACGCGACAGCATCCGGTGAAGCCCGGCGACCTGCGTCTTCGTCGAGAATCGCGCGGTCAGCGCATCCGCGCGCAGCTTCTCGACGAGCGCCTCGTTGATCTGTCCGTGCTCGAACGGCACGCCGGCGGCGGCCGCGAAGGCGGCGAGGCTCTGCCGTGTGCTCGCGCCGACGCGCTTCGCCTTCGCCTCGACGGCGTCGACGGGGTGGCCGACGCCCGCAAGCAGCGCCTGGATGTCGGAGGCTCGCTTCTTGCTGTCCGTGAAGTACACGTGCGTGAGCTCCGCCTTGATCGCATCCACGGTGCCGGGCGTGACTTTCCCAGTGATCTTGAGACCAGCGCGCCTCTGTAACGTCCCGATCGCAGCAGTCGTCGTGGGACCGATCTGGCCGGCGTTGATCTCCTCGGGAGCTACGTCGAGGCCGATCTTCGATAGTGCCGCCTGCAGGTGCCCGATTCCGCCCTTCTCCGGCCCCTTGGGCGTGAACGTGAGGCGGTTCGCTAGAAGCGGAACCGTCATCTCGACACCTCTCTGACGGTGGGCCGACTCCGGTTGCCTCCACGCGCGGCTTCGAGTCGGACTCGACTGCGTTTGCAGAGGGCGAGCGGACAGTGGTCCGGGCGCGCGGCTACGTCGTTCCGGTCCCAACGGCCCGGGGACGTGCTACTTGCCGCAGTTGACCGTACAGGCGGTTTCATCGTGCCTCCCGTGGAGGGTCAACGCCTCCGACGCTATGACGCGTCGTTGTAAAAGTCAATGCCATGAGGCTGGCCGTGATGGAAATCGAACGAGGGCTATCACCTGTGAGTTTCTCTCGGAGGTCCGACGACGATTTCCGCAAGCCATTAGCCCTGGCGAGGCTCGCGTCCTCCTGCGGCTGCGCCAGAAGGCCAACTGCGGAAAGAAGTTGGAAAGGACGCACAGCTACGAACGTCCTGAGTGAGGCAGCCCTACATCACAATTCCGCTCTACGGCGTGGTGTGGCAAGAGGCGGCGGCTTTTGACGAACAGCCAGGCGCGTTCCTAAGGCTTACCTGCCGTCCAGTCAGTGGCTCGACCCGCGCCAGCTGCGGCGACGGATCACCAGCCGCACAAAGATCGTCGCCGAGATCAGCGCGGCGGGACTACTGATTGTCATTCCGGATGGAGTCAGGCTGCCCGACGGAACCGAAACCCCGCGTCGCGTATTCATTCGCCGGCTGAGCGATGTCCGTGATCTCAGCCGGTCTTCCAGCTCACCGTCAGACTTGCTCAACTAGCAGGTGTGACCGCCGAGGCGCTGTCTGCCCGCCCGCTACTAGACCTCCACGCGCGACTTGATCCGAATCCCGCGCAAACACGCGCACCTTTTCGTCGCGCCTTCTTTCCGCGGGCTTTCCGAATCCCGCGCAAACACGGTGAGGGAGGGGAGAGGCGCCAGTACGGTCCCAACGTGCGGTCTCATGTACCGAGGTCGTCACCCAGCGTGCCCTCGTGCGAGTTCCTAAAGGGGAGCCCGTGCGGAGGCTCGAGACCTAGCTCGACACCGAAGGGACGGCGGCGCGCCCGGTACCGCTTGCCCCGTGAGCGTCATTGCTGGTCGCGAGCGAGAATTATGGTTTGAAGATCGAGTTCGACTGGGGAAGCTTTCGCGACGGGCGTGGGCTCGTTCCGGGCATCTGCGGGCGCGGGTTCAATCGCGAGCACGTGACTGACGTGGAACTGCTCGCTGATCAGGGGGTCTCGATGAAAGCTCTAGTTGTGGTCTGCTCCGTGTTGGCGGTTTGGCTTGGCGTGCCGTCATTTGCGCGTGCAGCATCGTTTTATGCAAACGCGGACTCGAGCGGCGTCAAGTCGTGGGTGATCCAGACTGGCGTGGGGTCGAGTTTTGGCGGCGACTACACGGTCTATGCGCGTTGCGAACCTCAGGAGGCGGGGCCAGGCTATGTCGCGCGGTATACGAACCGGCATGGCGGACAGTTGGTCGACGACGTTGGCGCCGACTACAACGGGCTGGCGCAGCCAGAACCGGGCCTTGGGAAGTTCGTCTTTCGTGACTTTCGACAGGGCGACGACACGGCCGCAAACGGGCCAGGAACGCCTGTGGCGTCATCCTCAAGTGGCCCCGCGAATGCGTGGGGGATCGCGGGCTCGATGTGCGCCAACGCGCCGGTGAATCAGCCGCCGGCGAATCAGTACGACCACGCCGATATCGTCGGCGGGCTTGGTGTTACAGCGACGAGCGTGCTCGAGGCGCCGAATAACCCGACGCCGAACATGGTCGAGCTCGCCGTGAGTGTGCAGTTCGGCGACTACTACAACCGTGACATCCTGCATGTCATCTATCACTGGCAGTTCACCGACCCGTCGGACTCCGATCACGATGACGCCGCGGCGAAGATGTGGACGCAGGTTGCAATCGACTGCGCGTCGCGCGGCTGCATGCAGGATCCTTCAAATCAGAAGGAATGGTTCTATGTCAAGGGGCCGAAGTTCGTTGCAGGCCTTAACGGCGTTACCGACTCAGCGAATGATCGGTTCACGCGGGTGACGACGTTCACCGATGCAGGCACGATCGCGAGCTACCCGAACGGTACGACGACGGCCTACTGCACGCTGCTTGGCAGTGACCCGTCGACGACAACCAACAAGTGCCCAACCGATACGCGTCAACGGATTCGCTTCGACTACGGCACTACCGCATCATCGACAGTCGGCGGCTGCACGATTACCAAGCCGTGCCTGAACGCCGTCTTCCGCGCAATAGCGAACACAGACGCGAGCGACGTCGCTCCTGGAGCGGCAACGCTTCCGTGGGAGAATTCTCAGAACGCAGGTCTCGATGGCTGGGCTGTCGCGGAGAACGACTATGCGAGCGGCGGCGCGAGCAACAGCGGTTGCACGGCGAGCGGGACGATGCCCGGAGGGCAGGGCGAACGAAAATGGGAGGAGGTCGGCTATAAGACGGCCGGCGTCTATACGGCGGTCGCCGGATTCTTCTTCGGCTGGCTCGACTGCACCACAGTGCCGTCAGGCTCTGACTTTTATCGTGTCGTTCCGTCCAAGGGCGGCGATCCGTACGGCCTCTACCAGCCTGGAGCAAGCTGGGGTACGTTCGGCAGCTTCTCTGAGAACGACGCGATCTTCACTCAATAGGACAACTCGTTGTTGGCTGCCGAGCGACTAGCTCGGCAGCCACCCGACCCTCATCTGGTCCCTGCCACATCAGTGTCCAACGACGCAGCCGGCACCCACCTCGGTCTTGATCTCTATCGCACACTGTTTGTCCACAGGTCCGATCAAAATGAGAGTGCGCCCACCTGCTGCTCAAGCGAGGCTTTCCAGTTCCTTTCCGCGGAGCCGGTTGAGCCGGCATCAGACGCTTTCCTTGGTGTCAGATTGAACAACAGGCGGTCGTCCGGGCTGCTTCTCAAGGAAAACCGTTCAGGCGCGCGGCGAGCGCGCGGCAGCGTCTGCCTTGCGGGCGCGAGGATCGATCCCGTCTAGATCGAAGGACGTAGCGCCTGTCCGGGAGAATCGCCTCGCGCCGCACCGCTTCTGACGATATGCGGATCCCTTAAAACCGAGCGCTCGCATGTCGCAGAGGCAACGATCACCAGCCGACGCGCAGAACGCCGAAAGCCAGAGAGTCCCATCCGGCCCGTGCGAGTTCCGTCTCGAGCATGAGATATCCCTCGCGCGCAGCCGAGCGGTCATCTGGGGCGAACGAGAAGCGGCAGTGTGCCTTTCGCGCGAGTGACGCGAGAGGCATGGGATTGGGCTGACTCTTCGTGCCGTTCACCCGCCACATGGGCTCATTCTCGAATGTTCGCCACTGAACCCGCAAGCCGGGAAAGATTCGGCGCGTGGTGTCTTCGATCGCAGTCCTGTGAGACGACGAGTCGAAAGGGGTATACGCCAGCGCGATGAGCCGCGTATCGTCCCCACCGCGCGCTGCAACTGCGTTTAAGAACGCTGTTACCAGGCTTAGGCCATCCGTACCGCCTGCCGACGTCGCCGGGAGCGGCGTCAGTGCGGGGTGGGCCGCGAAAGGAAGGTTTGCGACTATCAGCGACGCACTGCTTCCCTCCGGCACTTGAAAGGAGTGGTCGCAAACGTCGCCCATTGCGAAGTCGGCGTCCATCGAATTCAGCCTTGCGTTTAGGCCGGCCAGCGCAATCGCGCGGCCACTGTGATCAATGCCGAGGCGTCGACCCGTCCACTCAGCAGCGACAAGGGTATGACCGCAGCCGACCCCAATGTCCACCAGACGCTCTGCGGTCTTACCGTCGATCTCCTGGAGGAGTAGTAGTGCTTCGTCCTCCCACGGAAAGACTCCGCCGCATCGCAACATCCACGGCGCGTCAGTAATGAAAATCTGAGTGTGGATGACGTTGATCCGGAAGCGGGTCACACCATGGCTATCAACCAGGCCAAGATCGACCAGGTCATCGAGCAAGTGTTCGTCGTCGCTCACCTTGCTTGGCGCGAGTTGCCGGAACGACTCCATGCACGCTCTCGACTCTACGATTCCGCGGCACACGTCTCGTAGATGACAGAGGTCGGCTGAGAACAGCCGGTCAAGCTCTGGTAACGCCGATCCCACCCACTCATTGTCGCCGCTCCAACGAGATCCGGAGAGTCCGGTGGATCGCGCGCCTTGGAGAGGTTACAGTCCTGGGTCGCCATGAACTGACCAGTTTTCCCTGCATTTCGCTGCCTACGGTTCCGTACGCCGGAGGGCTTAAGCTTGCAGCGAGGAGTTGACTAAGACCCACGTACCGGATGACCTACCCCTGACGCCACCGCAAATTCATCTGCCGCCCGACACCGTCGAGGCGCTTGAGCCGCTGCGCGCCCTTAGCGATGACGACATTGCGCGGCTCGTTGCTGTGCTCGATAGGGAACCACCGATCGTTGTGCGGCGCCATCTATTAGAAACTGCCCAACGTGAACTTCCCGATGCCCTCGGGATCCCGGAGCTATTGGATGCGCTGATCGACATCGAGACGACGCGGTTTGGAAACCGCTGGTCGCACGCGGAAGCCGCTTTCGGGGTCGCTGAATCCTGGGCGGCGGAAACGCATAGCGAAGCGATACGCGACGCGTTCGAGCAGCGACTCTTGCGACTACTCACAACGCAGTCGCTACCGGTGGCTGCGAAGGCGATCGATATTTTTTTATCGCATGAACGCCTCTACGACAGCGGGCGGATCGTTACTGACATCCGACCGGTATTTTCGGACGATCCGACGGAGCCGCCTGGCGCAGCGGTGCTTGTGCACGTGCTTCAGCTGGCGTTTACTGAGAGCGGCGAGCGAAGACTTTTCTTTGTCGCGTTGGATGACGCCGATCTTGCACAGCTCGACGAGATCGTTCATCGTGCGAAGGACAAGTCCTTAACGCTCCGAAGAACGCTGCAAGACGCGGGCCTACTTGCTGCGGGTTGGGAGGAGCCAGAGATGGAGAGCAAGGATGGCTAGCCGTTCACTTCGGGAAGAGTTTGGCGACGAGATCGTTCCGGCAGGTGCTGAGGATGCGAAAAGTCGTGCCGCGAGGAGACGCTGGCGTCGGCCGAAGGTCGGCTCGTTGAACGCGCGCAAACGGGCGCCGCGCGGCACGGTGCTCCCAATCCTCAATAATCCCGAGCGCCGACGAGTTGCGACACAGGCGCTATTCAGTGCGAATCGCCTTGTGCAGGACGTCGGACTGGACGTTGCTGATCTTGCAGCGGTAGCTCACGCAAACCCGGAACTGGTTGAGCGCTGGATTGACGAGGGTGTACCACTACCGACGGCCTCCGTTACTGATCGAATACTCGATCTCGATTCAATTGTGCGTGACCTGGAAGGCGTCCTTCAGCCGGACTCGGTCTCAACGTGGCTGCGGACGGCCATTCCAGCATTTCGCGGGCAGACTCCGATACAGATGATG
>Ga0193728_1001352_pt1 | contig 12403 bp, 11 predicted proteins | sample U1c1metaG_FD_143037 | JGI IMG/M metagenome (GOLD analysis project Ga0193728, IMG submission 143037) | Soil microbial communities from a riparian zone of the East river system, Colorado, United States - U1c1 | ecosystem: Environmental > Terrestrial > Soil > Riparian zone | place: USA: East River...
GTTCTCGTAGAACCGGCCCCAGTGACCGAAGACCTTCGCCTTACCTTCCTGCGTCGGATCCCACACGAAGCCGATGCGAGGTGCCCAGTTGTTGAGCGTGAAGCCGACCGTACCGATCGTCTCGCCGTCCGGCGAGACCGTACCGTTGAGCTGCTTCGCGATGCCAGCCTGCTGCTGCTCGTAGCGAATACCAGCGTTGATCGTGAAGTTCGGAAGAAGCTGCCACGAGTCCTGGAGATACGCGCCGATGCTGCGATCAGACGTGTCGGCGACCTGCTCGTTGGTCGCCTTGCAGAGCGCGCGACCGCTCGAGCACAACGCCTCGCCGGGCATGAGCGTCACGGTGCTCGGGTCCGCGATCTCCGAGTCCGTCAGGTTGCGCTCGATCTGGTAGTAACCGTTGAGGCGCCACGTTCCCGCCGCGGAGCGACGCCAGTAGCCGGTACCCGGGCCGGGGTAGATCGCGTCCTGGTTGAAGGTCGAGCCTTCGTAGTCCACGCCACCCTTGAACACGTGATAACCGGCTGCCTTCACGCGCTGCGTGATCGACAGTGACGCCGTCGCGCGATCGTTCGTGGTCGTGACGAGCTGGCCGATGCCGGACTCGGTGTAGCCGAGCACCGGGCAGTTCTGGATCTTCGGGTACATATCGCCCGGACCGTCCGAGCACTTCGAGGCGATCTGCGAGCCCTCGATGTCCTGGAAGTCGTTGAGCGACCGAATGTAGTTGTAGTAGACGAACGTCTCGTTACCGATGGCGGTCGGCGACGTGTTGCCGCTCGTCGCGTGGTGATAGCCCACGACCGCGTCGATCTGGGTCTTGCCGTTGTTGAGCTTCGAGGTCCACTTCGCCGAGACGTCCTCGGCACCGCCGGTGGTATCGAGCGCGTTATCCGGCAGCGAGTACGGCCCGAACCGGCTGACACCGAGTGGGACCGTCGAGCTTTGCGGGTTACCGAACAAGCTGATCTGGAACTGGTTGTTCTGGTCGATCGCCCCGTTCACCTTCGCGGTGAAGTAGTAAACCTTGGTCGAGCCGTTCGTCGTCGAGCGCGAGACCTCCGAGTGCTTCGTCAGACCGGTCGCCGGATCGATATCCGGCACGCCGTCCTGGTTGTCGTCGACCTGATTCTGGACGATACGCGTCGCAGCCGAATCGTTGACCGACGGATCGAAGCCGACGTGGAACCACAGCTTGTCCTTGATGATCGGACCACCGAGCTCGAAGCCGGCGTCCCAGTAGTTACCCTGATCGACCTTCGCGTCGATCGAGCCGCCCTCGGTCTGGACGACCTTCGCCGCGGATGTAAGCGACACCGGGCTGTAGTTGCCGAACACCGAGCCGTGGAACTCGTTCGAGCCCTGCTTGGTGACGACGTTGACGATACCGCCGGTCGCGCGGCCGTACTCGGCGTTGTAGCCGCCGGTGATGACCTCGGTCTCGGAGATGAACTCGTTCGGCAGGTTCGACGACAGCCGGCCGTACGCCGTGTCCGTCGTGTTGATGCCTTCGATCACGTACGTGTTCTCGACCGACGTCGTGCCGCCGAACGAGATACCGTACTGGTCGGCCTGCGAGCCGGACGCGGCGCCCATCGTCGCGCCGAACGTGCGACCCGTCGGGACGTTCTTCGTATAGTCCTCGGTGATCGTCATACCGGTCTTCGTCGAACCTTGGTCGACGATCGGCGCGCTGCCGGCGATGTTGATGACCTCGCCTTTGGGCTTGCCGGCGGTCTCCGCCGAGTTGACGCTGATGTTGATGACGGCTTCCTTGCCGACCTGTACGAGCACGTTACCGCGGGCGTACGTGCTGTCGTTGTAATAGACCGTCAGGGTGTACATACCCGGCGGCAACGACGTGACGAAGTACTGGCCGTTCTCGTCGGTGATGACCACCTGCTCGCCCTGAAGGGCGGGCGATGTGGCGACAACGGTCGCGCCGACGGCGTTCTCGTTGGTGCCTTTGTCTTTGACGACGCCGCGGAGCTGGCCGACCGTGCTGGCCTGGGCGTACGCGACCTCGGTTTTGACGAGCGTTCCCGCCCCGAAGGCGAGAACCGCTGCCATGAACGTATGTAGCTTTTTCATGGTCGTCCCTTTCTAGAGGCAGGTGTGCGTGGTGGGAGCCGGGTCCGGCGTCACGGTGAAGTGAATCACCTGGTCCGCCGCAGGCGAGAACGAGTTGCCGAGCACGTCTTTGATCACGGCCGTGCTCTTCAACGTGAAGGTGTAGGTGCCAGGCGTGAATGCGCCCGACAGCCTCAAAGCCTCGAGGCCCGACGAGGCCGCGGTCAGCGTGACCGCAGGGCTGATCGTGTAGTCAGATGGGTCGAGCGTCGTCGCATCCATCGCCTGGTTGAACGTCAGCTTGATTCCGCGGGCCGCCGACGTCGGATCCGTCGCGTCGAAGACGGTCTCCGTGGTGTTGTCTTTCGGGGCGATTGACTTAAGCGTGATCGCTGCAGCCGTCGTGAACATCACGGTCTGGTCCATCGGCGAGGTGTACGTCGCGCTCTTGACGCACGGGCCAATCCCGAACTCGGCATCGCCACCCGGACAGTCGTCGATCGTCGCGCCGCTCTTCAGCGTGAACGTGTACGCCGTGCCGAGCTGGTAGTTGCCGTAGATGATGAGGATGCCGCCACTCTCGACGACCACCGGCGGGGTCGCGAGTGCCGGCATGAGCGTGAACTCGGTCGCGTCGAGCGTCGTGTCGTCCATGTACTGGTTGAACGCGATCTGGATCCGGCTGCCCGGATCGGCCGCACCCGTGATGGTCTTCAGCTTGAGCGCGTTCGTCGTGAACGTGGTCTTCGTGTTGTCAGCAACGGCCGGTGCGCCAAGCGTCGTCGCCTTGCCGCACTGATCTTTGATCATCGCGCCCTGCTTGAGGGTGAACGTGAACGGTCCACCGCCGGCGGGGAAGTCAGCCGAGATGAAGAACTCTTCCGCCGATTCCGGGCTCGAGTAGATGTCGGCGGCGGCGGCGGCTCCGTTCGGCACGGGCGTGATGTCCACCGCGGCATCGAGCGACGTCTCGTCGATGGCCGTGTTGAACGTCAGGTCGACGCCGGCCGCGACGGGATCCTGCTTGCCACCGTCCGGTGGATCGATGATGAGGACCTGGATCGGCGCGATCTTGAACTTGTAGGGGCCGATCTGGTCCGCAGGAACCTGGATGCCGTCCTTGTCGGTGACGTTCGACTTGATCGTCACCGTGCACTCGCTGTTCGTCGCGACCACCGTCGGGTCATTCGGGATGATCACGAGCGACGGGCCGACCGGATAGCTGAGCTTGTTGCCCGACGGCGAGTAGTAGCCGTCGTACGGAACATCGACCATGCCCGAGCCGGTGACGCTCTCGCACTTCAGCGTGACGGGCTGCGTATTCTTCAGCGTGCCGGTGTACGTGCCGTCCGGCGCGCCCGTGTCGTCCACGTTCGCGATCAGATCTTCGATCGACGGATCGAGGAGCTCGTCGAACTGGATCCGCGCGTACCAAGCTTCGGGCAGCGCGTCGGTGAGCTCGTCGACTCCCTTCGTGATGTCGACGGGACAGAGCTCGAGCGCTGACTCGTCGCTCAAGATGACCTCGTCGGGACGCTTGGGATCGCCTGCGTTCGCAGCGCCGTCGTTCGGCCCTTGCGTTTTGCAGAAGGTCACCTGCTCGAGCGTTGCGCCGGTACCGGCGAAGCCGTCGCGGTTATCCGGCGCGTTCACGCTGACGGAGAGAACCTCGGGTGGACCATCCGGTCGCAGATCGCTGTACAAGTCAGGCTTGGAACAGGCGGTCAACGCGAGCGCACACGACGCTGCGATCGTACCGTACCTGCCCCGACGCGGAAGATAGACGAACATTAGCAAGCCTCCCAAATGTGCTTTCGGCTCGGGATTCATCGCCTATCGGTATGACAAACGCAAGTCGCTCAAATGACAAAGCCCAGCAAGAAGCTGGGCTCGTCACAAGGTCGATATCTAGTCGCCTCTATAAGTGTCGCAGAAACTGAGATCAGGAATGAGTACCGGCGACGTATCGAGTCAGGTTGAAGTCAGCTCATGCGTTGGGTCTTTTGCCGTTTCCATTCGGCGCCGGTGCAGTGGTACGCGCGGCAGTTGGTACGGTCTGTTTCGCGGGCTCGTCAGAACCGTTCGGCGCCTTGATCGTCGTCGGAGAAGCGACCTCCGGCGCCACCTCCACACCGATGCGGCGGATGTTGTGATGAGCGAGCACCTTCGCCTCGATCGAGTTGTACGTCTCGGGGTGATCGATCAAGAACTGCTTCGCGTTCTCGCGTCCCTGTCCGATCCGCTCGCCGTTGAAGGAGAACCAGGCGCCGCTCTTGTCTACGATGTTCGCTTCGGAGGCGAGATCGACGAGATCTCCCTCGCGTGAGATGCCCTGTCCATAGAGGATGTCGAACTCGACCTCCTTGAACGGTGGGGCCATCTTGTTCTTCACGACCTTCACGCGGGTCCGGTTGCCAATCACGTCCTCGTCCTTCTTGAGGGCGCCGACGCGGCGGATGTCGAGGCGGACCGACGCGTAGAACTTGAGCGCGTTGCCGCCGGTGGTGGTCTCCGGCGAGCCGAACATGACGCCGATCTTCATGCGGATCTGGTTGATGAAGATGACCATCGTGCGCGACTTCGAGATCGCGGCGGTCAGCTTGCGGAGCGCCTGGCTCATCAAGCGCGCCTGGAGGCCGACGTGGGCATCACCCATCTCGCCTTCGAGCTCGGCCTTCGGCGTCAGCGCCGCGACGGAGTCGACGACGACGACATCGATCGCGTTCGAGCGCACGAGCATGTCGGCGATCTCGAGCGCCTGCTCGCCGAAGTCCGGCTGGCTGACGAGCAGCTCTTCGGTCTTCACGCCGAGCTTCTTCGCGTAACCGACGTCGAGCGCGTGCTCGGCGTCGATGAACGCGCACACACCGCCGCGCTTCTGCGCCTCGGCGACGATGTGCAGCGTCAACGTCGTCTTACCCGACGACTCCGGTCCATAGATCTCGACGATCCGGCCGCGCGGCAAGCCGCCGATGCCGAGGGCGATGTCGAGCCCGAGCGAGCCCGACGGGACCACGCTGATCTCGCGGTCGATCGGGTCCTTGCCCAACTTCATGATCGCGCCCTTGCCGAACTGCTTGTCGATCGCTGCGAGTGCGAGATCGATGGCCTTGTCGCGCGCTTGGCTGGTGGCGTTCTCCACGCGTGGCGTGGGCGAAGACTTCTCGGTCGATTCCTTCATCGGTGCTCCCTTTACCTGGCCTTGTCCCGTGGCCAGCCGTCATCGGTTTCGTCCCCCAGCTCTAGCGCTCCGGTCTGACGTTTTTCGGACAAATCAGGCGTTTTGAAGCCGATTTTCGAAATTTCCGTGTACACGGAACCAGACGATTTCGTTTCGCTTTCGAACAGGGTAACGCCCTCGATCCGGGTGTCACTGAACATTTGTTCGGTCATAGGTAACACGACCTCTTTTAGAGATCGAGTTTCTCGGGTCCGGCCGAGCGTCACGTGGGCATGAAACGGCCGGGGCTCGGCCGCAAAGCCGAGGCCCACCATGGCCGCTTCGATCCGCGTGGCGAGCTCGGCGAGCACACCGCTTGGCTCGTCGACGCCGGCCCACAGCTTGAACGGCGCGAGCCCGGTGACCGCGGCCGCGAGTCGATCGTCGAGCGCCTCGACCAGCTCCGGGCGCGCCCAGCCGAGGAACTTCAAGGTGACGTGATAGTTCGCGGGCGCGACCCACTTCACGTCGATGTTCGCGTCACGCGCGCGGCGCGCCAGTTGTTCGGCGCAGTGCGCGAGCGCGTTCGCGGTGGCGACCGATACGCGGACGCCGACGAACAGCCGTCTTGCTTCGGTCATCGCTAGAACGTCCTATCACTAGATCGCATCGCCGATCAGCTTCAGCGCCCACCACGCGGCGAGCGTGCGGACTTGCTCCCGCGCGCCGGGCCAGCGCAGCTGCTTCGTGGTGATCCCGGCAGGCGCGGCGAGCGCGAGCCACACGGTGCCGACCGGCTTGTCGGGCGTGCCGCCGTCGGGACCGGCGATCCCGCTGACCGCGACCGCGAGCTCCGTGCCGAAGCGCTCGCGCGCGCCCGCGGCCATCTCGCGGACGACCTCGTCACTGACCGCACCGTGCGCCGCGAGCGTCGCCTCGCGGACGCCGAGCTGGCGAGTCTTCTCGGCGTTCGAGTACGTGATCGCACCGCCGGTGAACGCGGCCGAGCTGCCCGGCAGCATCGTGAGCAGCTCGCCGATCATGCCGCCGGTGCACGACTCGGCGGTCGCGATCGTGTGCTTGCCGGCGATCAATTTCTTCGTCACGACCGCGACGAGGTTGGCGTCGCCGGTGCCGTAGAGCACGCCGGCGAGCCGGTCGCGGAGGACGCCGTCCATCGCCGCGAGGCGCGCGTCGGCAGCGGCCTGGTCGCGATCGCGGACGACGAGCTTGACGAGCGTCTCGGGGAACTTCACCTGATAGTGGATCGTGGCGCCGGGGACGCCGTCGACGACACCGCGGCACAGTTGCGAGATCTGCGACTCGCCGCGGCCGAACGCGCGATAGATCCGGCGCGCGATCCGCTCGACCTCCCCCGCGGCCTCGCGGAGCTCGGCGAGCCGTGCACCGAGCGCCTGGTCGAAGATCGCGTGGAGCTCGCGCGGAATGCCGGGCAGGCAGAACACCGGCACACCTTGGATCGGCTGCTCGAAGCACGGCGCGAGCCCGGCCGGGTTGCCGAGCACGCGCGCGCCGGCCGGCACGCGGACCTGGCGGAGCTGGATCGCTTCGATCTTGGCGTTGCCCTTCGTGAAGAACTGTTCCATCCGCGCGCGCGCGACCTCCTCGATCACGGGCATGGTGCCTGCGAGGCGCGCGACGACATCGACCGTCAGATCGTCCTCGGTCGGGCCGAGCCCGCCGGAGCAGATCACGACGTCGGCGCGCCCGACCGCCGCGCGCAGTGCGGAGGTGATATCGTCATCCTCATCGCAGCAGCTGGTCATCCATCGGGTGGTGATGTCGAGGTCCCAGAGCCGCTGGGCCAGATATGCCGAGTTCGTGTCCACGATCTCGCCGCGGCACAGCTCGTCGCCGATCGTCAAGATCTCCGCTCGCATCGCTTGGAACTCTACCCGGTTCGGTTGACGCAGCACCGCACTGCCTCCTATGATTTCGGTGGGCTACGGTGAAGATTCGCTACGCTGCGAAAACAGACGTCGGCATGAAGCGGACGCACAACGAGGATTACTTCTCGTTGATCGAAGACGAGCAGTTGTTCCTCGTCGCCGACGGCATGGGTGGTCACGCCTCCGGCGAGGTCGCTTCGAAGATGGCGGCCGAAACGATCGGCGAGTTCTATCAGCGCACGCGCGAGGACGAAGACGCGACGTGGCCGTACAAGATGGATCGCTCGCTCTCGTATATCGAGAACCGCCTGGTGTGCGGCATCAAGCTCGCGAACCTGAGGATCTTCGAGACCTCGAACCGCGACCTTCGCTACAAGGGCATGGGCACGACGATCGTGAGCTGCCTGGTCTCGGGCGACAAGATCTACGTCGGCCACGTCGGCGACTCGCGCGTCTACCGCGTGCGCGACAACGCGATCTCGCAGCTCACGCGCGATCACTCGCTCCTCGAGGACTACAAAGAAGCGAAGCCCGACATGACGGAAGAGGAAGAGCGCAACTTCCCCCACAAGAACGTCATCACGCGCGCGCTCGGCATGCGCGAGACCGTGCAGGTCGACATTCGCTCGCACCAGATCAAGAGCGGCGACGTCTACATCCTGTGCTCGGACGGCCTGTCGGGCATGGTCAACGACGACTCGATCGCGCAGATCGCCTCGGGCGCGAAGAGCCTCGAGCGCGCGGTCGCCGAGCTCGTCGATGCGGCGAACCGCAACGGCGGCACCGATAACGTCACGACGCTGCTCCTGCAGTGTCTCGCGGCCTAGCCGTGCGGTACCGGACCACCGGCGCGATGAAGGTCCAGGCGCGCTCGCGCGTCCACGACGTGTCGACGACATGGAGCAAGATCACCGCCGACGTCGAAGCCGATCCGGATGCGGTCGACGCCGCGAAGGCGACGTTCACCGTTGACATGACGGCGTTCGATGCCGGCGACTGGCTCAAGAACCGCAAGCTGCGCAAGGACTTCGCGCTCGACGAGCATCCGACCGCAACGTTTCAGCTCGAGCGCGTGTCCGAGGTCGTGCGAGATGGCGCGAAGTTCGATGCGAAGGCCGAGGGCACGCTGCGCTGGCGCGGCAAGGCGGTTCCCATCAAGCTTGCAGGGAGAGGCTCCCTCGATGCTACCCACCTCGCCGCGTCCGCCACGTTCGAGCTCGACATCAAGCTGCTCGGCCTGCAAGCGCCGAAGTTCTTCATCGTCAAGATGGAGGATGTCGTGACGGTCGAGGTCACGCTGACCGGAGTCGCGTCGTGAAGGCGCTGCTCGTCGCGGTGATCGCGCTCGCTGCATGCGACGCCGGCAAGGTCGAGCCGAACGGCCTCGGCAGCTATCGGTTTGGCCACACCACGCGCGCGATGGTCCGCGACGGCAACTGCCAGCCGACCGACCTCCGCGACGGCCGCAAGGCGATCTGGTGCTTCGCGCTGCCGCCGATCAAGGTCGGCAAGCGGACCGCCGAGGTCGATACCTACTTCCTCGCGACGCCGCCGTACACCGAGCAGGATGCGCCGCTGATCGAGATCCAGCTCAAGGTCCGCGGCTGCGTCGAGGACGAGGCCGAACGCTGGATGCGCGAGCGCTTCGGACCGCCGATCGAGACCAAGTCGACGCGCGAATACTGGAAGAACTCGTTCGTGTGGGCGGCGGCGTTTCTGCCGAGCGAGCCGGGGCGCTGCATCATCCACATCCTGCCGCTGTCCGAGAACGCCGAGATCGAGCGCCTCAAGGCCGAATAGCTACATCGCCGGCGTCGTGATCGCCCAGTCGGCTTCGAACTGCTGGTGGATGATCGCGGCTTGATCGGGCTCGAACACGAGCGCGCCCATCTCGCGGTTCGCGGTCATCGACGTCGCCGACATGTTCTCGCTGCCGACGAGCGCGATGCCGTCGGCGACGATCAGCTTCGCGTGCAGGTAGAACTGCTGGACCGCGTACTTCACCGGAATCCCGCGCGGCATCATGAACGCGGCGACGCCGGCGTTCTGCGGCGTGTCGTTCGGATCCTCGACGATCACGCGTACCGTGGCGCCGCGCGTTGCCGCGTTGCCGATCGCGGCCTGGATCGACGCGTCCGCGATGTACATGACCTCGACGTCGAGCGTCGACTGCGCGCTGTTGATGTGATCGAGCACGCGCTGGAACGAGTTGACCGGCGACACGATCATCCGGGTGCACGCGAGATCCGCAGGCACCGGCGACTTGCCCTGCGCGAGCTGCCAGTCCATCTCGAAGATGTTCTGCACGTCGGTGACGTCTTCGGGGTCCTGATCGACGAAGCCGTAGTTGCGCTCCTTCGTCATCGCGTCGGGGTTGAAGTTCATCGACATCACGACCGCGGTCGAGCGATCGATCACGAGGTACTTCGCGTGCGAGTACTGATAGACGCTCGCCGAGTGCTTCCACTGGACGCCGCCGTTGCTGAGGATCGTCTCGATCGATCCGTTCGCCGATTCGCCGGGGTCGAGGATCACGCGGATCGCGACGCCGCGCTGGCGCGCCGCGACGACGTGCTGCGCGAGGTCCTTCACGCTGAACAAGTACATCTGGATGTCGAGCGACTTCTGCGCGCTGTCGATCGCGGCCGCGACCCGATCCTGCAGCCCGTCGGGGCCGACGAACACCTGGACCGGCATCGAACGCGGCGTGAGCGGCGTGCAGCCGGTGCCGTCGACACCGTCGGGCGGCGAGTCGAGCGGCGCGTCGAGGAACGCATCGCCGCCTTGCTGGCACGCGGCCGCCAGGAACGCGAACAACACCAATGCGCCCCGCATCGCCGGTCACTATGCCCGCCGCATGTGGGCGCTCAAAGCGAAAACCGCGCCGCTACTTCTTCTTCTGCTGCTCGTTGGGACAAATGCCACTCGCATCGCCCGAGTACTTGGGGCACACGCCGTACAGCTCGTGGCGATGACGCAGCACGGTGAAGCCGCCGAGCTGGGCCGCGATGCGCTCTTGCAGGCGCTCGATCTCGTCGTCCTCGAACTCGAGGATGAGACCGCAGCGGATGCAGATCAGGTGATCGTGGTGATCGCCGACCACTTCGTAGCGCGCCTGGCCATCGCCGAACTGGCGCTCGACCGCGAGCCCCGAATCGACCAGCAACTTGAGCGTGCGATAGACCGTCGCGTAGCCGACCTTCGGGTGGCGCTTTCTGACCTTCGAGAGGAGCTCGTCGATCGAGACGTGATCGCGGGTGCGCAGGAACTGCTCGACGATCGCCTCGCGCTGCGCGGTCGTGTTCAAGCGGTGATCGGTGATGTACGACCGCCACCGATCCTTGAGCTCGTCCGTGTCGTTCGGCCGGAAGTCCGAGCGCTCGCCCATGGGTTTCAGCTTCCCTGCAACTTCGCGGTCCGTCAAGCGATCTCGGAGGGATGACTTTTCAGTTCGTGGCGGCTATGGTCCCTCGCGTGGCGGACGCTGATCCCGGATTCGACGCGATCCTGACGCGGCTCCGCGAGGTCGTCACGCGCCTGGAGTCCGGCGAGCTCTCGCTCGAGCAGTCGCTCGCGGTCTACGAAGAAGGCGTTCAGCTCGCGCGTAGAGGCCAGCAGCTGCTCGCCGCCGCGGAGAAGCGCGTCGAGATCCTCGTCAGCGCATCGGGCGGCATCGAGACCGTGCCGTTCGACGAGACCAACAATCCGTGATCTCGTGACGGTGACGCTCGCACCCACCTCCGCGCCGAAATCGCTCGCCGCGTTTCTCGACGAGATCCGCGCGCTCGTCGATCGCGAGCTCGATCGCCGGCTGCGCCCGCCCGCCGACGATCCGGGACGGCTCGTCGAGGCGATGCACTACGCCGCGACCGGTCCGGGCAAGCGCCTGCGCCCCGCGATCCTGATCGCGGCCGCCGAGGCGTGTGGCGGCACGCGCGACGCCGCCCTCCCCGCGGCCGCCGCGCTCGAGATGCTGCACGCGTACACGCTCGTGCACGACGATCTGCCGGCGATGGACGACGACGACGAGCGCCGCGGCCGGCCGACGGTCCACGTCGCTTTCGGCGACGCGATCGCGATCCTCGCCGGTGATGGTCTGCTCACCGAGGCGTTCGCGACGCTCGCGGAGCTCGGCCCGCGCGCGGGCGATGCGGTCCGCGTGCTCGCGCAGCGCGCGGGTCACGCCGAGCTGTTGCGCGGTCAGGCGATCGACCTCAGCTACGAAGCGCTGCACGCAGCGAAGCCGAAGCGCGCCGGCACTGCGCCCGGCATCGGCGAACCCGCGTCGGGGTTCAGCGAATCGGAGCGCTCCGCCGTCGCGCCGCGCGCACTCGCCGAGATCGAACGGATGCACGCGGCGAAGACCGGCGCGCTGTTCGCGGCCGCGGGCGAGCTCGGTGCGATCGCGGCCGGTGCACCTGCCGAAGTGGTGGTGTCCCTCGGCCGCTACGGGCTCGCGATCGGCATCGCGTTCCAGCACGCCGACGACCGAGATGACGCCGAGCTCGTCGAGCACGCCGGGGCCGCGGCGGCTCGGATGCGTGAGCTTTGTACGGCCGCACGCGCGGAAATTTCCCCCCTCGGCGCACGTGGCGCGCTCCTCGACGCGATCGCGGCGTGGATCCTGGCACGCGCGTGAAAGCTCGTGGATTTCGGCCCTGTTCCCATCGTACGAATGGGAGTGACCGACGAGTGGGACGAGGATACGGGGGCAACCGACTTCGAGGAGCTCCAGCGCTCCGGAGGTGCCCACCGGCGTGCCTGTCTCACGATCCTGACCGGCACCCTGTCGGGTCAGCTGTTCAAGGTCTCCAAGGGCCAGCTCCTGATCGGCCGCTCACCGCAGGTCGAGCTCCGGCTCGATGACGATGGCATCTCGCGCAATCACGCCCGCATCCGCAGCGAGACCAACCGCGCGTGGATCGAGGACATGGAGAGCCGCAACGGCACGTTCGTCAACGGCGAGCGGATCGCCGGCGCGGTCGAGCTCAAGGACGGCGACAAGGTCCAGGTCGGCCGCGGCACCGTGCTGCGCTTCGGGTTTCAGGACGCGCTCGACGAGTCGTTCCACGAGAACCTCTTGTCGTCGGCGCTGCGCGACGGCCTGACCAAGCTGTTCAACAAGCGCTACTTGATGGATCGGCTCGACAGCGAGCTCAAGTTCGCGATCCGGCACGAGACGTCGCTGTCGTTGCTGCTGCTCGATATCGACCACTTCAAGAAGGTCAACGACACCCACGGCCACCTCGCCGGCGATGCCGTG
>Ga0193728_1001354_pt1 | contig 12398 bp, 2 predicted proteins | sample U1c1metaG_FD_143037 | JGI IMG/M metagenome (GOLD analysis project Ga0193728, IMG submission 143037) | Soil microbial communities from a riparian zone of the East river system, Colorado, United States - U1c1 | ecosystem: Environmental > Terrestrial > Soil > Riparian zone | place: USA: East River...
GTAAGGCCATTTAACTAGTAGGGTGGTATAGGTCGCATCCCGCGTTAGCTCACTTATAAGCGCTAGGGCTTAGGTTTGTTAATTATTATATAAGAGTTTAATTAATAGATCTAGGCGAGTAATAGTCTCCCTATATAAGCACTTTAAGGTATTAAGCTCTTATAATACTCTCTAGGCTATAAGATTCTGTTTATAAGCGGTAAGTATCTAGTACGTAATATAGTTAAGCTTTTATTTATAGGGCGAGATATAAAATAAAGTCCCTAGCTCTAGGCCTATAGAGTTAATAATATACTAGTAGGAAAAACTAGAAACTAATAAATTTACAGATTAGCAATCTAGCTACCCTCTATAATAGTGCTAAATTTATAGCTAGCAAGAGACTATTTAGACTGGCCCGTAAGGTTATTATATACTAAAGCCGATCCATACTAAAGCCTTATATAATTGCGCTCCGTTAGTTAAATATATTAGTAAAAACCATTAGGTACACTTGTTAATTCTCGCCTATACTATATACGCGTATTAAAATTAGAAATTTTTTTTTTCTAGTAGAATCTATAACTAAGAAATCTCGAATTCCTATTATAGCCGTAATATAACTAGAATGCAAGGGTGCCTAACTAGCCCTCTTATTCTCTATAAGTATATTATTTTTATATAAAAGCTAGGGAGTAAAGTAATAAAGAGTACTTAATAACCCTTATAAAGATAATAGAGCCTATTTCTAAGACTTTAGGTACTAGAAAATTGTAACTAAGATATCTTTTAACTGTACTACTTAATAAATCCCTTAGCTTAATGCTATCTAACCTTTAACTAGTTATAGATAGAGATTTTATACCGCCTTTAGCTGTCTCTTCCTTATTAACCTTATATATACTCTTACTACTACCTCTTTAGTAGTGGCTTTACTAGTAAGTTTTTTTTTACTACTAAATACGGTCTAATCCTAACTCGTATTAGATTATAGCTAAAAATCTTTATACCTCCGGTATTGAAGCTTTCTAGGCTAGGATATTATTCCTACTTACTTCTACTATTTTTTAACCTACCTTTACCTCTTTATCTAATATATTTAGTTATAAACTAGTGCTTCTACTAGCTTTAACCCTTTTTACTATTAGAGCTATTATTACTACTATTCCTAGTAACTTTACGCCAATGCTTATTAGCCGCTCAATTTAAGGTATTAGCGGAGGAGGTATCTCCGCCCTAACTAATATTATTATTACTAATATAGTAAGGCTAAAAGAGAGAGGAAAATAGCTTGGGCTAATTACTATAATACGGGCATTTATTAATGTAATAGGCCCTATACTTAGAGGTTTACTAGTAGAGAAGGTTTCTTAGGTAAGGCTATATACTATTTAATAACGCCCGCTAAATTCTAATAAAATTATAGAGATAGATATTTTAGCTTAACGTCCTATTCTATCTACTCTCCTTCTTAATAATACTATTCTTTCTAAAACTTAAACCTAAAGACGGTAAAATTAGTGATAAAATTAAGCAAATAGATTGGGTAGGATCATTTATCTTTATTACTTCTATAACGGCCCTCCTTATTCCTATTACTTAGGTAAGTATAAATGCTTTAATATTAATAGCTATGCCTAAATATTAACTCTCTTAGGGTGGTATAATGTACCCATAGTATTATTAGAGAACGGTAGTTCCTCTTATACTAAGCGTATTTAGCTTCCTTAGCTTTACTCTTTAGTTAAAATATATATTACGTAAACTAATACTCTACGGTAGTATGTTTAGAGATTCTATATCCCTTATAACTTACTTTACTATAATTGTCTACGGTATATTTCTATTATTAGTTCTTTACTATATAGTAAGCTTTCCCTCTATACCTATAGTGGCCTAGGATCTAATATACTACCAGCTACTATATTTTAAGGCAGCTAAAGGTTTCTTACTAATTTCTACGAGAATTGTATTGTTCCCCTAGACTTTTACTATTAGCCCCGCTACCACTATTATTAGGCTCTTTATCACTTGTAGTGGCTATTACCGCTAGGCGATATAGGTTGGATAGCTCCTTACCGCTATTAGTAGTGGCTTACTTACCTTACTTAAAGCGGACACTATAACTGTTACAAGGGTAAGTATCTCCCTAGTTAGTAGCCTAGGACTTAGGATATTATATCTAGCTATAAGTTTTACTATCTAAGCTACCGCAAGTAGTCGAGATCTGCCTTTTATTGCAGCACTCTACTCGTTCTTCTGTAGTTTTGGCCAAATGTTAGGGGTAGGTATTATAGGCGTTATCTTCTAAAATAAAGTTAAAAAGCATCTATTAATATACCCTAATTTCGCTAAAAAAGCAGCGGAATTAAGTAGGGATATAAGTATGTTAGTAGAGGTAATTAGGTAGATATTAATAGAGGAGGATAGTATAAAAAGGGAGCTAGTTATAGCTTATGTGGATAGTTTAAGAGTGCTTTGGGTAATAATATATGTGCTATTAGGTATTGCATTTGTGGCCGGCCTTTTTATAAAGGAAAGATTACTAGAGGGAGGCGTGGATATAGATTAAGAATTTATATTTAACGTTAAATTAAGGGGCAGTACTACCGGGGTCGAGGTGACATAAGGTAGAAGTTGAAGTCTCCTTTATGCTAGTGTTATTATAACCTAGCTACTTAAATAACGGTCCTTAGTATAAAAATGGATTTGGTATTAATTCCTTCTAGAGATAGTTAATTACTTAGTAGAGCTTTTTAATATCCTAGGATATTTAAACGCCTATAGAGTATAGCTTAGCCAAGCTGCTTAAACTAGGCGAACCTTAGTTTATATCTTTTTTTATAAATATTATTTATCTAATAAGCTTGCTTCTTTCCTTTAACCGCTCTATAGAGGTAAGTGCGGTAAAGGCTAAGATATTTACTATTAAAGGGCTTAAAAATCAGATTCGGCGTATAGTTAAAGATAATTAAATAGTTCTACCTAATATAAAAATGCTAGACTAGCGAAAAATTAAAGTGAATTAAATAACAATAGAGTAAGTTAAGAAAATTAGGCTATATTAACAATGCTCAAATAAGAGCGCATTTAACTCTTTGTTTAGATATTATAGTACTATAAGTTAGGCTCTTATTTATCCTAGGAAGGACTCTATCGCTTTATAATATAAGGAGAGACTATCTAGGTCTAGGCTAACTTATAAGACTCCTAACTCGCCTTTTCTAGTTCCTTAATCTTCTTTTAGGTAGCAAGAATTTGGTTAGTTGCATTATTTAACGCCCTCTAGTATTCTTACTATATATTAATCTTCTCTTTCTTAAGCTAAGCAATCTTAGCTTTAAGCTTTTCTTTTAGAGGCCCTTATTCTACTTAAGTCTAATATATCTTATTAGGATTAGGATCGTTACTTAAATAACATTTATAATCTTTAACCTTTACCTATTATGCCTTTAAGGCCTTATTAACCTTTCTAAGCTCTACTTGCAAGGTAATAACTTTATTAGCTATACTATAGACGTTAGAAAGCGCCTTGTTATATTAATAAAGAAGAGATTTATAGGCGTTAGAGGATTCTAAAAGCTTTCGTTACTTATCTCTAAGTATTTAATTATAAGTAGCGTACCTATTATTTAAGAAAGTATAGGAACCTTAGTACTAATACAGTTCCCTATAGGATACCTCGATAGTGCCGCATATATTATATAGTTTTTTATTAATAGCCGAAATTTTTAAATTAGGAGGAAGATGCGAAGGATAAGTTTTGTTTGTCTCCCCTATTGCGATAGCATTACGTACTTAGTAAAGTTAGACAGGAACAACCTAAAAGGGATTGTTCTATGCTTACGCTAACGTACTAAGGAGCTAAGTTTTAAGGATCCATAAGTATCGATTAGTGGGATTAGTATTTGTACTAAGTAACTATTACCACTTATATAGAAAATACGAGAAGATAGTGCATTTGAAAACGCTCCTATTTATAGCTCTTAGGTTATTAGTAGATTAGGAAACTAAGGGGCTTAGTATACTTTAGAGTTAGAAGCTATTTTAGTATTTAGAATTACATAATTCGAATATATTTAGTGGGGAATAAATAGATAATATTAGCCACCCTAAAAGCTTACTTCTAAGCTATATACTATTAACTAACCTTAGAAATGTAGATCTTACTAAAATAGCTCCCTAGTAATAAGTTTTATAGTAACTTAAGCTATTTATTATCTATAAGTGGAGAAATCCTTAAGGTAGCGTCGGTATCTTATAATATCTCTAGCCGCTTAATAAGATGCACGGAATTCAATCTACGGAACTACGATATAGACAGTGATCTATTTGGACCGGCGCCTATTTAAAGCGGCCGGCTGGCGCCTCTATACATTAGCTGTGGATCTACTAATTTTATTAACGGCGTGGCGTGGATTTAAGGCTCTGGAGCGCTTAGAGCGCTAGTTCTAGGCCTAAAATAGCGGTAATTAGGCCTAAAATAGTAGTGTAGGCACGTGCTTTATTACTAGAGGTAAGTTCGCCCGACATAAGCAAGAGGTAAAGGTATAATTACTTAGTAGAAGTATTACGTGGTTACCACGTAAAAATAAGATAAGAAAATTTTCTTAAAAATAAACACTTACTTTTGCTATTTAACTACGCTAAGACCTACTATAAATAGTATATATTTGCAATAGAGCGCTATAGTGTACCGGGCGGCAAATTAAAAATTTAATAAGTGGAGTGGATCTAACTTTAAATCTATACCGCACCGGTCTAAATAGATTACTGGACGTGGAGTATTTAGTAATAAACTAAATAAATATTAGAATAAATGAATAAAGCTATCTCTTTAACTATAAGGAATATAGGCCTTAATATAGGCCTATATCTATAGGGTCTGGGGTAACTACTATAGATACTAAAGTAGTTGTTATAGAGACTAAATGGGAAAGAGAGTCTACTTATATAAGTAGGAAACGCGTATAAATGTATATAGAGGACTCTTCTAGAACTATCGTTATTTAGTAACTAAGGCGAATCTAATTTCACTAACGACTATAAGTATCTATTGTAATCCTATATGCCGCTAAGTAGAAAGGAATAATCTAGGGTTTTTATAGAAATATATAAAAGAAAATCTCAATTCTAGTAGGCAATTTATACTGACACTTTATACTCTTAATAGCCCTAAGGAGCATTAACAGGATTGCTAAGTATTTTTATTCTTCTTAACTACCTCTAGAATATCTAGACCTCCTCTCCTAACCGTATTATTAGGCTTTATATAGGTTATAACAATATACCTCTAAAATTTCCTCCCCCTATAGCTTTCTATACCTAAAATAGTGTTAATAAACTACTTCTTAAGGCTAAAAAGCCGAATAAGTAGAAAGGGAAGGTAGGCAATAGTAAAGAATAAACGTAGTATTAGCTTGATATTGTGTAATAGGTCTTCTACTTTAATATTTTTAAAGCCTATATCCTCTAACATTCGCGGTAGGACTCCTTACTCGAATTCCTTATTTGCTAGTATAGATGCAAAGGTGTTGATCTTATTCTAGGTGTTTATAAGGTATTTAGATAGTTATATACAAGAATTAGCTTTAATGCCTCCGTTATTAGTACCTCGACCACTATCCGCTGTTTCGTCTATAGTTACAGATTCCTTACTACTAAATTTAATATAGTTATATTTATGTAATATAACGGACCCCCCTAGTTTAAGTACTTGGTAAAACTATTATAAGGCTTGCTTAGGATCTATTGCGTATATAAGAGTCTCTATAGTATAAACTATATTAATTAAATCGTCCTAAAGCCCGTCTAGATAGTAATAGTCTATCTTTTAGGCAGACACTTACTATTTAAGGCTTTCTACCTTAATGTTTCTGTTCGCCTTAGCGAGGTAATAATTAACGACGTTAATCCTAAAAACACGTAATCCTTTCTTTACTATATATATTGCAATATATCCTGCTCTATATCCCATATCTAGCACTATAGCCCTAGTGCTAAGATTTAGAGAGTTAAATAGATAATCTTCTATAGCCCTAAGGGCCCTAATAATTAGAAACGGCTATTTGGTTTCTGCTAGATAATAGCTATAGTAACGTATTCCGCCGAGTATAAGTCTATAGCCTATTTAAGATTTAAGAGAATTGAAATAGCCTTATAGAGAGGGGTTATCTTTAATAAGAGGTATAATATTATTAATGTCCGCCATAATAATAGAATTGAGGTAGAAAGACGGCTTTCTAATATATGAGCTGGTGGTCCTTTTTTTTTATTAGCCCTTAAAGACTTAATTAGGGGTTAGGAGGAGCTAAAGAGGACCCCTCTACTAATTTTAGAAGACCCGTTTATAGGCATCTCTAGGGAAGGTAGAGTTCTAGAAACCGCGTAATTAATAAGTAATTTTAGTTACTTAAAAGATATCTAGGCAAGACACTACTAATAATAAATATCTTAAACCTAAGCCTTATCTATAAGGTTAATAATAAATAAAAGTATTAAATAGAAGGGGCTTCCGCTAATAATATAGTATCTTAGATAAAATAAGGCTATACTAGAACTTCTGGAATAAGTTAAGCTATAGGATAGGCGCAGCTCTCTATAGAGGAAGCGTTACTTATATAGGATTGCGGCAGAAGCTTTTAAAGGGTTACCCAATTTAAGTTATAAACAGTAGCGAAAGGTATAAATAAATAGGCGGCGAGCTTAACAGGGGCTGGTATGGTAGTTAGGGAGACGCTTATAGCATAGAAAGATCTATCTCTTGCGGAATTATTGCGTAGACTCCTCTAAAGTTACTAACCCTAGATACTATATATAATAAGGACCTCCTCTATAACTTATTAGTTGTATAGACTAGCGTACGGTAAGGGAAGAGGAGCAAGTAGGCTAGCTAATTTGGAGCGTAGATAGGAAAACATTTCTAGCTAAATATAACTTCTATAGATACGTTTTTCTCTATAGAGAAGAAATAATACTATTACTCTAGTTTATTAAGCATCTTAAAAGCTACTTCTCCCCCCACACTATCTATAACCTTTAGCTTAACTATTAAGTGTAAAGCATCTAATACTAATTTAGGATCCTTATAAGAGCTAGAATTAACTTTTAGAGTCTCCACTAGTATATTTAACTAGCGTCGTGCTATAGAGAAAACCTCTAGGTTAAGGGTCTCTTTTAATTCGCTATATTATAATATCTATTATACGTTAACCATAGACAAATCTAGCGTTTGCTATAACCCTACAAAATTTAGTAAGTAGCTTAGTTATTAATAGGATTGATTTTACCTAGAATATTATAAATAAGAGGATTATCTTGTATCTTTTTAACTTCTACCAGTAGATAAATTTCTCTCTATATGACCTTCTTATAGCGACTTAGTACTATATTATTAAAAGCATAATTCTAGAATAATCGGATTAATAATCTACCTAATGTAACTATTAGGGTACCTCCTAGGCATAGGACAATTCCTAGGTAAATAATTACTAAAGAGTAATTTATAAAGCTTGTTTAGCACTAGATATAAGCAAGTAATTAAGCTTCTTAGTAACTAGTAGCGACCCATTATTATAATAGAAAAAGTAGAGTATTTAAGTATCGGCATATAATTACTAGGTAGGAGTTTCCGAGCTACTTACCTAAGTAAGATTTTAGCAGCAAATTTTAGGGTGACCCGCTTAGGTAGCTAACTCGTCTAGGTAGCTATTACATTATTTTATAGATCGCACCTATACGGCGTGCCTTAGCTTATAGGTATAAAAGAATACGGTATTAATTGGCCAGCTATAAGATCTTGTTAATTAGTCGGTTTAACTATACTTAGCTTAAATACACTTTAGCATCCCTAAACCTTTTACAGCGGCTATAAATATCTAAAAGTCCCAATTTTCCGCATTATGGGTTTAGTATATATATAGGCACACTATAATAATAGAGAAAAAAAATTATAAAAGCGCTTAGAGCAGAAAAGCGTGTATAGACCTAGGATGAATTCCGTAACCTCTATAACGCAGATCTATATATTATAAAGAATAAAAGGTATAGAATATAGGATAGCTTACGTATTAAGTTTATAAAGATCGAAAAGGGGGAGTTAAGGGAGAAGAATAACTTAAGTATAGTAAGAAGTACCGCTACCTAAAGCAGCATGGAATTAGAAAGGGCTCCTTTAACATTTAGTTAGAGAGATTATATAAGCTTTCCTCTAACCTAACCGTCTAAGTTACATCTAATTGCTAGCAGTGCTCTAGTAGTATTAATCTAAGCTTTTTACTATTTCTAGACTTCCTTTATACCCAAGAATGTCCTTCTATTAATAACGTCTAGGGGGATTTTCTAAGCCCCAACCTTTAATCTCTAGGTATATCTTATTCGCTTAATATAGGGGGCTATATAGGTTTAGCCTAATATTAATACCCACTTTATTGCTAATAGATAGGAGAATTCCACTATCGGTTAGGATAGGGTTATTAGCCCTAAACGTAGCGGCTATAACAAAAACCCATACGACATTATAGACTAGCAAAGTGCCTTATACAAGTGCTCCTACTATATTTCGGTCTATACGGGCTTAACAGCTTACTTATTAGCAAGTCTGCTCGTAGATATAAGACTAAGAACTTATAGAGCAATTTATATAGATATCTACTATATATTTATAATAAAGCTAATAGGAATTAGCAAAGCCGAGGTAAAATTACAACTATACTTTTTATTCTCTGTAGCGGAAGCAGGAGTTTTTATTAAGTGAATTTCAGCCTATAAATATTTTCCCGATATAGAGCTTAATCGCTTAAGAAGATATCTATAAGTCGATCTATATATACACGCCAAGCTAAAGACTACCCCTTATACCCTACGCTAATTAATAGAAATTAAAGAGCATAAGCTTATTAATAAGGTATTTCTAGGGAGTTGCCCTATCTCTCTAGTTTTCAAATATATAGTTTCTAGTAGATAATTTTAGGTAGATAGTTTCTGTAAGGGGTATTTTATCCCTTACCTAGGTGCGTTACCTAAGGGCTGCTTAGGGGTAGCTAAGGCCTAGCCGAAGGCTAGGCTTAGTACCTCCTTATAAGCACCTTAGGCTTATAGCCCTCCTACTCTCCTTATTAGTTCGTCTCTATATAAGGCTATTGCTATACTCTTTACTATATCGTCCTCTCTTCTATTAACTCTCCTATAACTTATACTTAGCTTACCTACTTCTAGGCAATATGCCTTATAGTTTCTAGTAGATAGTTTCTAGTAGATAATTTTAGGTAGATGGTTTTTAGTAGATGGTTTTTGGTAGATAGTTTCTAGTAGATGGTTTTTAGTAAATAGTTTCTGTTAGATAATTTCTGGTAGATAGTTTAACCGAAACTCTTTAGGTTGCTGCTTTAGGATAGAGTTTTCCGCTATAGTAACGGATTAAATATTTATCTAACTATTTTAATTAAGATAGCTTCTTTGTAATTACTAAGGGAGTATATTTAGGGAAGTATTTAGAGCATTAAACGGTATATCCTTAATGCCTAGTAGGTTAGCTAACAGAAGTTTAGCTTTTATAGTTTAAAATATTATATTAAAGCCGTACTATGCAATATAAGAATTCTTAGTTCTAGTAGGCGGGGGTCTATAATATTTAATATCCTTTACAGAGTCTATAATAGTCTTCTCGTTAGTATATTAAGCGGCCCTTTTTAACTCCTAAAATAGGTAATTTTTATTGTAATTTTTCGATTAAGTATTACTAATTGGATAACTAAATGATATAATTGTAGTTAAACCACCTAAACCCCGGTTATATCGGCGAAGGCTTTCTTTATTAGGTAGGAGCTAATCTTAGTAGCGTTGTCTAGTTTATAGTGCCTAATTTATAGCGTAGCAAAGCTACTTATTATAGAGTAAGACTAGTGACTATAGTATATAGTTAGTAGTATTTTATTAGGGCGTCTCTAGTTATAAGATAATACGGGATTATAGGGGCCTAGGGGCCTTATATTCTTTAATTATTATATAAGATTTAGAGGATTGCTTAATAAGTACTTTAAGGTAGGCTGAACCACACTAGATCTGCCTAGTTTCGGTACTTGAAATTGCTTCTCTATTTTTATCGGATCTCGATTATAGTATCTACGTATTTACACTCCTAGACAAACCTAGCCTAAAAGACGACGCTACGTTTAAGTTAAGCCTTTAAACCTAATTCTACGAAGACACGAAATCAATAAGCGAATTTTTCTTATCTTCTATAAGTTATAGCGTATATTATTACTAAGGGTATAATGGGAATAGATATTAAGGTTAGAGTGGGGTAGGGAATAGACCTAGCCGGAGACGTAGACTTTACCTAAGTCAACCTATCTAACTAATAACCCCTAGAGGACAGAAAGCTTTAAAGGTTATAATTTATCGCAGCCTCGGTTTTTATTTATACTATCTTACTATTCTATAGGATTTACGTAATAGAGTTACGTGAGGGTATGGCCCTGGTATGCTAGTGGTTTATTTAGACTAGAGTAGAGTAGATTCGGCCTTAAATCTACTCTAATACGCTACTCTAAATCCAGTAGGCTACTATATAGGAGTAGCAGCTACCTAAAAAGGCAATAGTAAAGCCTAGATATTAAGCCTAATAAGTAAGGCTTCGCCTTATAGCTAATTATAACATTATATCTAATATAATCTCTTCTATTAAGCATAATATAATTAAAAACAATAATTAAATTAATGAATATTAGGTTCTCTAGAATTTTACTACCCTATTCTCTTAAAAACCTCACTTAGACAGTTAGGGTAGCTATATACCCTATATGCTAAATCCTTAGATACCTATAGTAGTATTAGTTAGTAAAGCTATTTATAATTATACTCTTTATTATCTAGGAACTTTACGCTAGCACAATATTAATACCAATCTACTAAAGGAATTAAATAGTTAAAAATAGGAAGATAGTTACCTAGTAAATCTAAACAGATGCTAATTATATAACGGTCTAATCACCTATTAGGAGTAGAGAAAGTCTAAAATATCCTATAACGTCCCTTAATCTCAATTTTCTCCCTTATATAGATTACTAACTAAAGCTTTTATACGGTTTCTGGTATATAGACGTCCAGATTAGGATCTATTCTAGTAAGGCAATCCCTAGTAGACTTCTTTATCTTATTAAGGAGAGCCTCTATCTTATTATAGAGAGCCTTTATCTTATCTATAGATATAAAACCCCTCCTATATAGATACGTGGCTGCTAATATAGCGATAGTCATAATTAACACTGGTAGGTCTATTAGGGTAAAACCTATCCTATTTATCGGTTTTTGCTAAGGAAACATTAGTATAGGTACTATATTTTCTATATATAGCAGAGTTAGGATAGGGGGGCGCGTTAGCAATTCTAAGGTTTCCTTCTAATCACCTCGTCAGTCTATATTATACAATCCCTATAGACGGCTTACTTAAGTATCCTTGTTGCCCTTAGCTTGCTTTTAGCCATAAAATCGGTCCTTAATACGCTTCTTAGTGATTGGCGTTAAAGTAGGTAACTGAGTACTTGAGTTATTAGTAGGCGAATCGTCTATATCCGGTTTGATGTCTATTATAATATCTTAGTAAGGTAAAGGCTGGTAATTTGAGTAAACTAGGAGCTTAGGGCAGTTTAAATACCTAATTTCGCGTAAGGATGTATAAACTTGGCAGATATATATTTAACCCGACTTAATATCCCGTTAGGAGCCTAAAAGGGCCAATTTTTCTAGTAAAATTTTTATAACTATATTATCCTGAGGTGGCGGCTTGCGGCATATATATGATATAAGACTCTATATTACGCCTAAAGCCTATAGTATAGGCTTTCTACTAAGCTCTAAATTGGATGGTATAATTATAAGTGGGGTTATAGGGTAATACCAGCTGCGTTAGACTGGTGGCTTATATAGTAGGGTAAGCTAGTTATCTAATGCAACCCGTAGGATAAGGGTAGACGAAGAATTATATTAAGCTAATGCCCTATAGTATATAGTAGTAGGCCAGTACTAGGCCGGCTATATTATACTAGAGGGTTACTTAAGCGGGTAGACTTATCTAGTACGTTATATATATAAGGACAAGAATTAAATTAAGAATCCTGTATAAGCTATTGTATTAATCGCACTATATATCTACACTACACTATAAAATATCTATCCCTTACTTAACGCATATTGCAATACAAGAATGTTCGCCACTTACACATTAGTAGAAGTCCCTCTCCTATCTCCAAGGCACTCTATCTACTAGATTTCTTCTACTAAATAGTATAACTAGTTTACTAGGGTACCGCACTAAGGATAGTCTTTTCCTAGGATTACCTAAACTATCTTACCCTTTTTAAGACAAGTTAGATATCGCCTTCTAGGAACCTAAGCGAAAATATTAGTTAAATCTAGTA
>Ga0193728_1001355_pt1 | contig 12397 bp, 11 predicted proteins | sample U1c1metaG_FD_143037 | JGI IMG/M metagenome (GOLD analysis project Ga0193728, IMG submission 143037) | Soil microbial communities from a riparian zone of the East river system, Colorado, United States - U1c1 | ecosystem: Environmental > Terrestrial > Soil > Riparian zone | place: USA: East River...
GCGCGGCCGCGATCTGGCGGGCCTGCTCGGTGACGCCGGCCCGGTCGTCGCGCCAGGCCTTGGTCACCCCGAGCACCAGGCGCTGGAACTGCTGCCGCGGAAAGTAGGTGCCGCAGTAGAACGGCTCCCGGTCGGGGGTCAGGAACGCGGTCATGGGCCAGCCGCCCTGGCCGGTCATGGCCTGGGTGGCGCTCATGTAGATGGCGTCCACGTCGGGCCGCTCCTCGCGGTCCACCTTGATGGCGACCAGGTGCTCGTTCACGAGCGCTGCCGTCTGCTCGTCCTCAAACGACTCGTGGGCCATGACGTGGCACCAGTGACAGGCCGAGTACCCGACCGACAGCAGGACCGGCACGTCGCGCTGGGCGGCGGCCTCGAAGGCCGCGTCGGACCACGGCCACCAGTCCACCGGGTTGGCGGCATGCTGCAGCAAATAGGGACTTGTCGCGCCCGCGAGCCGGTCTGCCATGCCTCCATCATCTACCGCCGGCCGGGCTAAAGTTTGCCCGGCCGGCCCGCAGCTGGCCTTGAGCCGCAGCTCAGGCAGCCATCAGCGGCGGCCGGTTAGCTGAGCGGCTAGTGTGGCGAGCTGGCCAGCCTGGCGGGACTCGCGCGCTACGCTGCCAGCAAAACCACACAGCAGGCGGGAGCGTCAACCTTCGTCGGCTCTCCCGGGTGCCTTCGGCGGTCGCTGCGGGTATCAGGTACTAACAGCAGCATGGCTTGGTTGGGAGATGGGAATGCGCGTTCTGGTCCTCGGCGGCGACGGTTTCTGTGGATGGCCGACCTCGCTATACCTGTCGGATCACGGTCATGACATCACGATCGTGGACAATCTCAGCCGGCGGAAGATCGACATCGAGCTCGAGGTGGAGTCGCTCACGCCGATCCGGCCGATCAGTGAGCGGATCCGCGCCTGGCGCGAGGTCAGCGGCCGCGACATCGGCTTCGTCAACGTCGACCTCGCGACCGAGTACGACCGCCTCGTCGAGGTGCTGGAGGAACTGCGCCCCGAGGCCATCGTGCACTTCGCCGAGCAGCGCGCCGCGCCGTACTCGATGCGCACCCAGAAGACCAAGCGCTACACGGTCGACAACAACGTCCGGGCCACCCACAACCTGCTGACCGCGCTGGCCCACAGCGGCGTGGACGCGTCCCTGGTCCACCTGGGCACCATGGGCGTCTACGGCTACGGCTGGTCGGGCAGCGCGCCGATCCCCGAGGGCTACCTGACCGTCAAGGTCGCCACCCCGGACGGCGAGCTGGAGCGCGAGATCCTGCACCCGGCCAACCCCGGCTCGGTCTACCACCTGACCAAGACGCTCGACCAGCTGATGTTCTCGTTCTACGCCCGCAACGACGGGCTGCGGATCACTGACCTGCACCAGGGCATCGTCTGGGGCACCCAGACCGAGCAGACCATCCGGGACGAGCGGCTGATCAACCGGTTCGACTACGACGGCGACTACGGCACCGTGCTCAACCGGTTCCTCATGCAGGCCGCCATCGGGCACCCGCTGACGGTGCACGGGACCGGCGGCCAGACCCGCGCGTTCATCCACATCCGCGACACCGTCCGGTGCATCGAGCTGGCCATCGCCAACCCGCCGGAGGCGGGCTCGCGGGTCCTGGTCCGCAACCAGATCACCGAGACCCACCGGGTCCTCGACCTGGCCAAGATGATCGGCGACGTGACCGGCACTGAGATCGCCTACCTGCCGAACCCGCGGCGTGAGGCCGAGGAGAACGACCTCGCCGTCCGCAACGACCAGTTCCTGGCCCTCGGCCTGCAGCCCACGACCCTGTCGCAGGGCCTGCTGGACGAGTGCACCGACGTCGCCGCCCGCTACAGCCACCGGGCCGACCCGGCCAAGATCGTGTCCCGGTCGGTGTGGCGGGCCGGCATGGAGACGGCCGACGACCTGCTGACGGAACTGCCTGCGCGGCTGCCGGAACCGCAGTAAGCGAGGCGGTCCGCCCCGCCGTAGCGGGGCGCCGAGGTAACGCGCGGCTGCTACCGTGCGTGTGTGACCACTTCGCCGGCTGCCGCCCCCTCCGGGGGGCGCGGCACGCGCGTCCGCGGTACCCGGCAGGCCGAGGCCATCTCGGCTGTGCTAGAAGGCCTGCCGGGTTTCTGCAGCGCCCAGCAGATCCATGCTGAGCTGCGCAATCGTGGCGAGCACGTCGGCCTGACGACCGTCTATCGCCACCTGCAGGTGCTGAGCGAGGACGGCCGGGTCGACGCCATCCGGGACGCCAGCGGCGAGACCCTGTACCGCCGGTGCCGCAGCGACGCGCATCATCACCACCTCACCTGCCGCAACTGCGGGCACAGCGTGGAGGTCGAGGGCCGCGCCGTCGAGCGGTGGGCTGAGCAGGTGGCCGCGGAGGCCGGCTTCACGGACGTCGGCCACACCGTCGAGCTGTTCGGCCTGTGCCCGGACTGCGGCTCCGCCCCGACTCGCTGAGCGCGGTTCTTCAGGTCCCCGGCCGGCAGCCCGGCCAGCTCAGGGCAGCCGGGCTGATCACGTGCAGGGGCAGCGGCGGGTGCACCGCCTTGACGCCGGGCGGGTCGCTGACCAGCATGACCGACCGGGAGCCGGTGGCGTACCCGTACTCCGGCGTGACCTGCGTGTACGCCCCGGTGCGCGTGCTGGCCAGGTACGTCGCCTGACTGGTCGTCCAGGCCAGCGTGGCCGGCGCCAGGGCGAGGCTGGCGAAGTCGGCCCCGGCCGGCAGGGCGAGGGCCAGCCGCGCGGGCTGATCCGGTCGCGCTGAGTAGTACAGCCGGGTCAGGCTGGGGTCCAGGTAGGCGTGTGGCCCCGGCGGATGGTGGTGACCTGGCCCGTGCACCGAGTCCTCGTCGTCCGTCACCGCGCCGAAGTCCTGATACCCGCGAATATCAAACCAGTGAAATATTGTCTGGTCGACCGGATTCCCGGCCAGATGGGGGCCGCCCGCGCGACCGCAACGTAATTGTTTTTCCCCTGGTTCGCGTTCAGTACATCCGGAACGGGGTAGCCCGCGTCATCAGCCCAGTTGTGCCCGCCGGTCCCGTCTCCAGTTCCCGCGCCACCGCGGCCTGGCTGACTTCGCGGCCGAGTTGGGCGAGCATCTCCGCGACCGCGGCCGGGCCGCAGTAGCAGCCCCGGGCCTGCGCCTGCTGGGTGGCCCGCAGGCCAAGAGCGGCGGGCAGCCCCGTCCGGCTGCCGGGCCTGCTCGAAAGCCAGGCGGCCGGGCGGAGTTATGCATCGAGGATATGCGCATAACCGCCCGGCCGTCTGGCCGATGAGCAGAGTCCGGCCCGGGGCCGGGTGGGCTCAGTTCACCGTGATGGTGAATCTGGTCACGCCGCGGGCCTTCGTCACCCGGTCGGTCGCCGTGACGGCGACCGAGAAGACCGAGCCGGAGGTGATCCCGGCCGACACCGTGCCGGTGATCGAGCCGTAGGTCGTGCCGGCGGTCGCGCGGACAGACAGGCCGGACGGCAGCCCGGTGGCCGTGTAGGTCAGCGACCGGACCTTCGGGCGGGCGTCGAGCCCGATGATGGCCAGGCTGAACGCGGCGCCGGCCGCCGCGGTCTTGGACCCGGGGTCGACCAGGCTGACCGGCTTGGTGCCCTGGCTGGAGAACTCGTAGGTCCCGTCGGGCGTGCCCAGCCCGGTCGGCCCGTCATAGCCCCGCTCAGCGTGGCAGAGGTAGCTGCTGGTGGCCGGGCACACCCCGTTCACGCCCGAGGTGACGTCGAAGATGTGGGCCGGGTGCTGGTACGGGTAGGACGCCGGATACGTGCGCGGCGCCGGGTACCCGGCGAGGGCGTAGATCCCGGTGATGAACGGGGCGGCCGCGCTGGTCCCGCCGAGCTGCGCCCAGGTCCCGTGGGTCTGGTAGGTGTCGTAGACCGCGACGCCGGTGGCCGGGTTGGCCACGGCGGACACGTCGTTCTCCGTCCGGTCCGCGCAGCCGCCGGGGGCGATGTCGACGGGCTCGCGCTGCCAGGACGGCTTGGCCGTCAGCGGCGAGCAGCCCGACCCGGTCCCGCCGGACGCGGCGGGGTCCGTGCTGCCCCAGGCCGTCTCGGTCCACGGCCGCCCGCCCGACGCGCGATGCCGCAGCGTGGTCCCGCCGACGGCGGTGACGAACTGCAGGTCGGCCGGGTAGACGGTGCCGTAGCCGGAGTCCCCGGCGGCGAACACGATCGCGTCACCCGGGTGGTTGAAGTAGTGGTTGTTGACCCACTGGCCGCGCGATTCGGTGCCGCTCCAGCTGTTGGACACGAACCGGGCGCCGACCGCGATCGCGGCGTTCTCGGCCCGGCCCAGGCTGGCGTTCGTGGGGGCGTTGGACTCCACCAGCACCAGGCGGCAGCGCGGGCACGACGCCGACACCATGTCCAGGTCCAGGGACTCCTCGACGGCCCAGCCGGTGTTGGCCTTGGGCAGCGGGCGGGGCTTCCCGTTCTGGTTGATGATCCGCAGGCAGCGCGACGCGGTGGTGCAGGCCGGGAGGCCGAAGTGCCTGCGGTAGGCGGCCAGGTCGCTCGCCGCGTGCGGGTCGGCGTAGGCGTCCACGACGGCGATCGTCTTGCCGCTGCCACGCCGCGCCGCGGCTTGGGTCAGGCCGTACGCGCTCTGCAGGCTGGCCGGGCCGTAGCCGGGCACCTTGGAGACGGCCGGCACGAAGGCCTTCGCGCCGGCCTGCGACCCGGCCAGCTGGTACACCGCCTGGCATTCCAGCTGGCCCGGCCGGGTCGGCTGCGGGCAGACCCGCCGCTCGTCGCCCGGCAGGGCCGCCGCGGCCCGGGTGACCGGCACCACGGGCGTCCCGGCGGCCCGCCCGCCAACCGGCGCGGCGGCGGCCGACGGCGCCGCCGCCACGCCGATACCGGAGATGATGAATGACAGAAAAGCTATTAAATGCCTATTGCGCCAGGCCCGCACGAATTATTCCTCCCCATCCGCGCGGTCCCCGTGCCGGATTGGCAGCCATCGGAGCAGATACCGCGACTGTGAGGTTTTAGCAGACTCCCGGCGCGGGGCGACATCGAATAGCGAATAATTCAGCTGAGCCTGACCGGGCGGTCAGGAAATTCGGGCGGAATTTGCCCGCGATGTCACCGGTGACCGAGCACCGGATGCGGCACGTAGAGTTCCTCCAGCTGGGTCATCTCCTCCGGCGTGAGCTCGAGCTCCTCCGCCGCCAGCGCGTCCTCCAGGTGACCGAGCCGGGTCGCCCCGATGATGGGCGCTGTCATGCCGGGCCGGTGCAGGAGCCAGGACAGTGCGACCTGAGCTGGCGGAACGTCGCGGGCGCTGGCTACCTGAGCGTTGCGATCCACGACGTCGAAGTCGGAGGGCTCCCGGTAGAGGCTGTCGCTGAAGGCGTCGGAGTTGGCCCGCGTCGTGCGCCGCTCCCCCTCGCGCGTCCGGTTCCCGGCCAGCACCCCGCGCGCCAGCGGGCTCCACGGAATGATGCCGACGCCCTGGTCTATGCACAGCGGGATCATTTCCCGCTCTTCCTCCCGGTAAATCAGGTTGTAATGATTCTGCATGGAAACAAAACGGGTGAAGCCATGGGTTTCCGCCACGTGCTGCGCCTTGGCAAACTGCCAGGCGTACATGCTGCTCGCGCCGATATAACGCGCTTTTCCGGCCCGCACGACATCGTGCAGTGCCTCCATGGTCTCCTCGATGGGCGTGTGATTGTCCCAGCGGTGGATCTGGTAGAGGTCCACGTAGTCCATGTCGAGCCGGCGCAGGGAGGCGTCGATCCCGGACATGATGTGCTTGCGGGACAGGCCGCGGTCATTCTGGCCGGGGCCGACCGGGCTGAAGACCTTGGTCGCGACGACGACCTCGTCGCGCTTGAAGAACTTGGGCAGGAGCCGGCCGGTCGCGACTTCGCTCGCGCCGCCCGAGTAGACATCGGCGGTGTCGTAGAACGTGATCCCGCCGTCGCCGGCCGCCTTCACGATCGGCTCGGCGGTGTCCTCGTCGAGGACCCACGGCCGGTCGCTGTCGTTGCCGTAGCTCATCATCCCGAGACAGACCCGCGATACCCGCAGGCCGGTCGTTCCGAGGTTGACATACTTCACGTCGTTGTCTCCTGTCACGCGGCCGGTTTTGCGTCCGTCGCCTTGACCGTATCTGGGCAGGAAACACCCCTGATCGCCGCCGGGCGGCTCGCCGCCGGCGTTCTGATACTTTCCGCTATGTAGCTGTCACTTAGAGCTATTCAGCGAGTCAGGCGGGGCGGCTGACGACGAGGCCTACCGCCCAGGGGGAGCGAACATGCACGTCACGTCATTCGCCGGCCGGCTGGCTGTCGCCGCCGGCGCACTCGGGATAACGGCCTTAGTCACCGGCCTGACGGGCACGGGTATCGCGGCGGCGAGCGTCCCCGGGGCGGTCGCCGGAGGGTCGGTCGCCGGGGGCGCGATCCAGGCCGGGCCGGTTGCCGGGGGCTCGATGGCCGGGGGCAGGACCGGGGCCGGGCTGGCCGCCGGGGGCGCGACTGGGCCGGCTAGCGTCCAGCGGCAGGCCAGCCTCCAGCGGCCGGGCAGCGTCCAGCGGCCGGGCAGCGTCCAGCGGCCGGGCAGCGTCCAGCGGCCGGCCAGGGTACTGGCGTCCATCCCCACGAAGGTCACCCTGGGCCACTGGCCGGGCCCGGCGGGAACCCGCGCGGCCGCAAGGGTCTACGGCTACCCCTACCCGCACCCGCCGGCCTGCACCAACGGCGGGAAGTGCGTCGCCGACAAGTGGTCCTTCTATCGCGGCCAGTGCACGTCCTGGGTCGCCTACCAGCTGAACCGGCGCGCCGGAATCGCCTTCACCAACCAGTTCGGCGGCAAGGGCCGGTGGGGCGACGCCGTGCGCTGGGGTCCCATGGCCGAGAAACTCGGCATCAAGGTGAACACCACCCCGACCGTGGGCGCCATCGCCTGGTACTCGGCCACCAAGCCCGCGCCCGACGGCCATGTGGCCTACGTGGAGAAGGTCAACTCGCCGACGTCGTTCGTGATGTCGGAGATGAACTACGACGCCGACAACGGCTTCTGGGTCCACACGATCAAGAAGGCGACCGGCGACTGGCCCACGGAATTCATCCACTTCACGCGCCACTCACCCCGGTAGCCCAGGCCAGGCCGAGAGCCCGGCCCGGCGGCCCGGCTGGTCGAGGGTGGCCGGGCTGGTCGGAGCCGACCGGGCCAGTCGAGGGCGGCCGGGCGATGGGGGATGACGGCCGGCCAGGCCGGGGTGGCTGGCCTCAGGCGACGAACGGGTCGCTGCCGGAGTCGGCCGTCATCGGCCGGCCGGCGGCGGCCCAGTCCTGCATGCCGCCTGCCACGTTCACCGCGTCCCAGCCCGATCCGACCAGCGCGAAGGCAGCGCGCGCCGACCGGGCGCCGGACCGGCAGATCACGTAGATGGTCGTGTCCCGCGGCACCTCGGTCGCGCGGGCGCCCAGCTGCCCCAGCGGAATGTGCGTGGCACCCGGCGCATGGCCGGCGGCCCACTCATCGTCCTCGCGCACGTCGAGCAGCCACGCATCATCCGGCACGCTGACCGCCGGCACCTCCGCAGACGACATTCCGTCCCTCACCTGCTCCCTCGGCCTCGTAATTACGCCATGAACATGCGGCAGCCACCGCTCGGACTACCCTACGGTCAAATGAGGTCACATGCAGTCACACGACACTCACATGGGTGCTCCTACGCGCCTGCCCATGCCCGTCAGGGCTCCGCAGGAGCCCGGCCAGCAATCACATCGGCCCCAGTACACCCACTGGTCAGCCTCGTCGTACGGTCGGCGCTGGCCCAAATGGGGGTGCTCCATGATCACGCAGGATTTGGTGTACCGGGCTACATCAAATCCTGCGGGATCATGAGAAAGACCCTCGCCGCAGCTGCGCCGCCGCCGCCGGCACTGGCCAGGTCCGCTGGCCTGGGGGGGTGGTGGCCTGGGGTGGGATGGGGCGCTTAGATGGGAAGCGTGATGATTCGCGAAGCGCGGCCGGGCGAGCTGGCCGCAGTGGGCGACTTGCGGGTCGCCGCGTACGAGGCCGGGGGCTTTCTCAGCCCGGGGTATACGCCGGAGCTACGGGCGCTGGGCACACAGGGCGACGGTACCGTGCTGGTCGCCGTCCCAGAGGACGGCACGGCGGCGGGTCCGGCGGGCGGGGCGGCGGCGGGTCCGGCGGGCGGCCCGAGGCCGGACTCGGCCGACGCGGGCTCGGCGGACGCGGGCTCGGCGGGCGGCCCGAGGCCGGGCTCGGCGGACGCCCGCTCGGCGGACGGGGGGACGGCCCGCTCGGGGGATGGGGCGGGCGCGGGGGGCGGCGACGGGGAGGGGAAGATCGCCGGGACGATCATGCTGGTGACGTGGCCGCTGGCCGGTGAGCTGGTCGGCGGACCGGATGAGGCCGAGATCCGGGCGCTGGCGGTGGCGCCGGGCGTCCAGAACGGCGGTGTGGGCACGGGGCTGCTGCTCACGGCGCTGAACTGGGCGGAGCTGGCGGGCGCCCGCCGGGTGGTGTTGTCCACGCTGCCGGAGATGCGGGCCGCGCATCGCCTCTACGAGCGGAACGGCTTCCGGCGGCTGCCGGACCGGGACTGGTCCCCGCGGCCCGGCGTCCAGCTGCTGGCCTACGTCCTGGAGCTGGGCAGCGCACAAAACGGGCAGCGCAGCTAAGCTAAGGCCTGGCGCCCTCAGCCCGCCCTCAGCCCGCCCTCGGCGCGCCTCCAGCCCGCCCTCAGCCCGCGCTCGGGCCGTCGTCGGCGCGGCTCGCGCTCGTCATCCCGGCGTCGGGGCCGCCCGGCGCGGCCTGCTCGGCGGCGGCGGCCTGGTTGACCCGGCGCAGGTGCTTGGCCATCGACCGGAACAGGAAGTACAGGATGATGGCCAGCCCGAAGACGACCAGGAAACCGAGCGTGCCGGGCTGGGCCAATGCACTCGGCGACGCGGCGGCCAGCACTGTCACAAGCTCACCCTCTCGCGGATACCGGCGAACAGGTCGTCCTCAAACGCGGCCGGCTCGCTGCGCCCAGTATCCACCACCGGCCTGTCGACCACCGACCTGGCCAGGTAGTAGTCCTCCGTGGGCCACGCGGCCCGCTGGATCTCGTTCGAGCAGGCGAACCACGACCCGGCCGGGTCGATCTGCGTGGCGTGCGCCAGCAGGGCCCGGTCACGGACCGGGAAGTAGTCGGCGCACCGCACCCGGGTCGTGACGGCGTGCCGGACGCGGGCGGGCTTGTCGTCGTCCTTCCACTTCTCGAGGCGCTCGGCGTAGGGCGACTCCAGGCCGCGGCGGATCATCTCGTCGTGCAGGGCCAGCAGCCGGTCCCGGTGGTGCGACAGGCAGTAGTAGAGCTTGAGCGGCTGCCAGGGCTCACCGCAGCCGGGGTACCGGTCCGGGTCCCCCGCCGCCTCGAAGGCCTCGACCGCGACCTGGTGGGTCTTGATGTGGTCGGGGTGCGGGTAGCCGCCGTTCTCGTCGTAGGTGAGGATCACGTGCGGGCGGAACTCCCGGACGGCCTGCACCAGCGGGCGGGCGGCCTCCTCCAGCGGGACCAGCGCGAAGCAGCCCTCGGGCAGCGGCGGGAGCGGGTCGCCCTCGGGCAGGCCCGAGTCAGTGAAGCCGAGGAACCGCTGCTGGACGCCCAGGATCTCGCGCGCCCGGTCCATCTCCTGGCGCCGGATGGCGGGCAGGTTGGCCCGGACCTCGGGCGACTCCATCGCCTTGTTCAGGATGTCGCCCCGCTCGCCGCCGGTCAGCGTGCAGACCAGGACGCTGGCGCCCTCGGCGACGTACCGGGCCATGGTCGCCGCGCCCTTGCTCGACTCGTCGTCGGGATGGGCGTGCACCGCCATCAGGCGCAGCGTGCCCGCAGGCAGGCCCGCGGTCAGGCCCTCGGCGGGTACGCAGGCAGCATCCTCGTTCGAGGTCACGGCAGACAACGACAATCCCCTTCAGTCGCCCATAACTCGTATACACCGGCCCCGTAACGGGCATACCACGCAGGATCTCGTCATACGAGCCAGCGCCCTGCGCCCCGGGACGGCATCGCGGTGAAGAACACCGAGGAGCTATTGTGCAGCACAACAAGGCCGGCCACGGACGGCATTCCCGCGATTGCGGTGGCGCAGCGGTCCCGGCCCGCCCGGCCAGACCATTGACAAGGTGCGACATAGTCGCGGAGCCTTGTTAGCCTCGGATGATTACCCCCAACCGGGTCCGACCGGACCCAGCGGAAGAGAATCAGGCTCCGCACCCACGCAAGGAGTACCCGTGACCGAAACCCGCGATGAAACCGTCACCTGGCTCACTCAGGAGGCGTACGACCGGCTGAAGGCCGAGCTCGATCACCTGTCGGGTACGGGCCGCATCGAGATCGCGCGGAAGATCGAGGCCGCCCGGCTGGAGGGCGACCTCAAGGAGAACGGCGGCTATCACGCCGCGAAGGACGAGCAGGGCATCATGGAGGCCCGGATCGTCACGGTGACCAACATCCTGCACAGCTCCCGGGTGGGCTCGCCGACGCGCACTGACGGCGTGGTCGGGCCGGGCATGACCGTGACCATCCGGTTTGCGGGCAATGACGACGAAGTGACGTTCCTGCTGGCCTCGCGGGAGGAGAGCGGCTCGCCGATCGACGTCTACTCGCCCCGCTCGCCTCTCGGCGCCGCGATCATGGGCAAGAAGGTCGGCGACACCGCCACCTACAACCTGCCCAACGGCCGCCGCTCCACGGTTGAGATCCTCGAGGCCGTCCCGTACGGGGGCATGTAGCACCGGGCCCGGCCCGGGGACGGCCGGTGCCAGCCCTAGCTGACGAACTCCGGCTCCGGCTGCGGCACGGCCTCCCCGGGCGGCTCTGACCGGCCCCGCAGCGGCACCTCCTTGATCAGCAGGGCCAGCACGAAGACGACCGCCGCGGCCGGCGCCGCCCAGATGAAGATGCTGTCCACAGCGTGGCTGATGCTGAAGAAGGCCGCGCTGCGGACGGCGGCGGGCAGCGTGTTCACGGTGGCCGGGTCCAGCTGGCCGCCGCCCGCGCCGATGTGCACGCCGGGCGCCCGGACGCTCATCGCCTCGGCCAGCCGCCGGGTGAAGATCACGCCGAACAGCGAGACCCCGATCGAGCCGCCGATCTGCTGGAAGAACATCCGCGAGCTGCTGGCCACGCCCATGTCGCGGGGGCTGACGCTGTTCTGCACGATCAGCGACGTGATCTGCATGAGGAAGCCCATGCCGGCGCCGAGCACCACGAAGTACGCGCCCGCGGCGAGCTTGGACGTGTCCGGGCCGAGGCGCGAGAGCAGGACCAGCCCGACGGTCATGACGGCGCCGCCGATGACCGGCAGCAGCTTGTAGCGCCCGGTCCGGGTGGTCACCTGCCCGGCCACGAGCGTGGTGACGGTCGAGCCGAGCATGAGCGGGATCAGCAGCAGGCCGCTGCCGGTGGCCGAGGCGTGCTGGACGGTCTGCTGGTACAGCGGCAGGAAGGTCATCGCCCCGAACATGGCCAGGCCGAGCAGGAAGCTCATGACCGTGGCCAGCGAGAAGTTGCGGTTCCGGAACACCCGCAGCGGGATGACCGGCTCGGCGGCCCGGGCCTCGACGGCGATGAACCCGGCGACAGCAACAATGGCGATGCCGCCGAGGCCTAGGATCATCGGGGAGCCCCAGGCGTACTGGTTGCCGCCCCAGGTGGTCAGCAGGACGATGGCCGTCGCCGCGACCGCGAGCACGCCGACGCCCAGGTAGTCGACCCGGTGCTCGACCCGCCTGGGCGGCAGGTGCATGGTCCGCGCCAGGTAGACCAGCGCCACGCCGCCGATCGGGATGTTGATGTAGAAGATCCACTGCCAGGACAGGGAATCCGTGATGTACCCGCCGACCAGCGGGCCGCCGATCATGGCCAGCGTCATCGCGCCCATCATGTAGCCCATGTACTGGCCGCGCTCGCGGGGCGAGACCAGGTCGCCGATGGTGGCGATCGCGCCGACCATCAGGCCGCCCGCGCCCAGGCCCTGGATCGCGCGGAACGCGATGAGCTGATCCATGGAGTGCGACAGGCCGGACAGGGCCGAGCCGATCAGGAAGATGACGATCGCGGTCATCAGCAGCCGCTTGCGGCCGTACAGGTCACCGAGCTTGCCGTACAGCGGCGTGGTGATCGTCGAGGCCAGCACGTAGGCGGTGACCACCCAGGACAGGTGGTTGAGGCCGCCCAGGTCACCGACGATGCGCGGCAGGGCGGTGGACACCACGAGCTGGTCGAGCATGGCGATGATGAGGGCCAGCAGCAGGCCCGGCAGCACGATCATCACCTCGCGCCGCGCCTTGCCGGGCGCCCCGCCCGCGGTTTCGCCGGCCGCCTGCGCGGGACTG
>Ga0193728_1001356_pt1 | contig 12395 bp, 8 predicted proteins | sample U1c1metaG_FD_143037 | JGI IMG/M metagenome (GOLD analysis project Ga0193728, IMG submission 143037) | Soil microbial communities from a riparian zone of the East river system, Colorado, United States - U1c1 | ecosystem: Environmental > Terrestrial > Soil > Riparian zone | place: USA: East River...
CGGTCGCGATCCCGCGAGGCGCCCGTTGGAGAGCGCGCGCTCGCCTTTGGCCGTCCAGATATAAAACTCCCACGTCGTCTTGTCGTTCGGGAAATCGTAGGTCGGGACCCAGAAGTGGTTGTCTTCCGTCTCGCCTTGTGTCCAGACGATGTGTTTGGCAGGCCTGAAGTAGGCTCCCTTGGACCGATTGGCCCCATCGTACTCGATCGTGATCCCCACCTTTTGCGCGGAGCGCAGCGGCGACGGTAGATGAACCGTGAGTGCGCGGCCATCGTAGTCGTATTTCACCGGAGTCGAGCCTATCGCGACGCTCTTGAAGGTCATGTCGCCCGCATCGATCACAACATTCGAGATCGGCGCAGAGCCGGTGAGGCCCGCGATCGTAAGAGTCGTCGTTCCAACTACCGCGTGACGCGGCCAGTCGAAGCGGACAGTCGTCACCTGATGTTGCAGATCGTACCTTCGCACACGCTCCGGATGCGTGACTCCGTCAGGCGGCGGGCCCCATGTGATCAAGGGGCCGGCCTGAAATGGCGGCACGCGATCGACCGTAGCGCCTGAATCCATCTTGAATGGAGGAAGAACGAGCGGCGGGGTCGGGCGCTCGGGCGCGGGAATGGTAGAGGGCGGTGGTGGCGAAGCGCAGGCGACAAGGAGCGCGCTGGTCGCAGCGCCCATCACGAAAAGTCCTTTCATTTTACGTATACGACGGAACGGGATGAATACGGTCGAATGATTCGGGGCAGCAGCGTAAAGCATTTCTAACATATGCTATGTAACCAGCTAACCCGGCGGAAGGACAGGCATTGATACGACGCGCATTCACCGTAATCGAGCTCACAGTCACTGTCTGCATCCTGTGCGTACTTTCCGCCATCGCCATGCCATTGGCGGGCAAACTGCTCGACAGAGTGCGGGTTCGCGGTGCCGTCGTAGAGATTCAATCACTTTTCTCTGCCGCCCGACACATTGCGATTGCCAGATCCAGCCAGGCGACGGTCGAGGTCGACACTGTGGCCCAAACGATCTACCTCACTGTAGGAGCCGACACGCTTAGAAAGCGTGAGATCGGAGCACAGCACGGGGTTCGGCTCTCTGCGAGTCGTGTGCGGATGTCCTATTCGGCGACGGGTATTGGGTACGGTGCCGCGAACCTCAGCGTCTCCGTGCGACGGAACGATTCCGTCGATACCGTTTTTGTGTCGCGACTGGGTCGCCTTCGCCATTGACCGAAGTTGGTGGCGTGATGTCCACCGGCTCCGATTCGGATGGGAGCGGGACCGCAACATCCGACGTTGTCCCGAAATCGTAGCCGGGAACGGAGATTCGCGGAATTTGCTGGCCGAGCATGCGCTCGATGGTGCGCACCATCGCGATTTCGTCGGGCGACATGAAAGTGTACGCATCACCAGTGGCTGCGGCTCGACCTGTCCGGCCGATGCGGTGCACGTAGTCTTCCGGCTGTTGTGGCACATCGTAGTTGATGACGTGGCTGATGCCTGAGACATCCAGCCCGCGCTGCGCGATATCCGTGGCGACGAGAACCCGGATCTTGCCAGACTTGAAATCCTCGAGAGCGCGCGTGCGCTCACCCTGTGATTTGTCGGCGTGCATCGCGGTCGCCGCGATTCCCTGATCCTCGAGGTGCGAGACCACGCGGTCGGCACCGTGCTTGGTCCGGGTGAAGATGAGAACCGAATCCATGTTCGCTTCCTTCAGCAACTCCACGAGCAGCGTGCTCTTCCGATCGCGCGGGACTGGGTAGACAGCGTGGGTAACAGTGCTGGCTGCCTCGGAGCGGCGCCCGACCTGCACGACTACCGGCTTGCGCAGATACTTTCTCGCGAGTGCTTCGACCTCGGGCGGCATCGTCGCGCTGAAAAGAAGCGTCTGACGGTACGGCGGGATCTCGGCCACGATCCGATTGAGCTGCGGCGCGAATCCCATATCGAGCATGCGATCAGCTTCGTCGAGAACAAGGACCTCGAGATCGTCAAAAGAGACGTTCTCGCGCTCCATGTGATCGAGCAGCCGGCCGGGTGTTGCTACCACGACGTCGACTCCGGCCAGGAGCGCCTTCGACTGAGGTTCGATTCCAACTCCGCCGAAAATCGGGACAACGCGCAGGTCGGTGTACTTGCCGTATTTCCGGAAGCTCTCTTCCACCTGCGCCGCGAGCTCGCGCGTCGGAGTCAGGATCAGGACGCGAACGCGATGAACCGGTTTCCCGTTTTCGGCGGTGAGCGGTGCGCTGATCAGATTGTGAACGATCGGAAGGGTGAAGCCGGCCGTTTTTCCCGTTCCGGTTTGCGCGAGACCAATGAGATCGCGACCCGCCAAAGCGAGGGGAATTGCCTGCTGCTGGATCGGCGTGGGATGGGTGTATCCGGCGTCGCGAACCGCGTGGAGAACTTCGGGGGCGAGGTCGAGCTCGGCGAAAGACAATCCCGCCTCAGTAGTTTCTTCGCTCATCTGACTTTTAATATACCCAGGGTCTCGATTTCGACCTGAATTAGACACCGGCACGCCGAAGAAGGGCGATCAACAGCTCATTTACTTCGTCCGGTGTCTCCTCTGTGATGATGTGCCCAGCATCGCTGATCGCCCGCAGGACGACCTGCGGCACGAGCGAGACGTAGATCCCCATCCCATCGTCGGGCATCATGTGATCGAGGCTGCCCCAGGCGCCGGCGGCCGGCAGATTGACCCGAGCGAGCTGACGGCCTGAGGCAGCATTCCAATCGTAGCTATGGAGCAGCTCCCGCATCGCGAGCGCGAAGTTCGGAAATTGCGACGGCGCGAGGTACTCCTCCACATCGCGTTGCGTGAAATGCGCGCGCTTTCCGTATACCCGCATCAGCGCGAGCGTTACAATCACGCGAGGCTTGATCATTCGAATCAGGGGCGTCAGCGCCGCGGGCGTCAGAAAACGATACAGCCCCATCAGCGGCACGCCCTTGAGGCCAACGGGGGACAGCATGCCGAGACACCGCGCGCGCTCCGGATATCGCGACGCAAAATGGTAGATGAGGGATCCGCCGAGGGAGTGTCCCACGAGAGCCGGACGATCGAGCTCGAGCGCATCGAGAATGTCGCGGAGATGTTCGACCAACGATTCTATCGTGTACTCATCGCTCGCGAGCGGTTTGTCGGACAAGCCGTGTCCCTTGAGGTCCACTGCGATCGCGCGGAACCCGGCGTCGGCCAGAGCCGGCATGTTGCGGTTAAACGTGTAGACGGAACAGCCCCAGCCAGGAATGAGAACTACCGGCGGTGAGGCCGAATCGCCCCGCTCTACCGCACGAATTCTGATTCCGGAGCGAAGCTGGAGAAAAGTCACGCGATAGGCGGGATCCCCGGAGGGAAACATCTCGCCGGGACTGAGAACGTGCCGGCGACGGGACCAGATCATCGCGTCAGATTAGCTCGATCTCTCGGCCGAGAAGTTTTCCGATGAGTCCGATGCGGAAAGTGACGTCTGCCCATTTGGATTCGGGCGTGGCGCCATCGTCCAGAGGAAAGGTCGACCACGCCCACTGATGCGTGGTTGTCGGCCGCTCCATTCCCTTGTGGGGATGCCAGATGCCGTTGCGGTCCCGATCGTCGGCGAATCTCTCGTACAGCTTCATCCACCCTTCGTTGCGGCGGAGGAAATTGAGACGCGCCATCGTCTCCAGCCAGAGCAGCGCAAAAGGGACATCGGCCTCGACCGCGTTCCGATGCGGCAGCATGTCACCCATGATGAGGTGGGGCTGCGGCACCATCTTCTTTCCAAAGAGCTGAATCGTCTCCTGGCGCGGAAGCGCCTGCGTGATCCAGTCGTAGATGCGCTCGACGCCGCTGAAGTGCTCGTGCCGGAAAATCGGCATGTAGGCGAGCATCGTCAGCGTGTAGATCGAAGGTGGAGCGGATTCGGGCGCGAGCACGTGAGTGTTTCCAACCCGCATCCACGGCTTCTCGCCGAGCGGCGAGTTCAGATAGGAGACGGTGCGCTCCAGAATGCGCCGAGCCGCGCCGCGCAATCTCGGATCGTTCTCGTACCCTAGCTGCGCGAGTGTCGCCGCGGCGGCTTCGCGGAAAATGCCGCGGGTGCGCCGAACGATATCGTCATCCCGCGTCTTTGTCCCCAGCTCGAACGTGAACGCTGGGTCGTTGTCCTCGGCGAGCAATCTGAAAAGGATCCGGCGGGCGAGCACGAGGGGCGGCGATTCGTGACTCCAGCCGTATTCGGCCAGACGCCGAACCGCCGGAATGGTTCCGACGTTGGTGAAATCGGTAGCGTGCTTTCCAGGAAGCGAAAGAACCGATTGACCCCACATTCCGTCCCGAGATTGGGTGACGGCGAGCTTGATCGCGGGCCGATGCGAATATGGAAGCCAATCAAAATCCGGCGAGGCCGGATCCGCTGTGCGCGCGACCTCTGTCATCGCCCGATACTTGATCGGCGGCGATGCGTGCTCGAGTAGCCAACTCAGCGGAAACGAGATTGGCTCAGGGGCCGACATGGTCATAGGTGGGGCTAATTCAACGGTCGTACTGGGTGCAGTCACAGGCGGCGCTCGACACGCTGAGGGGGCAAATACTCGAAGCCGGAAGCGATGAGCCGCCGGCAGCGGGGGAAGAATAGCACGATTTCGTTCCGGCGGCTAGGCGGAACGACGTAAGTCGTTACAGGATAATGGACTAGGCTCAAGCGCGGCCGGGGATTGTCGGTTGAAGATCCTTTGATTGTTGGTGACCTCCCCTGGATCCAACCTTTTTTGCATCTGTGGCGTATAAATGCATGGCGCCAGGTCGGCGTCAAACACACATCTCTAGGAGAGAAGGATGAAGGCTATTCGCATCGCCACGCTGGCAGCTGCCCTTTGCGTTGGCATGACCTCGGTCGCCGCAGCACAGGGAACGGAGCCGCCTCAGCAGGGTCGTGGCGGCGGAATGGGCGGGATGCTCCTCAAGGACATCAACCTGTCCGATGCGCAGAAGGCGCAGGTCAAGACGATCCGCGACAAGTACGTTCCGCAACTGCAGGAGCTTCGCAAGTCAGCTCAGGCAACGGGTGGTCCGCCGGACGAGGCGACCCGCACCAAGATGACGGATATTCAGAACAAGCAGTCCAATGAGATCCGCGCAATCCTCACCGCCGACCAGCAGGCGACGTTCGACAAGAACCTGGCTGAAATGAAAGCGCGCATGGCCAATCGCGCCAACGGCAGCAGCTGAACTTCAGCTACGATCGCGGCTCGAGTGCCGCGAGAGTGTAGTTGCTCTTCGGGTTCCAGAGTATCCAACTCTGGAACCCGTTGTCGTATCCGGCCTTTTTCTGGGCGCGAATCTGTGAAACGCCATACCGGGGAGCGCCGAGCGTGAAATCCTGGTACCACGGAATGATAAGGGCCGCGTTGCGCACGGAATCGCTGCGGGCGATCGCATCCTTGAGAGCGCGATTGATCGTCTCGTAGGGATGGGCGTTGGGATTGCGAATCCGGTAGGTGCCGCGCGCGAAGTGTGATGGATAGATCATGGGCAGCACTACGTCCACCTGATCGACGAACATCTCCCACCGCTGGCCGATTCCCATGTCGGTGGTATCGGTCGCGGTCAACCCGAACACGTCGGCGGTAACGCGAATTCCGCGCGGCTTGAGTGCCGCGCGAACGAACCCGAGCTGATCGCGAATGACCTGCGCGCGTGAACGGCCGTTGGCGAGAGGATAGACGGTCTCGGTGATTAGCCTTTTCTCGTCCGGGAAGCGGACGTAATCGAACTGGACTTCACTGAAACCGAGCTCGTACGCCTCACGCGCTAGATCGATCGCGTATTGCCAGACGACGCGCTGGTGGGGATCGAGCCACGGGTTGCCGTTCTTGTCGAGCCAGGGCTTCAGATCGGATTTCCGTTTGATCGCGAGATCCAGCTTCTTCTGGGCGAGCAGCGGGTCCTTTGCGACGACGATCCGCGCGATTGGATAGATGCCGTGAGCGGCCATCGTGTCGAGCGCCGCGCGCAGCCGCGTGCGTGACATCCAGTGTCCGTCGGCGGTGTCCGCGCCGATCTCGCGCGCGAGCGGCACGCTCGACCGATAGAGTACGAACCCGCGGTCGTCTTTCACATCGATGACAAGCGCATTGATCTCGGTTGTCCTGGCGACACTGATCAGTCGGTCGAGCTTGCTGCCGAGCGCCGCCCATCGATTCACGTAGAGTCCGCGCAGCGTGTCCGGGGTCGGAACGTGGACAACCGGCGCGACGGTTTCGATTCTCGCCGCCGTCGAAGACGCAATCGTCCTTCTAGTTGACGATGTCGGTACGTTGAGGCCTTGCGCCCGCTTGTCTGCGAACTGCTGACAGGCAAGCAAAGCCGTAAAGAACGCGATCGTTCCGATCCGTCGTGCAGTCATCATGTTTTGGCGGCGTAAAGGCGCAAGGCGCCCAGACTCAGAGAGCGTTTATCTCGGCGTTGGCATCGGAGAGATAACCCATCTCCCTGACCACGCTCTGTGCCTGTTGAGTAACCATGGTGAGACCGGTCGGCTGGGCGTTGAGGCCACCAGTCCGGAAACGCACCAGTTCCATGCGCATCGATCTCAGAAGCTGGCGGCAGCTATCCAGTTTTTCCTGTGCTTCCTTTTTCTTGCGCGCGATCTCCACGAGAGCACGGCGCTGCCGGCGCAGCATTGCCAGACGGCGGACACGACCTTCGCTCGCGTTATAGTCGAGCGGATTCGCCTGTGACTCGAGCGTCGCTATCTCCCTCTCGACCGCTTCTGGACTCTCGCGGCCGGTGCTGCGATCCATATCGGAGAGTGAGAGTGCGAGCTGCTGCACCCTTCTGAACACCGCGTCGGCGCTGGCGGCGACTTCGGGAATCTGCTCCTGCTCGTCCGGCGCCATGTTGAGGAGCTGCCGATGGATCTCGCGATGATCGCTTTCGGCGTCTCGAATCGCGGATGCATATCGAGAATCCGCGTACGGGGCCGGCGCTCCAGCTGGAATCGGGCTCAGGCTCGTGGTGGGACCGCCCACTCTCGGATAGGGCTGGAACGGCTGCATCGTCGGGAGCGGGGAAATTGGCGAAAACATTCCCTGCCCTCGTGACCGCGCCCGCGCCCGAACCTGTTCGCGCTTCTTATCGTCGAACAGCGCCCGCGCATCGTCGATCGTCTCCGCGGCTACATCGAACATGAGTCGGTTGCGCGGTTGGCGAAACACGTCGCGCCAATCGAATCCCGCGGCCCACAACTTCGAGTACTTGAATGCGAGGGCCACTGTCCAGATGACCGTGAGCGCGATGAAGTCGTGATTCGAGAACAGGGAAATCGGCACCAGGATCGCGTTCACGGCGAGATAAGGCGCCAGCTTGCGCCGGAACGAGACGACCATCGGCGCTTGCCACCTGCTCATCTCTTCCGTGCTCGGCTGCGTGGGCGCGTACGACTGAGTCGGCGGAGTGTAGCGATCTCGCAATGGCTCGGTGATCTCGCGCTCGCGCGTGCTGGCGCGCGCTCCGGACAGGGACGCAGCCGAAGAAGCGCGGGTAGCGAGTGTCGGCATGGAACCGCCGTCGAGCGCCAGCGCGAACGCGGCGGCGTTTGGAAAGCGATCGGCTGGATCCTTCTCGAGGCACATCATCACCGCTCGGGAGAGATCCTGCGGCAAATCTGGCCAGCGCTCGTCCACCGGTATCGGCTTCTCCGAGAGATGCTTCACCAGCATGGACGGCGTGTTGTTGGCGACGAAAGGCGGTTGTCCGCACAGCATCTGGTAGCCGACGACGCCGAGTGAGTACAGGTCACTGCGGCCATCGATGGCGCTGTCGCCAGCCGACTGTTCGGGAGACATGTACGCCGGCGTTCCGATCGCCATTCCGGTCGCGGTGAGCCGCGAATCTCCGCTGTCGGTGAGTGCGCGCGCGATACCGAAGTCGGTCACCATGGCGCGACCGGTCTCCTCATCGATGATGATGTTGTCCGGCTTGATATCGCGGTGAATGACGTTGCGGTTGTGCGCGTAAGACAGCGCGTCGGCGACCTCGCGCAGAATCCGCCGCACTTCCACAGGGGCTATGGGACCGTGCTGCTGGAGACGCTGCCCGAGATTGTCGCCCTTGATGTACGCCATCACGAAGTAGACGAGGTTGTCTCGCTCTTCGACGGTATAGATCGGCACGATGTTAGGGTGATTGAGCTGCGCGGCGGTCTCCGCTTCGCGCAGGAATCGCTGCCTGATGTCGGCGCGGAAGCTTAGCTCCGGTGGCAGCACCTTGATCGCGATCTCGCGCTTAAGACGTTTGTCTCGGGCGCAATACACGATTCCCATACCGCCACGACCAACCTCGGTCTCTAGCTCATAGTTTGCAGAGAGGACCTGAGCCACATGTGTGCCGAGCTCGTCGGTTGGACTAATTGGCATTTGGCCGCGTCAATTCAGCAGGTCCTGCGTTGCGATTCGTGCCTGGCTGGCGTAAAACAATGAGAGCAAAAGATGCAGTATGTGACGGCTTCGGAGTAGTATCTAAATAAGAATCTTGTCGCAGGAATGACAATGGCACAGCGTCAAACATTACCCGTTCTCCCGTTGCGGGGGACTGTGATTTTCCCAGGCCTTACCCAGCCGATAGCGGCTGGCCGGCCTTCAACCCTCCGTGCGATCGAGGCGGCCCTTAAAGGCGACCGTCTGGTGTTCGCCGTCGCCCAGCGGGACAACACCGAGGAGCCCACGGCGGACATCCTGTACTCGATGGGCGTCATCGCGCGCATCGGTCAGATCCAGCGCGGGCTGGGCGGCGTACAGCTTCTGTTGCAGGGCGAGCAACGTGCGACCGCCCTTCAGTATTCTACGGCGGACGGCTACCTGAGCGCTGTAACCGTTCCGGCCGAGGAGATGACCCCTCAAACTGAGAACGATCCTGCGTTCACTGCGTTACAGAAAGAAACGCGCGAGAGGGCGGCTGAGCTCGGCGAGCGCCGCGGTCTGCCAGAGGAAGTAGTTCACCAGGTTCTCGATTCCGTCACCGAGCCTGGCCGTTTTGCCGACCTCGTTGCCGGCTATATCGAGCTCCCCGTACCCGAGAAGCAGGGGCTGCTGGAAACACTGAGCGTTGAAGAGCGGTTGCGTCGCGTGCTCGTTCACGTCCAGCGGCAGGTTGGTCTGCTCGAAGCTCAGGAAGACATCAAGTCACAGGTTCAGGAAGAGCTGGGCGAGCGGCAGCGCGAGATGTACCTGCGCGAGCAGCTAAAGGCGATCCAGAAAGAGCTTGGAGACGACGACTCGAGCAAGGAGATCACGGAGCTTCGCGACAAGCTCGCGAAGCTGGAGCTCCCGAAAGAGGCGCGCGCCGAAGTCGAGCGCGAGCTCGGGCGTCTCGAGAGAGCCGGCCGCGAGTCGATGGAAGCGCAAGTGATTCGCACGTATCTCGAGTGGATCGCGGAGCTTCCGTGGAACAAGAGATCCGATGATCAGCTCGATCTGCGTCATGCAGAGACTGTGCTTGAAGAGGATCACTACGGACTAAAGGACGTGAAAGATCGCGTTCTCGAGTTCCTGGCAGTGAGGCAGCTGCGCGCGGCACAGATGGCGGACGAAGTCGAGAAGACCGGTGAAGTGCCGGCTGCTCGCCTGTTCGCGGCCAAGGAAGATGCGACGCCGTCGCTGGCTGTTGGCGAGAAGGGCGACCGCCCCATCACCGACAAGGTCGAGGCCAAGTCACGGGCGATGGCGAAGGGCCCGATCCTTCTCTTCATCGGACCACCGGGTGTAGGCAAGACATCGATCGCCAAATCGATCGCGAGATCGCTTGGACGCGAATACGTTCGGGTTGCACTCGGCGGCGCTCGCGATGAAGCAGACATTCGCGGACATAGGCGTACTTATGTCGGCGCGATGCCGGGCAGAATCATCCAGGGTCTGAAGCAGGCCGGGACGAGGAATCCCGTCTTCCTGCTCGACGAAGTCGACAAGCTCGGAACCTCTTATCAGGGTGATCCATCGAGCGCTCTGCTCGAAGTCCTGGATCCCGCCCAGAACGACACGTTTACCGACCACTATCTCGGTATTCCGTTCGACTTGAGCGAGGTGCTGTTCATCGCGACCGGAAACTTCGTGCAGAACATTCCCGGTCCGCTTCTCGACCGTATGGAGGTCGTGGACTTCGCCGGTTATACGGAGAAGGAAAAGGCCGAGATCGCCAAGAAGTATCTGTTGCCGAGGCAGCTCGAGGAGTCGGGACTGACCGGCAAGAACATCGTCTTCACCGAGGACGCCATCATGTCCGTGGTGTCGAACTACACTCGCGAGAGTGGCGTGAGACAACTCGAGCGGCAGATCGGCGCAGTGGCGCGGAAGCTGGCGCGGAAAATCGCGTCGAGCGAAGAGGTGGAGCACACGGTCGATGCTGAGACGGTGAGAGAGCTGCTCGGGAGACCGCGCGTTCATCCAGAGCATGCGCTTCCGGAAAGCGAGGTCGGCATTGCGACCGGCATGTACTACACGCCGATGGGCGGCGACATCATGTTCGTGGAGGCGTCGATCAGGCGCTACTACGGCAGCCGCGAGGCAGATGCTACCACGCAGGTCGGCCCGGGTGGTCCGGTCTCACTGATTCTTACCGGTCAGCTCGGCGACGTCATGAAAGAGTCGGCGCGCGCGGCATTCACGTATGCGACGAACAACGCGGCGAGTCTCGGAATTCCACGTGACAGGCTGGGCGCGATCGAGGCGCACATCCACGTGCCCGCGGGCGCGATTCCAAAGGATGGACCGTCAGCCGGAATCGCGATCGCTACGGCGCTCGTATCAGAGATGTCGGACCGGCCGGTGAGGCAGGACGTGGCGATGACGGGCGAGATCACGCTCCGTGGGCGCGTGCTTCCGATCGGTGGTCTGAAGGAGAAGGTGCTCGGCGCTCATCGCGCGGGCATCAAGACCATCATCATCCCGAAGGGCAATGAGGCGGATATAGAGGACGTTCCTGAGGAAGTTAGAAATACGCTCTCGTTTCACCCGGTGGAGACGCTGAGCGAGGTGCTGAAGATCGCCCTCGTGCAGGAGAAGGCGAGCGAAAAGCCGGCGCCGCTGGAGATGGCGGAAGTCGCATAGTTCAAAAGCAACTGAAGACTACCTGCCGGGGGCTGTGAACCGGTCGGCGTGTGGCTGCGTGCGGTAGAACGAAACAAAACGGGGAGCCAATCTGGCTCCCCGTTTTGTTTTGCCGCACGTCGATCACGACGCTGGTACAAGGGTGAAAAAATCCGAAACGGACAAATCGTGTGGCACCGGGTAGTAAGTGCCGAGTATCTGTGTGGAAAGCGCGAAGTGAAAACGATACGCCCCCGGGTCGCCCTTGAAGTTGTAGGTCGAATACGGGGGCTGTCCAACCAGTATGGACACGGGCACATCCACGCTCTGGCCGGGCCTGAGTATCGGGCCTCCGAGCGAGATGCCGAAAGAGGTTGACGTCGTCGCGTCAGTCGCCGGGCTGTCATCGAGGAGAAAGCAGATCGATTGCCAGACCGTCTCCCATCCTGTTCCGGGCGGTAACGCCGGCATTCCCATCTTTTCGAGAGATATGCCGCAGCTCGACCAGGCGACCGGCTGCGATGATGTGTTCGTCAACGTCACGGAGGTAATCAGCGCTTGCCCTTGAGGAGTCGTCTGCAGCGCGACAGTTGGAGCAGTGGGCGTAATCCCGATTCTGCGCGCCGGGCCAGTACTGTCAGTGCACGACGCTGCGACGACGAGCAGCGCTGCAATCGCCGCTCGAGCGAATCTGGTTGCGGCTTGCGCTCCCACTTCTTTCTGACCAGGTCTGGATTTCATAGGCTATTCCTTTCTCCGGGGGTTGATTCAAGAAACTGCTATGATCCTACCCTGCAGAATGTTTGCTCAGAACGCAATGGATTCTTCACTGAGCTCAGCCGGAAACAAGAACGGGGAGCCACAATCGGCTGCCCGTTTAGTTCTCATTGTGATTCGGTGGACTTGTGGCCGATTCGCGCTAGGTCCAGCGCAAAGTGACGACGGCGCCGGCGGGCATCGCGTAAAGAATCGTCTTGCCGTCGGAGTGGACTGCGAAAGACACTTCCGTGGCCGCGGTGTTGAGAACGATGAGAATCTTCGAGCCATCGTCCGCGTTCTTGAACGCAACGGTCTGTAGTCCGTTCACGTTATTGCTCGAGGCGATGCGGTGCGCGCCGGGCCTCACGAACTGGCTGGCGTGCGCGAGCGAATAGTACTCGACGTTGCGCGTCACAGTGCCCGTCGACGAGTTGATCGTGATAACTCCGCGACAATTGCCACAACCTCCGAGATGCGGGCCGTCGTTCTGGTCGAGCGCAAGATTCCAGAAGGCGACACCCTTGGCCCACCCGCGCGTGCTGCCGATGATGAGCGTGCCGACCC
>Ga0193728_1001357_pt1 | contig 12394 bp, 13 predicted proteins | sample U1c1metaG_FD_143037 | JGI IMG/M metagenome (GOLD analysis project Ga0193728, IMG submission 143037) | Soil microbial communities from a riparian zone of the East river system, Colorado, United States - U1c1 | ecosystem: Environmental > Terrestrial > Soil > Riparian zone | place: USA: East River...
ATTTCAGGTGGTATAGATAATATTAACCCGGGCGATATTGAATCGATAGATATCCTGAAAGACGCATCGGCAACTGCCATTTACGGATCTCGCGGCGCCAATGGCGTTGTTATTGTCACTTCCAAGCAGGGCAAAATTGGCAAAGTGACATTAGGCCTTAATCAATCGGTTACTTTAGTCAATATTGTTGATGATGAAAAGATGATGAATGCCAGCGATTATATCACTTTTCGCCGTTGGGGATATTATTATGCGGGCTTAAATCAAACCACAGGCATCAGTACCTACCCACGAGGAGATCAACCGGATATCGCACACGATAAAACATATTTTGCAGCGACCACCGATCCTTTTGCATGGGCTAATATTGCCAGGGGTCGGGCTACCGGCACCTGGAATGGTTCTGCGGTTTCAACCACGGATTGGTTTGGTATCGTTAAGCAGCAATCACTAACAACGGATAATGTAATAAGTGTAGCTGGTGGAACAGATAAGATCAAAGCGTATGGCTCTTTTGGATATTTGAATAATAAAGGGACTATTAAAGGCCAATCATATGAAAGATATACTGCAAGAGTAAACGTAGACTTTACTGCTACCAAATGGCTTTCCTTCGGAAATAATATCAACATTTCTTACAGTAAGCAGGAATATGGGCAATCTGGTGTTGGTATTGCCACTATCGGCACCCCCGCCGGCGGACTATATGAATCTGCAAGAGCGCTCTTCTCATATGCCGTTCCTTATGATTCGGCAGGCAACAGGATCTTATTTCCAGGCGGTGATAATGCAGTTAAGAGCGTAGTTGATGAATGGAAATATAATATAGACGAAAGAGTAACCTTAAGAGCTTTTGGAAGCTTCTATGGACAAATTAATGCCGGGTCAATTATTCCTGCCTTGAAAGGATTAAGGTACCGTTTGAATTTTGGCCCTGACTTCTCCTATTTCCGTGATGGAACTTATATTGACGCAAACTCGGTTGCCAATGGTGGAAGTACCAGCTACGCATCGAAGCTGAATAGCAATACGTTTTCTTACACATTGGATAATCTTCTTTATTATGACAAGAAAATCGGGGAGCACAGTTTTGGTTTGACGTTATTAGCAAGTCGGACTTATTATAGAATGGAAATGGATAGTATAGCGGCTAGTGGTATCCCCTTGTCTTCCCAACTATGGAATGCGTTAACAAGTGGTACGGTAACCGGTGCCCTCAGCACGAAATCCAATCTTATTGAACAGCAGCTCCTTTCTTACATGGGAAGGATCAACTATAGCTTCAGGGACAAATATTTATTAACTGTTTCAGCCCGCCAGGATGGATCTTCTGTTCTTTCCCCAGGTCATAAATATTCCTGGTTCCCATCTGCGGCATTGGCCTGGAGAATCAGTAATGAAGGTTTCATGAAAGCGGGCTGGATAAATGATCTGAAAGTAAGAGTCGGTGCCGGCGTAACAGGAAATTCAGCCGTTCAACCTTACTCAACACAAGGTGCAATATCTTCTTTGTTTTATCCATTTTTATCTACCAATACCGCCGGTTCGATACCTAATGCGATTTTGGCAAACAAGAACCTGGGATGGGAAAGAACTACCCAATATAACCTCGGTGTTGACTTCCAGCTTTTCAGGTCACGCGTTACGGGAAGTGTAGATGTGTATACTTCGACGACTGCAGACCTGTTATTGTCAAGATCCATTCCGACTGTTACGGGGTTCACCTCTACACTTGATAATATAGGTGAAACCGCCAACAAAGGTGTTGATATTTCTTTGACGACAATGAATGTCAGGAAAAAAGATCTCACGTGGTCGACTACATTCACTGCAGCCTGGCAAAAGGATCATATTGTAAAATTATCAAATGGAACTCAACCTGATATAAACAACGGCTGGTTTCCTGGCCAACCTCTTAGTGTAATTTATGGTTATAAACCCCTGGGATTATGGCAAGCCGCTGATAAAACCGACATGCAGGCATTTAACGCCAATGGCAATGCGTTTACTCCCGGGAGTGTAAAGATCCAGGACGTAAACGGCGACCACAAAATTGATCCAAACAATGACCGCCAGATCATTGGATGGACAAGGCCTCGTTGGATTGTAGGCATGACAAATACCGTTACTTATAAAGCCTGGGAATTGTCTATCTTCTTATACGGCAAGTTGCACTATATGTACAGCTATGGCGGTGAAGTAGAAGCAGGACGTTATTTTAACAGGCAGATCAATTATTATACTGAAAATAATACCCATGCTGACTTTCAAAAACCAATATTCAATGCAGGAGGTGCAGCAGGCGATTCCTATTATGCTTCATTGGGTTATTTGAAAGCTTCTTTTATCAAAATCCGGGACATTTCATTAGCGTATAATTTCAATAAATCAATTACCGGGAATTGGATAACTAATTTGAGAGCTTATGTACAAGTACAAAACCCCGGCATGTTATACTCTCAAATTAAATTCCTCGATATGGACGTAGTTGGGCCGACCTGGAACAGGGGCTTCACATTGGGATTCAACGCGTCATTCTAACAATATCAATAAACTTAAATTATATGTCTAAATATAATATCTTCTTTAAACTTTTCATTTTTACGGCAGTACTTTTTGGTGGGTCATCTTGCAAAAAGAATTTTTTGAATGAAAATCTGACAACTGCATTGGGCACTGATTTTTACAAAACGGATGCAGGCATACTGCAATTAGCAGTGGGAACTTATTACCAGGTCTTTGACGTTCCACCGAACGGCGAATGGTATTATTGTGCTACCAATTATGGGACGGATGAATTCCATATTGGCGGCGACCCTTCCAATTCACCATGGAACAATTATGATCAGACCTTTAATTCAGTAGTTACTGCCGTTAATACCAATACTGCCGGCGCTAACTTTCAGTGGGATGCTTTATACACAGGTATTGGGGACGCCAATTTGTTAATCGCGAATGCTACAGCCAGCACTTCCTCTGCTGCTGCTGTTAAAAGCACCGCTTTGGGGGAAGGATATTTTTTTCGTGCCCATTCCTATTTAAGGTTAGTATCACAATACGGCGGTGTTCCGTTGCAGCTTACGCCGGTTTCAACGATAAATCTGGAATTTAAAAGAGCAACCGCACAGGATGTATACACCCAGATCATTGCGGACTTAACTAAAGCCCAAACCTTGCTGCCAACCGGGGGCGCTCCTTATCATATTACAAAAGATGCCGCTTCACATTACTTAGCTAAAGCGTTGTTGTCAAGGGCAAGTGAAATGAATAGTTCCTGGAATTCTTCTACTGTTGCTGCTGATTTGGCGCAGGTTGGCACTTTATGTGATCAAATAATAGCAAATCACCCTCTGGCCGCTGATTTTGCAAGCATATGGAAGTTTACCGGTGTCAATTCGGCAAATGAACAATTGCCTGAGATAATTTTGTCTGCTCAATTTACCAATGACGTAAACACTAACCTTGCCAATGGTAATACACAACACCTGTATTTTGTTTCAAGGTATGATATCCAGGACCAGTTAGCCCGTGATTTAACAGGCGACAGACCTTTTAGCAGGTTGGCCACTACTTACTACGATTATCGTATTTACGACATGGTGAATGACTCCAGATTCTGGAAATCCTTTAAAACCAAGAGCGCTTTAAATGGAGCATCACCAACTGCGCCAAACATCAAAGGTGATTTAGGAGTTATGTTTGTGATCGACCAACCAGGTGACACCCGTTTCGCCCTATCGAAAATCTGTAAGGGCACCACAGCGACCCTTGTACAAGATGTCAATGGTACCGGTAGAAATATACCCACTACGTATGTAGCCTATCCTGCCGGCAGAAATACGGACGGAGCGTTAAATACTGATTTAACAACAGCTGGTCAAAGTTTCCCTTCATTGAACAAGTATATAGACGGATCAAGAAATTCATTGAATGATGTTGTTGGTCATAGGGATTTTATTTTGGCTCGTTCAGCCGAGACTTACTTAATGGCTGCTGAAGCAAAGATCAGGTTAGCCAAGGCTGGCACAGGCGCTTATACTGATGCATTGCCTTATATAAATGCTATACGGGCACGTGCGCAATTCGCCGGTGGAGAAAACAGGGCTGCCTATTATGATGGTGGCAATACACTGCAATCTGTATCCCTACAGTCGCCAGGCGTTGGTAATTCCTTCTATCCGGGAAACTCATATTATGAATCAAACAATATTCCTCTAACTACCGCAGCCTCTGCCAATTTAGCTATTGCCGGTGTATCACCTTTGCCTGCGCAGGATGAATATATTATCGGCGTTTTGGGTTTGTCCAGTACTTATGACAGGATGTTATGCCTGATATTGGATGAACGTTCCCGCGAATTAATGGGAGAATACCATCGTTGGGAGGATCTGTCAAGAACCAATACATTGGTTTCAAGAACTAAGGCATTTAATGTTGATGGTGCAGCTAATGTTGCCGGTAAACATAACTTGCGTCCAATACCGCAAACGTTCTTAGATGGGATACAGCAAAATGGCCAGGCATTGACGTCAACTCAGAAGACTGCTATGCAAAACCCGGGCTATTGAAATGTTCTTGAGGTGCCAATTTGGCTCCTCAAATTTTCGAATTCTTCTTTGGTCAATTCGAACATAAAATCATCGGGAAAGCGGTATCCCTCCGGTGAACTCCCCTATCCTGCAAGAATATCTATGGGCTGTTTTTTCAATTGTTGATATAGAACCATGCCTTTTTTGGCTGCCAATTATTGCCCTTACTTTGGCGGGAACAGTTGTTCATGTATCCACTTGTAATAATACTCCTTCCCAGGCGTATTCAACGTCCAAATATCATACTTATCATTTTCCGCATGTAAATCATCCATTGTTTGATTATAAAAAGCGGTCAATAATTCTATATAATCATGCAAACTGCCTATGCTGGTGTCATTCATAGTCTTCTCAAATCTTCTTGCATAGACCTCAGTAAGGTCAAAGTGACCTTGCTCGTGTTTAAGGACCTCAGGGGCTTTAACTTTCATCCAGGACGTCCGAGGTTTCATTACTGCATAAGCATGAATCACCCGTTTTCCCGACACGAGTTTTATCTCGTATTTTATAAAACAGTCGATTAAGGCAAGTGTGTCATATTTTGCAAGTGAATCTCTGGCGGCAAAATGTTCTCCGCCAAAATCGGTATAGTCCAACTTATAATCTTCCGACCATTTTATGATAGTATCAACCTGCTTTTTTTCAGTATTTCCGGCGAAAAGCATTGTAAATAAGACAAATTTGACCATTGGGATAAAAGCGTGGTATAAATAAAAATAGATATTAGCCGGTTCTTTTCAAAATTTTACCTGTCGATGTTGACCCGAGCTTGTAGGGGGAATTAGCGATTCTTTGATTGCACCCGTATGTATACGGTAATTGATCTTGAAAAGGGTACGCTGATCTTCCAAATGTGCTCTTTCCACTCCCCGATATTCTTTGTTCCCGATACGGCAAATATCCTGATAGCCCGCTGCGTCCGCCAAGGATCTTCTTACTATTAAAAAGCCATTTATGTGGTTGATCATAAGTTTGTCTATGTTATAGTATAACCCGAACATGGTCGAAGCGCAAACCTGGAAAATTGATGTGCGGTAGCTAGCGATATTTTAGTCCTTCTCCTTCGATATACAGGGCAATTCGAGCAACTTCTTCAACGGCAGGTTCAAGAATAGTTACTTTTCTTTTGCCCATTTATCAATCATTTTATAGGCAAGCTTGTTTCCTTCAGTGAGCGATAGTTTTCCTGCAGAGGCAGACTTTGATACAGCCTTCGTTCTGAGATCTTCATATTCCTTTATGGAAATTACTACATATTTCTTGTTGTCAATTGTAAGTGTGTTCATTCGTACTAATTTCTCCTCTAAGATATCAAATTTCGCTTAAAATGGGAAATGGACCTGCTGGATACGCGGATTGGATTCAAACCCTAAAGCGTTAATAATTAATTGCTTGAATTGAAGCTATTAAAGAAGAAATGATCTCAAACACAAAAAAACCTGCTACCAGAGCGGGCTTAAAAAGTGAATCGGTTGAGTAGTGACCCGGATTGGACGAATTTCACACCGGGTCCGGGAAGATTTGAGACTATTGTCGATATTTAGGGACGATAATCTCAGAAAAAGGGAGCCTTCCGGGTCTCCATGAATTAAAGTGGAGATGCAGCGTTTATTCAGTCACTACCGCAATGGTGATAAATCTGAACTATACAGTATAATGAACGAATTGTAATTGAGCAATAAGCTACCAAGATGGAAGGCAACCATTTTTCCGTAATTGGTACGCCAGTTTCTGAAAGTTTGACTTTTATTGGATTGGGAGAGAAGCGAAGATCTCTAAATTAGTTCACCGTACTACTTACCCGTTCATACACTTCGCTATGTCCTGCATCGTAGGCATAGCAACCGGAAAAAAATGTCAACTTATCTCCCTCGACCTGGTAAAATATTTTAGTTGCGGCATAATTGGAGTCGTAAATGATACGGTTGGTATACTTCCCTTTCGGGAAAACCAAGCAAACGCTTGTCGAAACTGTAGTGTCCTGAACGACGATAAATTGCCCGCTTTTAATCACCGATCCGGGCTTGCAGATTTTGTAATTAGTACCGGTGAAATCCAAAATATTGCCATTGCCTGCCGCATATTTGTCAAGGTTCGGGTTCATTGCCGCCGAAGTTTCACGCAATTCCCAAAAACCTGATATTGAATCTGATGACCGGTCAGTACTCTTCTTGCAACCACAGTTGAGCAGCGGCAGAATAAAAAGTAAAATTGAACAGCTTGTGGAAAAGCGCATAAATATCTTTTTTGTTTCCTGACAATGATTGCAGGAAATCCGTTGCACGGGTTTCAAAATTCGACCTCAGTGGAAATTCTAAGGATGTTGTATCGGCCAGCCTTGGTGTGGCCGAATCCGAATCCTGAGAGGTTCTATGTAGATAATCGCGTTAGATGGATGGCTGTCGGGCTATTCAATACACTTAACAACATCGCTACCCCTTGTTCTGTAAATGCCATTGGCGCATATTTACTGTGTTCGCCTCTCTTTAAGGTGCCAATTTCGTCTCTTCTGCTGGCGCCGTTGATATATTCGCTTTTTCCATAGCATTAACTTTAAGGTATCGCAAACTACGATACCTCGATAAGGTAAGCCTCGGGGATTATCTGAATGGATTTCTGAAATAGAGGTGGAACCGGAGATAATCCTTAATTTAAGGGCGTGGATCTACTTATTCAAACTATCAGGAATTATATCCCTTTTTCACCGGCCGACGAAGCAGTAGCACAGAAGCTGTTTCATCGAAAAGAATTTAAAAAGGGGGGGCATTTGCTTACCGCGGGAGAGATCTGCCGCTATCTCATCTTTATAGAATCCGGCTTGGTTCGATACTATATAACTAAGGACGGCGAGGACCAAACCGCCTATTTCAATAAGGAAGGGGATTTTGTGTGTAACTATACGAGTTTTTTGCCACAGAAGCCTTCCATGGTCAGCATACAGGCGTTGGAAGACTGTGTGGTATGGCTGATCAGCTTCGACGGTATGCAGCAGTTCTATAAGGAGGTTGAATACGGAGAACGATTTGGCCGACTGGGCATCGAAGAAGTTTTTGTAAATGTGGCTGCCCAGGTAGCCTCGATTTACACCGATACGCCTGAATTGCGTTACAAGAATTTTTTGCACAATTATCCCGCTATCGTACAGCGCGTCCCCCAATACTATATTGCCTCGTATGTGGGCGTAAAGCCGCAATCGTTGAGCCGCATTCGGAAGCGCCTTTCAGGGACCCATTAGTTAACCTGGGTGCATGAAAAAGACCAGGGGCTTGTAGAACTTTGTGTTGTCAAAAAAATGACAACACATCATGAATACGCTTCGACTGTTACAATCCTTGCTGGTTATCCACCTCACCGGGCTTACTCTAATGGCGGGAACGGACGCCGTCAGCTTCGTCGCCTTTAAAAGGCTTTCCAACTCTCTGCATGAAGACCAGACCGCCGTCAAATTTTACATTAAAAAGCTATTGGGCTTATCCAGCCTCCTGCCGCTGGGCGGGATATTATTGATCTCGTCAGGTGTAGGCCTCCTTATCATCACCCATACCTATGGTCAGTTATGGTTCCAGCTCAAAATGGGAGTGGTTGTGGCGCTAATCTCGAATGGCTTCCTGTTCGGTGCCCGGCAGGAGCTAAAAATAAAGCAGATTCTTAGCATGCCGGACGGCCAGATCCATTTGCAACTCCGTCAACCCCTCGCCAACCTTCGGATCTTTTATACCATTCAGTTGACGTTGTATGGCTTGGCCGTAATATTGGCCGTAACAAAACCTGGTTGATCCTTCCAGGCCAGATTGATCTAAAACCCTCAGCAAAGCTGAGGGACAAAAATCGTTCGGGAAAGCCGGATTTTCGCAAACTTTGGAAAACTGATCAGAACAGTCTCTCATTTGGTGGCTTAACGCCCACCAGACGAATATAGATCGTGGTAACTTTTGGCCGGGCACCCACTGTATCTTTTTACCAATGGCGACCATGTTCAAGAAGACATTGTCCCAGGCGAGGTGCAGCATCTGCTCCGCGAAGCTGCGGATACTGTCGACTGGCCTGAAGGAATATTTGTCAGCCGGCATAGTGTTGAGGTAGTCAAGTGTGTAGGCTTTCCGATAATGCGTAATTTCTACCCAAAAAACGCATTAAGTTTTGTTGGAAATCAAATGTTTAGAATTGTGTATAGGGTATAGTTTATGAAAAGGATGGAGTTAAAGTGATTGCATTCCTGGTAGATCATTATCCTATTGTTCCAGCGTTTGGTTATAGAATAGAATATGCCGGACATTCGGTTGTGCTCTCAGGAGATACCCGTTATTCAGAGAATTTAATCAAGTTCGCAAAAGGAACAGATTTACTGGTACATGAAGTAGCCATTGCTCCTGACACACTAAAAAAGACAGACCCTAGATATAATATATTGGCACACCACACTACTCCTGAACAAGCATGCAAAGTCTTTAATGCAGTTAAGCCAAAACTTGCTGTTTACACTCATATTGTAAGACTCGACGGATATAAAACGGACGAAGACTTGATGATTTTCTCTGTGAGTGATACTGTAACTATAAAGGCTTGGGGTGAAAAATAACTACCGCTTACAAGGGCTTGGCGATGTGGCGATATTCCGTGTTACGTAAGCCGGGACTGTTGCTGAGTAAAGATATGAAGATGAAAATATATTCTATTGTTGGGCTTTATTCGTAAGCTGGATATGTCGCTGAGCAGCGATATGTCGATGAGCATATATTCGTAAAGCCGCCATAACACCAAACCCCATGTTAGCAGGCGTTTTATTTATTGCGCTTTGTCTTTCTTTATTTCATCTGTGGAAAATCGCAAAAACTTTGCAGCATTATTATAAAAGATATCTTCTTTCTGTTGCTCTGTGAGAAAAGACGCTGATCTGATATTTTCAATAGAAATACTCATTGATTGTGGCCACATCATTTCGTCGGAACCATACATAATCCGCTTCCCGAATCCTGCATCGATCAATCGTTCGAGATAATGATGAAATTCCTTTTTCGGAAGTATCCAGTTTATAACAGCAATATCTACATACACATGAGGGTAAGTGTCCATCAACCCAATCATCTCGTTAAGAAACGGATATCCTGCATGCATAACATATATCCGCAGATTTGGATGTTTGCGTAAGACATTTTCCAAGTACAATGGGTTTGCATTTGCAATTCTAAAATTTGGAAACTCCGCTTTCCCGATGCCGAGGTGAATGCCAACCGGAATATTGAATTCATCAGCCACCTGAAAGTAAGGTTCCATTTCCGGATCGTCTGGCCGGAATCCAATATACTGAGGCATAAATTCAGCCATTAATTTATAAGTGCCGACCGAAAACCAATGGCGAAGTGAGTCAACTGAGTCCCGAAGCAATGGGCTGACGCCCTGGCGGGCAGGAATAATCCTTTGAGAGTCTTGTTGAAAATAGTCCAATGCAAAAGCATCATCCGTAACCGCCTTTACGATGTTGTATTTTTTCAAGTAGTAAAAAGTAGAATCACGCATTGCCGCAGGATCTTTCGGTGCTTTGAGACCAAGTGGCCCTATCAGCGAGGATTCGCCCCACCACAGTGCGTGCAAATGCATGTCAATTATGGGAGGCTTTTTTATTGAAAAAGATTTTTGTCCGTAGGCTGTAAAAAGTGAACAAAATAAAGAAAGGAATAACCAATTTGTTCTTTTCATTAGACTGATAGTTTTGGTTAAAAATGCCTGCTAACACGCTAATTTATGTTATTACACGTACCTGGCGAAAAAATTAAAACGTTTACAATCAATAGATTTCTGATCAACATTCAATTGGATTCAAACCAAAAAGATTTTGAGAATAAGCAACTTACAAATTCAATGGTAATTTAGGAAAATAAAAAAGCCTTCAAATCCAGTGACTTGAAGGCTTCGTGACCCGGATTGAACAGATTTCAAGCCGGGTTTGGGAGGATTTTGCAATCCTTTCGAATCTATTTTGCTGATTATTAATATATTGCGGAATTTAGATTATTTGTCTATTTTTGAAGTACGGATAGCAATCTACATAAGGAGGCCATTTTGCATACTCTTGCAGTTCACAAGTTGCAACTGGCTGGATTTGGCGTTAACCAAATTGGATTGTTTGGCTCTTATGTTCGAAATGAGGCTACCGAAAATAGCGATATAGATCTTCTCGTCGATATTCGCAAAGACAAAAAGACTTTCAATAATTTCCTATCTCTTAATTACTATTTGGAGGAACTTTTGGGTAAAAAGGTTGAGCTAGTCACTGTTCAATCGCTCAGTCCATATATAGGACCTCATATTTTGAAAACAGTAGAATATGCAACTATCGCAAGTTGATTTTCTACAGCATATCTTGAGGGAATGCCGTTATCTCTTAACGGAGGCGAACCAAAATAGTTTCGATGATTTTCTGCAGAATGAAAGATTGATCAGAGCCGTATGCAGAAGTCTTGAAATAATCGGTGAAGCAAGCACTAAAATTCACCCGGATTTCAAAGCTAAATACCCACTGGTTCCCTGGCGCGAAATGAATGATATCCGGTATCGCAATTTATTTATTGTTAAACATTTATTGATTAGGACTGGGCTGTGTTAATAGCGGTCCCCCCGTCGATCAGATAGTCGGCGCCTGTGATAAAGCCCAATGATCTTTTCTGCCGGGAGCTGCGCAAATACATTCCGCGCCCTGGGATGGAAAAAGCTTATGCCCATGTGTTGAATACTGCTTACAAGGTCAGGACAAAAAGCCAGCGGGAAGATATTAGGTCACTCGCCGAACAGATCGACGCGGCGGGTAATGATATCGCCAGGGGGCGGCAATTGCTGTTGAAAGAAGAAATAGACGCCCGAAAGGCTGGAAGCCCGGCTAATCGAGGTTTCCAGTCTGCCCGCTAGGGCGCGTCAATGAGGCGGTTGAGCTGATATACACACTGGACATGGGTTTCAGCCAAAAAGAAACAGGACAAACCAAAGAAGATTTTGACTTGTCCTGTTAGATAACCCGGGCGGGATTAGCTGCCGAATTGGCCTCATAATCTGACCTCCAGCCTTCATGTGCACCGGACAATATAACTTATTTGAGCCGGGAGAAAATTTCATTTCGCTGATGCAGCTGGCTTCGACTAAGAATCCAGCTGAAAATTGAGATACCCATAAAGACTACTGTCGAGTATGTGAATAAATATCTGAAAATCAGCTGCAAGAGCCTTCATTTAACCGGCTGGATTACGTAAGCTATAGCCGTAATTTTTCGTAACTTTATTTCTCAACTTTAAAATTATGAGTAAGTTCTCTCTTATCGGGTATTATGCAATTTATTCATTTACAATATGCTAACCAAGAATATGCACGATAACAAAAAAAATGTTAGATTGATAAATTTGGAATTCGTCAATGGCCATTAGTGTCTTGCTAGCATACCTGGTCACTTTTTACCGTTGATCACTGCAATATCTTTGCAATCAGGAAGGTTTCGAATAGTAAGCCAATATTCCTCCCTGACATCTTCATCTATATAGATCGGCAGGCGTTCACCATATAGCCGATCCGCGCCATCCTTTCTGCATCCTGAGATCCAATAATGCTCAAGCGTTTCGACATCAAAATAATTAGACTTAAATCCGGTTCCGTTGGAAGTTTGAAACGTCTTACCCTGGTAGTGAATCGATTTACCTGTTTTGGAGAAAGTTACTCTTCCAATCCTGGCTTCTCCTGTTAAATTACCTCCTTTGAATTCAATATACATTATACGGGTTTGCATCCCAAAAAGTAGCAATTTTCTCCTAATTTTCTATATC
>Ga0193728_1001358_pt1 | contig 12390 bp, 9 predicted proteins | sample U1c1metaG_FD_143037 | JGI IMG/M metagenome (GOLD analysis project Ga0193728, IMG submission 143037) | Soil microbial communities from a riparian zone of the East river system, Colorado, United States - U1c1 | ecosystem: Environmental > Terrestrial > Soil > Riparian zone | place: USA: East River...
CTTTTGATCGTTGTCGTCATCATCGTCATTCTAGCCGCGATTGCGATTCCGAAGTTTGCGAACACGAAGGACAAGGCGTATGTCGCAGCGATGAAGTCTGACCTGCGTAACATGGCGACCTACGAAGAGCAGTACGCCGCGGACAACAACGGCGCGTACTTTGGTGGAACCGCCACCAGCCTGGCGCCTCTGCAGGGTTTCAGCCCGTCGCAGAACGTCACGGTTGTCATTGTGAACCTCGCCGGCCCGCCGCCTTCGTGGAGCGGTACCGCAACGCACTCGCAGTCAGCGAAGGTTTGCACGATGACCAACGGCGTGATCACCTGCGTCTAAGCTTCAACTGTATGAAAAACGGGGACAGCAAACGCTGTCCCCGTTTTTTTGTGCGCCCACCGCGCGAGCGACGCCGCACCATGCGAAAGGGGGGACTCGAACCCCCACGGATTGCTCCACTGGATCCTAAGTCCAGCGCGTCTACCAAATTCCGCCACTTCCGCGTTCGCGCCCAAAGATAGCAGCGCCTGCGGATCGCGTGAAAGCTCGGGTTCCGTCGGTTGCCCAAAAAGAAAAGCCCCCGCGCATACGCGGAGGCTCTTCTCTACCTGAAAGCGCTGTCCTAGTTGCCCAACTGCAGATTCACGATTCTCGGTGAGTGCGTTCGATCATCGAGTGAGTAAACGCTCAGACTGACGTAATCCCCATTCTTGAGCCGGCTGAGCACCTGCTGCAGCTCGGCCGGAGTGTTGACCGTCCTACGCGGTGCCGGAAATAGCACATCGGTAATGACGTCGTTTCGGAAGAGCTTCTGATCACCGGGTCCTCCTGGTGTGACATCAGAAACCAATACTCCGCGTACTGGCGACGTTAGCCGCGCCTGCGCCGCGATCTCCGGACTCACGGGTGCGACGGAGATTCCCAAGGCGGGATGCAGCACCCCGGTGGCGCCAGTCGATGCGGGCAATGCTGCGCTTGCAACCTCGTCCGTCTTTGCTTCCATCAGCGTCACACGGAAGGTCTTGCGCTGTCCATAGCGCATCGCTTCGAGCTCGATCGTCTCCCCAGGATTATGGTTGCGAACGATTCGCTGAAGCGTGCTGACACGGTCGACGGGCTGGCCATCGGCAGTGATGATCACGTCACCGGGCTGCAGGCCGGCCTTCTTTGCCGGCGTGTTGTCCTCGGGGAAGTTGCGCACGAGCACACCACGAATGTCCTTCACGCCCGCGACAGCAGCGTCTTCCTGACTCACATCGTCGATGCCGATGCCGAGTGCCGGAACGCGCACGCGACCATTGGCGATGAGCTGGTCCATCACGCGCTTCGCGAGCGTGACTGGAATCGCAAAGCCATAGCCCGCGTTGTAACCGGTCGGGCTCGCTATGGCGCTGTTGATACCAATTACTTCGCCCCGTGAGTTGACGAGCGGACCACCCGAGTTGCCCGGGTTGATCGCGGCGTCGGTCTGAATCAAGTCGCTGATAGCGTACTTGTTGGTGTTGTCCGGATTCATCAGCTCGGCCAGGCTGCGGCCCTTGGCGCTAATGATTCCCGCCGTCACGGTGTTCTCGAGTCCGAGCGGGTTTCCAATCGCGAGCACCCATTCGCCGATCCGTGAGGTAACGTCGTTGCCGAGCGAAACAGTGGGGAAGTTGCTTCCATCAATCTTGATCACCGCGACGTCGGTCGTCCGGTCGTGTCCCACGACCTTCGCAGTGAAGATGCGGTGGTCGAGCATCTTCACGGTAACCTTGTCGGCGATCGTCTCGCGATCCGAGTTGGTGATGACGTGGTTGTTCGTGAGGATATATCCGTTCGACGTCACGATGAAGCCGGAGCCCTGACCGCGCATCGGCCGCTGTTGCTGCGGGATGTCGAAATTCTTGAAGAAATCTTCCATACCAGGCGGCACGGCGCCCTGAGGAAGCTGCTGAGCGCGCCCGCGCTGCGTGCCAGTCGCAACCTTCGGATTGCTGAGCACTTCAATAGAAACGACCGCGGGTGTGACGTTGTTCGCGATCGCGACGAAAGCGTTGCTGGCTTCGGCAATTGGCTGGACCACCGCCGGTGCGGGACGACTTTGCGCGAATCCGAGCTTTGTCCAGTTGAGGCCGGATGCGACGATTAGTCCGCCTGCAAAGGCGGTGATTACGGCTACGACTAGCCGCGCTCTCTGAGTTCCGATTGACATGCGACGATGTGGCTAAAGGGTATAACTGTAAGACACTATGTGGGAGCTACAGGTTTCACGCCACCCTTACGATCCGACAGGCAAAGGTGGCAAATGGAATCGCGCTCGAATATCACATTAATACTCTAAATACGCGCAAACGCTCCACTTTGTTTTCTCCCTTCGCGGGATTTGACCCGCTGCCCGTCGGTGTCTTGGACACCTGCATCGCGGCTTCGCGCCAGCTATAACGAAATTATGCGCCTGTAATAAAACGTTGCACCGTTATTGATGAGCTTGGCGAGTCGGATTTCGTAAGCCATTGAATGACAGAGACTTAACTATCGGCATGGCCGTTGCCTAAGGGTGGTCGTCCCCAGCAGCCACCCTCAGCCCAAGACGGTAAGATGTCCCGAGTTGGATTCTTTCGTTCCCTCGCCGTTGTCGCCGGCGCCATCATCATTGCGTCGTGCTCCGAGGCCGGGATATCAGGCCCGAACACAAATCAGGAAAGGATCGCAACAACGGCGAGCGTACAACCCGCGGCCGACCGACTCCTCGATCACGTCAGTGACGTCAGCAGGCTGGAGCTCAAGGCTGTCTGGTGGAAGAAGCAGCACAAGGATGTAATCAAGGTCTCGAAGACAATCGATCAGTCGGGCGGCACGATCTCGATTCCCGAAACTGGTCTGACGCTTTCTTTCCCGGCCGGTGCGGTCGCTGCTCCCATCACGATCACCGTCACGTCCGATGAGAAATACGTGGCGTACAAGATGGAACCGACGGGCACGAAGTTCCTCAAGGATGTCACTGCAACGCAGCAACTCAACACCACGTCGATTTTCGGATCGCCTCTGCGTAGTCAGCTGTACGCAGCCTACATCCCGGACGACAACGTCAAGCTCACCGGAAAAGTGCCGGTTCTGGAGATCGAGCCTGGGACCACGATCTTCTCGGTTCTTTCTTCGCTTCTCCCCCAGGCACACGTCTGGACGATAAGGCATTTCTCCCGCTACATACTCGCTTCAGGCTGATCGCGAGGATGGCACGGCAACACCCCGAAAACTGCTCAAACATTTTGCTCTCGCTCCAACGCAACGCCCGGCACCGCTCTCGCTCCAAACATCATTCGCAGATCGCTCGATAACCACCAACCATGGATTCCCGATGATCCGCTCCAGATTCGTACGGACGTTCGCACTCGTCCTCGCCACAACGGTCGCGCTTTCGTGCTCGGACTATTCGCCGACTGCACCAGCTGCCTCGATTGCCGCTCCCACACAGGCCCAGGATGGGCTGATCGGGGATCTTCTCGGCCTCGTGGTCAACCTGCTTGGCACCGTCCTCCATGTCATTGGCTTCCAGAGCGACCCGAACGGTATCCCTGTCACCGCCATCAAGTGGGCTCCGACGCACGTCAATCAGACTCGCACCGTGTCGGGAAGTATTGGTTATAACGGCGGCTCGCTGGCCTTACCGGGCTCGGACTTCACGATCGTCTTCCCGAAAGGCGCGCTCTCGACAACGACCTGGATCTCGATCACGTCGGACGCAACCGGTTATGTGTCTTATGACATGAAGCCGCACGGTCTGAAGTTTGCCAAACCAGTTGTCGCCTATCAGCGTCTTAACAACACCGCGGTCTATAAGACTTCCACCGCCCTCAAAGCCGCTTGCGCATACTTCTCGACGGACCCGCTGAATCTGAGTGGAATTCTCAAGGCACTCGAAATCGAGACCACGATCATCTACTCAGCTCCAAACTCGGGATCGCTCGTGCCCGAGATCGAAACGTGGCAGCTCAACCACTTCTCGCGCTACATACTAGCTTCAGGCTGACGAAAACCGGAATCGGAAATCGTCTCGAGTTGTTTGGATTCCCTGAACAGGGCCGCTGTAGATGAAGAAAATCTATGACGTAGAATGCGCCCGCTCGCTTGCGGAGCGGGCGCGCGAAGCAGAGCAGAACGAAGAGACAGCCAAGGCGAAAGGTCTGTACGACGACGCCCTGGCACAGTTCGCCGACGACAGTCTCGACCCGTTGTTTCCGGAAGTACTTAGATGGAAGGGCACGCTGATGAGGGAGAACGGCGAAACCGAGTCAGCGTTCCGATGCTACACGAAGAGTTTGGAGAAGGCGATGCTGATCGGGTCCGAAGGGGCGGTTGCTCACGCCCTCAACTGTCTGGGGACCATCGCGCAGCGTCGCGGCGATCAAAAGGAAACGGAGCGACTTTACGCACAGGCGTCGGAGTTCGCCGAGCGGGCGCGGGACGGGAGGCTGCTCGGGATGATCGAGCAGAATCGAGGGGTCCTTGCGAGCATGCGGGGAGATTTCGCCAAGGCCGCCGGGTTCTACTCGAACAGCCTCGGCGCGTTTGAAATGGCGGGCGACGCAGAGCCAATGTCGTGGGTGCTCAACAATCTTGGAATTCTTCACACCAAGATCAGAAATTTCGATGAAGCGCGCGGCCACCTAGAGCGAGGACGCGCGATCGCAGTGAATCGGGGTGACACGGCCGTGGAGAACGTTACCACCCTCAATCTGGCCGAAGTCTGGATGGGACTGGGCCGCCTGGACACCGCGGACAAATACTGCGCTCTCGCATTGGAACAGGCACAGCGGCGGGGCGATCATCTTAGCGCGGCCGGCGCGCTCAAAATCCGTGCGGCTATCGAGCGCCAGCGGGGCGCGTTGGACAAGAGCATCGCCACGCTTCGCATCGCTATCTTCGAGGCGGAAGGTGCTGAGGATCGGCTCCTTCATGCCGAGATGCTTCGCGAGCTTGGCGAGATCTCTCGCGCCGTCGGAAATTCGGGAGCCGCGCGCTCCGCATTCCGCGAAGCTGTCGACTCGTTCCAGGCGGTTGGCGCCGAGCACGAGATAGCCGAGCTAGAGGCGGAGCTCGATTCGCTGCCTGGCTGATTAGCGTCAGTCCAGGGCGGCCCCTTGGTGGCGTCGCCCTCGCGCCCCAGTTAGCAAAACGCGCTCGGAACAGGTGACTCTGACGAGCGCTTCTTCGTCTCCTATCGCTGGCCGGAGATTCCTGATTCGGGAAGCCGCGGGACATGGCGCGCTCCGGGACCGTTGTTGCGCAGTGTGATGACCAACCTCAGGCCCACGGTGGAATTGAAGGCGGTGGAATCTTCCGCCGTCAGAGACAGCATCGATCGCGCGAAACAAGCCGAGCGCGATGGACGCTGGGCTGATGCATGCGCAATTTATGAGAGCCTTGTGCGGGACCCCGATACCATGGCCATCACTCGGCTCGCCGCGCTCAGATGGCTCGGCCGCGCCTATCTGGAGCAGGGCAACCGGGGCGCCGCGCTCGATATCCTTGAGGTGGCTGTTGCGTCCGCGGATGTCATCGGTTCTCCACCGGCGGTCGCCCAGGCCCTAAACGTCGTGGGGATTGTCTATCAGGTCGCGGGCGATCTGGATCAGGCGGCCACGATTTACGCCGCGGCTCGCGACAAAGCGGTGCTGGCTGGCGACGCCGCGCTCATCGCCATGATCGATCAGAACCTCGGTACCGTCGCGATGATCCGCGGTGACATTCGCGGGGCCCTTGAAGCTTTTCGTCTGAGTCATCTCGGATACCAAGCGCTGGGGATGCGCTCTCACGAGGGGGGGGTGCTGAACAACATCGCGCTGGCCTACATGGAGCTGGGTGAGCTGTCAGACGCGGAGGCGGCCTATAACGAGGCCACGCTCGCATACGAAGAGGACGGCGATCATGCGCGCCAGCTCGATCTCGCCATCAACAAAGTGCAGCTCTATATCGTTGGACGACGCTACGACGAGGCATTGGCTCAGTGCAACGTGCTACTTGGAGTAGTCGCGGATGAGGCTGCCCCATGGCGTGGCGAAGTGTTCCGCCACGTTGGGGTCATAGCCCGCGAACGAGGCGATTTCGAGCGTGCCGCCGACAATCTGCTCAAAGCGGAAAAGCATGCAGTGGAAAGCGGCGATCTACTTCTGCGAGCAGATGTGTCGGAGCAGCTCGCGGAGCTGTATTGGGCGCAGAAGCGGCACCGCGACATGCTTCAGCGTCTCAACGAGGCACATTCCCTTTACTCCCAACTCAAGGCGCAGCATCGAGTCGCGCAGGTCGAGAAAAGGAACGGCGCGCTCGAAGCGCGCTTCCTGGAAATGGCGAAGCAATGGGGTGATTCGATTGAAAGCAAGGATCGCTACACCCAGGGTCACTGCGAGCGAGTCGCCTTTTTCGCCTGTGTTCTCGCGGACAGTGCCGGATTCAACTCCCGATCCCTGTTCTGGTTTCGGATAGGCGCGCTACTGCACGACATCGGGAAGATCATCGTCCCGACCGAGGTGCTCAACAAGCCGGGCAAGCTCACCGACGAGGAGTGGGCGATCATGAAGCGCCATCCCGAGGCCGGGTTGGAGCTCGTGGCGGATATCGACTTTCCAGGCGACATCGGGGCGATCATTCGCAACCATCACGAACGTTGGGATGGGGCGGGATACCCCGACGGGCTACAAGGTGAGGCGATTCCATTCGCCGCCAGGATCCTTTGCGTGGCCGACGTCTACGACGCCCTGACAACCACACGATCCTACCGTCCCGGGCTCACGCACGCCCGCGCAGCAGAGATCATGCGGGCCTCGACGGGTCAATTCGACCCTCACCTCCTCGAGACATTCCTGAATTGGGCAGAAACAGCTGATATTCCCGGGCGGCCAACCCCACAGCGGATGGCGATTTTCGCGTCCGGCGCGCCTGATTAAATCCGAAGATACCCCGGTAAAGGAATGTTTCTTTTTGGAACGGAATGTTAGACCAAAACGGAACAGTTGACCGGTTAGTAAATCGTAAGTGATTGTAAACCAGCGGGTTAGGAGAGGGCACACGCCATGCCACGGTTGAGCTCAGGTAACACACAATCCCTCACCGAGGTGGTGTACGATGTTCAGTCACCGCGCGTTTCGATACCTCGCCCTGGCAGTGAGCGCCGCAGCAGTGATTTCATGCGGCGATTACGCCGGCATAACCAGCCCGACTCAATCCAAGCTTCTCCCGCCGACACGGACCGTCGGAGCATCCTTTGCGTTTGTTGCAGCCGGTTCGGTAGCCAAGGCAGTGAAGTGGGGCGCCAGTCACTCGAAGGTGGATCAGACCGTCTCTGCCGTGGTCGGACCCGATGGAGCCACGCTCTCATTACCGGGAGCGGATTTCTCGATGAATATTCCGGCGGGTGCGCTCAGCACTCCCACTGCGATCACGATCGTTTCGCGGGCCGGACCGTACGTCGTCTACGATATGCTTCCGCATGGCCTGCGCTTCGTGGTTCCAGTGACCGCGGTTCAGGGCCTGAGCACGATCGCAGGCTACGGCACGTCGGCAAGCAACAACATCAGATCGGCCTACCTTTCGCAGGCGAACGAGCAAGTCGCGTTCGACGGATCCGTGTCGCCGGTGGAGCTGGAAGCTGCGACGACGTACTACTACGGCGTCCAGCCAGTAGCCGAGACGCATGTATGGATCGTCAACCACTTTTCGCGCTACATGCTGATTTCTGGCGCGTGGGTCCAGGTGGAAGATTAATTCCCGGTCTGATTGGAGACCGATCACGTGAGTGGCCACGAGGTATCGCAGCATGAACGTCAGTCGAATTTCGTCATGACACAGACTGATCCGGGAGGCGCGCGTGCGCTCGTCGATCGAGCCCGCGACGCCGAACGGCGTGGTGACACCGCGAGATCGCTGGGACTTTACGACGACGCGATCGAAGTACTGGATCGCGAACACGATCTCGCTCTCCTCGCCGACACTCTCCGGTGGAAAGGCACGTTGCACCGAGAGCAAGGTGAAACCGAGGCTGCGTATCGCTGTTATACGCAGAGCCTGATTCATGCGGAACAGTGCGGCTCCGTCGCCTGCAAGGCGCACGGCTTCAATTGCCTCGCCATCGTGGCGCAGCGCCGCGGCAATCTTGCCGAGAGCGAAAAGCTTTATCTGCAAGCCGCTGAGTTCGCGGGTAAGGCAGGGGATGTCCGCCTTCTCGGGATGATCGAGCAGAACCGCGGAGTGCTTTTCAACATGCGCGGGAACTTCGTGGCCGCCGAAGCACGTTACTCGAACAGTCTCGGTGCCTTCGAGCGCGCTAATGACGATGAGGCCATATCGTGGGTGCTCAATAATATCGGCATGCTTTACACGAAGCTCGGTCACTATCAGCGCGCGATCGAGATCTTTAGCCGAGGCTTGACGATTGCGAAGTCGCGTCACGATTCGCTCGTTGAGAGCGTTCTCGTCCTGAATCTGGCTCTGGTCTGGGTTGCCATCGGAAAACTGGACGACGCCGAGAAGGCGTGCGCGTCCTCACTTGCCGAGGCGCAAGCTCGGGGCGACAATCTCACGATGGCCGAGGCACTCAAGTGCCGCGCGAGAATCGAGCGCGAGCGCGGGGCGTTCCACGAGAGCATCGCCACGCTGCGGATCGGGATCTTCGAGGCCGAGGGTCTCGAGGATCGGCTGCTTCAGGCCGAAATGCTTCGTGAGTTTGGGCAGACATCGAGGGCGCTCGGGAATTCCGCCGACGCGCGGTTGGCTTGGCAGGAGGCGGCCGAGTCGTTCGAGGATGTAGGCGCACGGCACGAAGCGGCCGAAATCAACGCTTTGTTGGCCTCCCTGCCCACCTAACTACCCTTCTGGGAGCGCCCCGCTCCCGTTACGCGCCCTTAGGTCGCAAGTGTCGGGAAATGGGTGACTTGCCTCCCCATTTCCTCGTCTCCTACATAGCCCCCAGAACCCGTTGAGGGCATCATTTGCACGTTAACCTCGCATCCCGCGCGCGGACTATTTCGTTTCGCGTGAAAAGGAAACGGTATAACTATCTCAGCCCGATCGCAGCAGGCGTCGGGGGACCGTTGGGACTCACATGTAATCGGTGAGAGCTCGGCCCTCCGCGAAGTAATCGCTCTCGCGACACAAGTGGCAGCCAGTCGGAGCATGACGGTTTTGCTGGTTGGAGAGACGGGAACGGGCAAAGAGCTTTTTGCGCGTGGACTCCACGCGGCAAGCGTCCGTGCGACGGAACCATTCGTGGCAATCAATTGCGCCGCGATTCCCGAGACGCTCCTGGAAAGCGAGCTGTTCGGCCACGAGCCCGGCGCATTTACCGATGCTCGCGTTCTCAAGCGCGGATTGTTCGAGGTCGCTGGTTCGGGAACCGTTTTTCTCGACGAAGTAGCCGAGCTGCCGCTCAAGCTTCAGGCGAAACTGCTGCGCGTGGTTGAAGACCGCCGCTTTCGCCGCCTTGGAGGCTCGGAGGAGCGAGCACTCTCGGCGCGCATCATCGCCGGCACCAACTCTTCGCTCGAGTCGGCTGTGACCGACAACCGCTTTCGAGCCGACCTTTTCTACCGACTGAACGTCGCGCGAATCGAGCTGCCTGCGCTGCGTGAGCGCGAAGGCGACATCCCGATTCTCGCGCACTACTTCGTCAAGCGACATTCAGAAGCGGAAGGCCGCGAGAATCTTCGTCTTGGACAGGATTCCGTCAGCGCGCTCGAGAGACACCGCTGGCCGGGCAACATTCGGGAACTCAAGAACGTCATCGAACGGGCGGTGGTTGTCTGCACCGGTGATGTGATTCAGCCGCATCACCTCTCGCTGCAGCGACGGTCGTTCATTCCACTGGTCGAGACTCCCGCCGGCGGTGTGATTCGCATTCCCCCCGAAGGAAAATCCCTCCAGGCCATCGTCGACGAAGCAATCCACACGACGATCGGACTCACGGGCGGAAATCTGAGTGCGGCCGCCCGCATTCTGGGAATCTCGCGGCCGACGCTGACCAGAAAACTTCGCGACGAAGGTTCTTCCCGTCGCACAATCCTCGCTTCGTCATGACCAGGCGTTCCACTCCTCGCCAAAGCGAAGTGGAATCGGTGGAGATCAGTGCACTCGTAGATGAGGCAAAGCGAGCGGAGCGCGAGGGCCGTTGGAGTGATGCATCTGCCCGGTACGAGGCGCTCGTGCGCAACCCGTTTGCCAACGATGAGACCAGACTCTGCGCGCTTCGCTGGCTGGGAAGAGCGTATCTGGAGCAAGGGAATCGCGGCGCCGCGATCGATGTTCTCGAGGCGGCGGTTGCCGCCGCGACTCAGGCGGGCTCGAAATCCGCGATCGCGCATGCGCTCAACGTCGTCGCGATAGTTCATCAGACCGGCGGGGATCTTGACCGCGCGGAATCGATGTACACGGAGGCGAGACGAACAGCGGAGTCCATTGGCGACGCTGAAGCGCTGGCGATGATCGACCAGAATCTGGGCACAGTGGCCAGCATTCGCGGCGATATGTGGAGTGCCCTCGAAGCGTTCCACCGGAGCCTCGATGGTTACCGAAAGCTCGGCATGCGCGACCAGGCCGCACAGGTTCTCAACAACATCGGCTTGGCGTACAGTGATCTCGGCCAGCTCGACCGCGCGGAGACCGCGTACACCGAGGCGGAGCACACGTTCGATGAAGAGCAGGATGAAACCAAGAGGCTGAATCTCGCGCTGAATCAGGTGCAGCTGTGCATCGCGACAGGCCGGTTCGACGAGGCGATGGAGCGCGCCGAGCCGCTGCTCGCGCTGACAGGCGAGATCGCGCCGTCATGGCGGGGCGAGGTGTTCAGGCACGTCGGCGTAATCGCGCGTGAGCGTGGAGACTACGTCAAGGCCGCAGAGTATCTCGGGCGCGCGTGCGAGTGCGCCGACGAATCAGAGGATCTGCTGCTCAAGGCCGACGTCACCGAGCAATTGGCGGAGCTCTATTGGACGCAGAAACGGCACCGCGACATGCTCGCGAACCTCAATCAGTCACATGCCCTCTACTCGAGGCTGAAGGCGCAACACCGGGTGGCTCAGGTGGAGCGAAGAAACGCCGCGCTCGAGGCCCGATTCCTGGAGATGGCGCACCAGTGGGGCGACTCGATTGAGAGCAAGGACCATTACACCCAGGGCCACTGCCAACGCGTGGCTTTCTTTGCGTGTGTGCTAGCCGACAGCGCCGGAATGGATTCGCGCTCGCTGTTCTGGTTTCGGCTTGGCGCCCTGCTTCATGACATCGGGAAGATCATCGTGCCGACGGAGGTGCTGAACAAGGCGAGCGGGCTCAGCGAGGAAGAGTGGGCGATCATGAAGCGCCACCCCGAAGCCGGTCTCGAGCTGGTATCCGACATCGATTTCCCGGGAGACGTTCGGGCGATCATCCGGAACCACCATGAGCGCTGGGATGGCACCGGATACCCCGATAGGTTATCGGGAGACGAAATTCCGTTCGCGGCGAGAATCCTTTGTGTTGCCGATGTCTATGATGCGCTGACGACGCCGAGATCGTATCGAGATGGCTTGTCGCATGCGCGGGCCGCTGAAATGATGCGCGCACAAAAAGGGCAATTCGATCCATATCTGCTGGAGACTTTCCTGGAGTGGGCAGGTGCAATGTCACCAGATCGAAAGACACCGGCCGGTGTGCCGATTTTCGTTGAGGGCAGCCCGAGTACTTTTGGACACTCCGCATCCATGGATACCAGCTTGTAAACGCAAGAGGGCAGCGATCGGACCACGGCGTGAATGGAAGACCGCGGCGATCGGAACAACCGCACAATCCTTCAGAATCACCGCAACGATGAGAGCCACAGCATGATTGTCCGGAAACACTACATCCGTGGAACCCAGTGCGCATTTCCAAGTTGGCGTTCGCTCCTCGTTGTGACCGCAACTGTGGTCCTGGTCACTGCATGTTCGACAGACAAGGGAGTCGGCGGGACTATCGTGCTGTCGTCGTCGGCGGACGCGGACATTCTTTTCCCACCGCTTACCCTCACACTGCAGGGCAGACAGGTGCTCGATCAGGTTTTTGACAACCTGGCCGACATAGGTTCCTCACTCAACACGGTCGGCGATGTCGGATTCACGCCGAGGTTGGCGGATCGCTGGCAGTGGAGCGCGGACTCGCTGTCCGTCTCATTCCACATAAACTCGCGCGCGCGGTGGCACGACGGTGTCCCGGTCACCGCGGAGGATGTGAGGTTCACCTTTCAACTCGTGAAGGACACTTCACTCGCCTCACCGCTGGCATCGAACCTGGACAACATCGATTCGGTAGCGGTGCCTGACTCGCTGACCGCCGTGGTGTGGTTTCACCAGCGCGCCCCGGATGCATTCTTCAAGGCCGCCAGTCCGGTAGCAATTCTACCCGCTCATTTGC